>Ga0114934_10003282_pt1 | contig 10126 bp, 11 predicted proteins | sample 4SBtaG_2_FD_99695 | JGI IMG/M metagenome (GOLD analysis project Ga0114934, IMG submission 99695) | Deep subsurface microbial communities from Kolumbo volcano to uncover new lineages of life (NeLLi) - 4SBTROV10_white metaG | ecosystem: Environmental > Aquatic > Marine > Volcanic ...
ATTAGGTGGCAAGGTCTTAAAAAATGTCACAGGCTATAATCTTATGCAACTTTTAATAGGTTCAGAAGGCACACTTGGGGTTATTACTGAAATCGTACTTAGGCTTCTTCCAAAGAAAAATTTTTTTGTTACACTTCTTGTCCCATTTGATATATTAGAAACTGCAACAGAGAGCGTAAATACTATCCTGGGCAAGGGTTTCCTTCCTGTAACAATGGAATTTATCGATCGAGACTGTACAATTGCAATGAAAGAAAATTTAAATATGCAAATTCCATATGAAAACTCTGAAGCATTTCTCCTCATTGAACTTGAAGAAAATGATAAATCCAGACTTGAATCTGAGTATGAACACCTTGGAAGTGAATTGATTAATATGGGGGCTAAGGACGTCTTTGTTGCAGAAGAAAGGCCCCAAAGAGAAAAACTATGGGAATACCGTAGGTCTATAGCAGAAGCCCTTGAAAAGAAGGGAGAAATTGTCCCTGAGGATGTTGTTGTACCACGCTCAAAAATCCCCGAATTTATTGCATTTGTAAAAGATCTTGGGAAAAAATTCTCCTTAGAAATATACACATTTGGTCATATAGGCGATGGTAATATCCATATTGATATATTGAAAGGCGCCAACTTTGAAGAATACAGAGAAGAAATGCTGGAGCAATTATTTGAGGGTGTAAATAGGTATCAAGGAAAGATTAGTGGAGAACATGGGATAGGATTTACAAAGAAAAAATATCTTCATTTTTCTGTATCCTCGTATCAAATAGAGCTGATGAAAAGGATAAAAAAAGTAATTGACCCAAATAATATTTTAAATCCAGGCAAAATATTCGATTAGGAGGAAAAATGGTAAATATTCTTAATAATAATGTTCTGAAAAACTCCCTTAGCGTTTTGAGAGATAAAAACACATCCCCTTCACTCTTCAGGGAATACATCAGGCTTGCAGGTTACCTATCTACATATGAAATCCTTGGGAAAGAACTTAATCTCGAAAAAAAACCAATAGAGACACCTATAACAAAGACCGAAGGATTCTTTTTTAATCAGAGGATACTGCAGATAGTAATTATGCGTGCAGGTTTGCCATTTGCAGAGGGAGGTGGTGTATTGCTTGACCAGCTGGAAATAAAACGAGATATCGGCGTTGTAGATGCACAAAGGATAGAGGAAAAAGTAAACGGTCTTGACTTTGAGATTGAAATCTCTTCTTTCAAAGTTCCAAATCCGAAGGATTCTTATACTATTATTTACGACCCAATGCTTGCAACAGGTGCAACAATGATTGAGGTACTACGAAGGATAGAATCTAAAGAGAAACCCCTGAAAATTATTGTGAATTCAATAATATCGGCATCATTCGGTGTTGATAATATTAATAAATTTTTCCCTGAGGTATCTATATACACATTATCCCTTGACAGAGGAGGTACATATAAGGGCCTGAATAAAAGGGGTTATATCGTCCCTGGCCTTGGAGATTGCGGCGATAGGGCATTTGGGACATACTAAAACCCTCTATTAAAAAGAAACTACAACCTCCATCCCTGCATTTAAAATATTTTTCTCCGAAAATTCTGATATCCTACTGAATGGGCAAATATTAAGATTAAATGCACTTTTATTACTTTTCCTCATTCTATCCGAATCAATAGAGTAAACAATTGAGGAAATTAGGGGGGGCGATACGGAGGCAGCTGTTAGCATTGCTGAATTATTACCTGCCATTGAGAGAAAAAAAATAGAAATGCCCGTACCAATGAAAGAACCAAAGAAAGCAGCCTCAAATCGCCCTTTTAATTTTACATTCCTGCCAACTAAATACACTCCTAAAGGGGCACCTAAAGCATAACCAGCAAGAAAACCAAAAACAATTTGCCCTAAACAAGCAAACATTTCATCCGATTCAGAACAATTAGATATGGTCACAGCGATATATGCGCTACCTGTTCCAATAAAAGCCCCAGTAATAAACCCGGTTGCAATCTCAGGCACAATATAGCTATATGGATTCATCTTTGCCTTTTCCCAGTTGATTGAATCCTTTATTCCCGATGATAATAATATTCCAAAAAGAAGGAGATTAATCATATTTAAATTATAGAGTGATAATATATAAAGTCAATAATCTCTTTTTCTCTATCACAAATCTCACCTGTATTTTTGACTTTTAAGAGAATATATATAATATGTTAAGGATGAAAATGAAAGAGGCAACATTTCGGTTTTATGAAGAACTCAATGATTTTTTACCTATAGAGAAGAAAAAAACCTGCTTCCCCTACCATTTCAGAGGGAGTATTAAAATAAAGGACGCCATATCGTCTCTTGGTGTCCCCTGCTCAATGGTCGATCTCATACTTGTGAATGGAAAATCTGTTGATTTTTCATACTATCTCAAGAATAACGACAGGGTTTCGGTATATCCCGTTTTTGAAACCCTGGGCATAACAGATGTTACACATTTAAAAAATAGACCCTTGCGTAAATCAAAATTCATTGTTGATATGCATCTTATAAGATTGGAAAGGCTACTCTCTAGGCTTGGTTTCAATACTATCCACAAACGTTCTGAAAAGGAAATTGTTAATACCTCATTAGTTGAAAAAAGGATTATTTTAACCCAAAACAAGGAAATATTGAAATATAAGAATGTTACCCGCTGCTACCTTCTCAAATCTCAAAATCCAGAAAGCCAATTAAAGGAAGTTCTCCATAACTTCAGCCTTTATAAAAATATTAAGCAAAAGAAAAATCGCTAACAAAAAAGGGGGGCAAAGCCCCCCTAAAAAATCCTTTAAAACCTTACTTATTCTCGAGCTTTTTCATTAGCAATTCCCATTCCCAATCTACATTCTCCTGAATAAATTTAACATCTTCTTCCGTAAGATGCCTGAATCTACCCTGCAGTTTCAGGTATTCTATGACAGGAACAGGCTTTTTTACATTCATTGTCAGTTTCCAATGAATTCCCTTTTCGACTTCAAGAAGAGGAAAAATTCTTGTTCGAACAGCAAGTCTCGAAAGTTTTATGGTATCCTCTGGTCTTGTTTTCCAACCAGGTGGGCAGGGAGAATGAATCAGTATAAATTTCGTTCCTTTTATTTCCTTTGCCTTCTGGAATTTCTTAACAAAGTCTTCCGGGAATGCGACAGTGGCAGTAGCAATATACGGAATTCTATGGGCAGCAAAAATGGCAACAAGGTCTTTTTTGGGCCTATCCTTCGGGTGCTTAACTGGGGTTGTTGTTGTCCAGGCACCCCAGGGGGTTGCTGAACTCCTCTGAATCCCTGTATTCATATATGCCTCATTGTCATAGCAAACGTATAGTATATTATCATTTCTCTCTGCAGCAGCGGACAGTGCCTGTATACCTATATCATAGGTTCCTCCATCACCTGCCCAGGCAACGACATTCACATCCTTTTTACCCAAAACATCGTATGCTGCCCTTATCCCTGAGGCAGTGGACGCAGCAGTCTCAAATGCAGTATGAAAAAGAGGAACACCCACTGCAGAATGAGGAAACGGTCCGTCAATTACCGACCAGCAGCAGGCAGGAATATCAAGACTTGTATTCTTACCCAATGCCTTTAATGCATATCTCATAGCAATAGAAGCACCACATCCCGGACAGGCAAGGTGCCCAGATTTTAGTACTTCTTCTTGTGGTATCGTTGTTTTTATCATATCCTCACCCCCTTAAATATTATATCAGAACGGGGACTATCCATCCTATCAACATCCTCTACCATCTGGATAATGTCTTTGACTCCAACATCCCTACCTCCAAGACCAGTAACTATGCCAAATATCGGAGGCCTATTTGAGACATTATACATTGCAGCCTTTACTTCCTGATAAAAAATCCCACTTGCCCCGAAGGATATATTTCTATCAATGACCATAGCCTTTTTAACAGAGCTTACTATTTCTCTTACCCTTTCTACCGGGAAGGGTCTAAAAACCCTTATCCTTAAGATACCTATCTTCATTCCTCCTTCCCTTAATCTATCAACGGCTACTCTTGCTGTACTGGCTATCGTTGCACTGGAGATAATAAGAAAATCTGCATCATCTGCCTTGTATGTTTCTACAAGTCCATATTCTCTTCCAAACATCTCTCCAAATTCTTTGCCAGTTTTTTCCCATAGAGATTTTGCTTGTTCCATTGCTTCTTGCATCTCATACCTCAGCTCAAAATAGCCATCCGGTCCTGTGAGCCCACCAAAGGCATGGGGATCTTCAGGATCAAGCTTATACTCTGGTTTAAAAGGAGGAAGATATTTGTCCACCTTATCCTGATCAGGTACATCTACAACCTCCATTGTATGAGAAAGAACAAAGGCATCAAGGATAACCATTGTTGGTAAAAGCAACTTCTCGGAAACCTTATATGCCTGAATAACAGAATCAAGGACCTCCTGGTTATTCTGACAGTAAACCTGCATCCATCCTGTATCCCTCTGGGAGAGGGAATCATTCTGATCTGTCCAGATTGTCCAGGGGGGTGACATCGCCCTATTTATATTTGCCATAACAACGGGTGTCCTTGCACCTGATGCCCAATGGAGCATTTCATGCATCAACGCGAGTCCTTGAGCAGAGGTGGCAGTAAAAGACCTTGCACCTGCTGCAGAGGCCCCAATGCAGGCGGCCATAGCAGAGTGTTCTGACTCTACCTTTATAAATTTTGCATCAAGTTTTTTTTCTGCACATATTTCTGAAAGCAATTCTACTACCTGTGTCTGTGGGGTAATGGGGTATGCCGCAATCACTTGAACCCTCGAAAGAGTGGCACCCCAGGAGACAGCGTGGTTACCTATCATAGGCTTTCTCATTTTCCCTCCTCTTGTGTCTCAATAGCATCAACAGGACATTCTGTCCAGCATATTCCACATCCCTTACAATAATCGTAATTTATAACTGGCTTTGGCTTTTCCTTCCCTTTTATCACTACTGGCTCAAGGGTGATTGCAGCTTCAGGACAAAATTTCCAGCAAATCATACAGTATGTACACTTGCCATAATTAATCACCGGTCTTACATTTCTCCATGTGCCTGTCTTGTTATAAGACACATCATAGAGGGAAACAGGCATCGGTGGCATTTCTTTAACCGATTTAAAAATCACCTTCTTATCAGGCTGCTTTTTCTCCATCACTCGCCTCCTTTTGCTTTTTCATAGGCCTCTCTTGCAGCAGCTACATTTTCGTCTTTCTTTACAGGGGCCTGCTCCCTCACAGCCTCCTCAAGGGATTCAAGTGAACAAATCTTTAGCACCTTCACAACCGCCCCTAAAATAGCAGTGTTTACTATTGGGGCTGTTTTTGAACCGAGCCTGTGGTTAACCGCAATAGATGTTGCATCAATAGTCGCTATTCTATAATTACCCTTAATAGGAATATCTTTCGGTTCCCTCTCTGTATTGATAATAACCCATCCACCTTCCTTCAAACCTTCTGTAACATTTACGGCATTCAATAAGGTGGGGTCAAGAACAACGATGTGATCAGGTTCATATATCTTTGACTTTTCGTATATCTGATCATCATTAATCCTTATAAATGCAGCCACAGGTGCCCCCCTTCTCTCAACCCCAAATTCAGGAAATGCCTGGATGTATTTCCCCTCTTTGGCAACTGCCACTGCAAGAATTTTAGAGGCAACAACAGAACCCTGACCACCTCTACCATGAAACCTTATTTCTTCCATAATTCCTCCTTTTTACCATCTCAATACCGCAGCACCCCAGGTAAATCCTCCACCAAAGGCGTCAAAAAGAATAATATCTCCTTTTTTAATCTTACCATCCCTTACGGCTTCATCAAGGGCTATGGGAATAGTTGCTGATGAAACATTGGCTGTATGATCAATAGTAATAAATGTATTTTCCTTTGGAATGCCAGCCCTTTCCCGCGTTGCCTCAATTATCCTTAAATTTGCCTGGTGAGGAATAAAAATGTCAATATCCTTTCCTTCTATACCTGCTCCTTTTAATGCCTCTATGGCTGCCATCTGCATCGAACGAACTGCACTCTTAAAGACCTCATTACCTGCCATAAATACAGTATGAAGATTTTTCTCCACGGTTTCTTTAGAGGCAGGCATCCTTGAACCACCTGCAGGTTGAACAAGTAGGTCTCCAAGATTCCCATCGGCACCCCAATATGTTGAAAGAATTCCTGAATCATCCTCACTTTCCTCCAACACTGCACATCCAGCCCCATCCCCAAAGAGTACACATGTAGAACGGTCTTCCCAATTTACTGCCCTCGACATCGTCTCTCCACCACATAGAAGAATCCTTTTTGCGTTTCTGGATTCTATAAGACCCTTTGAAATCATAAGTCCATATAACCATCCAGAACAACCAGCCTCCATATCAAAGGCAGCCTGTCCTTTTGTATTTAAATGCTTCTGTACCCAGCAGGCAGTAGAAGGATAGGCATTATCTGGTGTATCAGTAGCCACAATTATTACATCCATATCCTCTATACTTTTCTTAGCCATTTCTAAGGCATTTATTGCTGCCTTAGCTACCATATCACTTGTTGCCTCATCATTAGAAGCTATGTGCCTCTCTACTATCCCTGTCCTTGTCCTTATCCATTCATCGCTTGTATCCACTATTTTCTCTAGGTCAAAGTTCGTTAAAATCTTTTCAGGGAGGTATGAACCAGTCCCAGTAATTTTTACCCTTTTCATTTTTTACCCGCCATGAGTGCAGCCAATGCCATTGAATAGAATTTTGAATCCTCGGTGTCAGCCCTTGAAGTCAAGATGCAAGGAGCGGTTGCACCTGTAACCATTGCAGCAAGATTCCCATGCGCAAATTTTGTTATAGATTTAAAAAATACATTGCTTGCCTCAATATTTGGGAAAACTAGAATATCCGCATCTCCACCGACAGGGCTCTTTAAGCCCTTTATATTACAGGCTTCTTTCGAAACCGCTACGTCAAGGGCAAGTGGTCCATCAACGATAGCCCCCCTCACCTGTTTTCTATCAGCCATCTTTGCTATGATGGCAGCATCTATTGTTGCCTCCATTCTATTACTAACCTTTTCTGTCGCAGCAATAATCGCTGCCTTAGGGTTATCAATTCCAAATTTATGGGCAACATCTATTGCGTAATTTAACATTGTAATCTTTTGCTTAAGATCTGGCTTAGGGATTACAGCAACATCTGTAACAAATAGTAGTTTCGGATAGGCAGAGGTTTCCATAACGGCAATATGACTTAAGACCCTCCCAGGAGGAAGTAGCCCTTTTTCCTTGTTAAGGATAAGTCTCATATAAACATCGCTACTGAGGAGGCCCTTCATAAGCACCTCAGCCTCACCTCTCTTTACCATATCCCTTGCAACCCTTCCTGCTTCTTCTGGTTCTTTAATATCAACAATCTCAAATATAGATGAATTTATTCCCTTTTCTTTTGATAATTCTAATATCTTATCCCTGTCACCGACAAGTTTTGCTTTGACAAGACCTTCTCTTACTCCCCTGTGAACCGCCTCTATTGTATGGGGGTCCTGACCATTTGCAACAGCAAGAGTCATAGTTTCTTTGCCTTTTACATGCTCAACGAGTTGATTAAGTGTTCTAATTGGTTCCATTGTTTCTCCTCCTAATATTCTTTTGGTTTTTCCTCTTTTTTTAGTACTCTTAATGCCCCAAATGCAAGGGCTTCCATTTCGTCTTCTCCAGAACATACAATTACCTTTGATATATATCCAACCCTCCTCTTTATCTCATCAACAAGGTACTTATAGTGAGCAAGCCCCCCGGTAAGAATAATAGCATCCACCCTACCTTCAAGCACTGCTCCCAACCCTCCAATCTCCTTGGATATTTGGTATGCCATTCCATCTACTATTTTTTTCGCCTCCCGATCACCATCATCAATTCTTTTCGCAACCACTCTCATATCACTTGTTCCAAGGTATGCAACAACACCGCCTTTTCCCGCACACATTTTCTTCAGTTCATCCCTTGAATATTTACCAGAAAGCACCAGCTCCATTGTATCCCACACAGGTAACCCCCCCGCCCTTTCGGGGGCAAAGGGACCATCCCCATGGAGGGCATTGTTTACATCTATGACCTTTCCCTTCTTATGGGCTGCAATAGAAATCCCACCACCCAAATGGGCAATTATAAAATTCATATCTTCATAATTTTTTTTAAAATATTCTTGCGCTATTTTTCTTCCCACCGCCTTGTGGTTTAATGCGTGAAAGATGCTACGCCTTGTAATTAATGGTAACCCAGAGAGTTTTGCAATCTCATCCATTTCATCTACGACCACAGGATCAACTATGAAGGAGGGAATCCCCAGGGGATGGGCAATCTCATACGCTATGATTCCTCCCAGATTTGAGGCATGTTCACCCTGCAGCCCTTGTTCTAAATCCCGCAACATTTTTTCATTTACTGCATAAGTTCCGCTGGCAATGGGACGTAAGAGTCCACCCCTCCCCACCACTGCAGAAAGCTTACCTATATCAAATTTTTTCTCTTTTAACGACTTTAAAATTATGTCTTTTCTAATATCTTTCTGGTCTACTATTCTTTGAAACCGAGAGATTTGCTCTGTAGAATGGGGAATATTTTCGACAAAAATCTTTTTTGTATCGGAAAACCACCCAATTTTTGTAGAGGTAGAACCAGGATTCACAACAAATATTTCAAACATTTAACCTCCTCTATCTTTTCAATTTAATGCTATTATCTTAATTATATTTTTTCATTTGTCAACAATTAGAGAATTTTTTCTCAAACTCTTGAGTAAATTTCCTGGGGAAAACAATATCAAAGATTAACAACTAATGAAGAAAATAATAAAAAGGTTTAACGAAAAAAATTAAATTATCTTAAGATAATATTGGGTTGATCATAGATGCCCGCCTGGAAAACTTTCATGAAAATATGGTCTCCATTCATCTGGATGGGATGAATAAATAATTATTTTTATACCTTCCTTTCCATCAATAATTATTTTACCCTTCTCCAGTCTAATATGGGATTCTGACAGATCTACACTATAATATTTCTTTTTGAAAGAGTAGATGATAAGTTCTTTGGACGTTAAAATAAGAGAACAGGGTATATTTACTGTTTTTGCTCCCCTTTTAACAGAACAATAATCGTTCTCTTCCAATTTGATTGATTCTGCTGGAATGGAAAGTGGCTTCCTTCCACCAACATTAAAAATAAAATAGACTACGAAAAAGGTGAAAAGAAGAATACCGGCAAGGAGAAGTACAATAAAGTATGCAGGTTGCATCATCGAAAATGGTATTTTTATCTGATCCAGTTCATCCTTCAATTTTCTTGCATTAACTTTCCTTTCCCCTATTTTTAGATTTGTGAGAAATTTATCAACAATAGACTTATATTTATCCTCTGAAGATGAAGTACTAAGATCAAACCAGTAAACTGCACCATCAAATGGAAATAACGCAACAATATAATACCCTTTTCCCATATCATTTACTCCATAAATTCCTTTTTCACCTAGAAGGTCTATATCCCATACTTTATACAAGCTCTTTATTTTTTCCGAATTTTTCAGATGCAGAAAGGAGTTTTTTGAATCATTTGAACGCATATAAAGCACCCTGAATTTTGCATTTATTCCCTTAAATACAATTCCCTTCCATTCGTCATTATTAAACATAGTCTTTGATAATAAAGGATAATAGGATTCTATATCAAAATACTTTGTTTTTTCGAATCGGATAGGCTTGGAAACTAAATATGCTACTACTCCCAAGATCGCAACATCTGTTAAAAAAATTAAACCGAGAACCCTCCTCATCTATAAATTCCTTCCATGACACTTTTTAAATTTCTTACCACTGCCACAGGGGCATGGGGCATTTCGGCCAATATCCTTTATCGCTTTTATTTTACCCTCTTTTTTCATTTTAGTTACAGCTTCAGCAAATTTCCTGTCAAGAACTGGATCCCCAATAGTTGGCATCTTCTCCTGTGGGACTAAAGTTTTTTTACCCTCCTTTGCTTGGAGATTTTTCTCTTCAGGGCCTCCCCCCTTAAACTCTTCCTTCTGTGCAACACCTGCTACTTCCTGTGGAAGCTGTACGGCCTCAGGCCTGAA
>Ga0114934_10003283_pt1 | contig 10122 bp, 21 predicted proteins | sample 4SBtaG_2_FD_99695 | JGI IMG/M metagenome (GOLD analysis project Ga0114934, IMG submission 99695) | Deep subsurface microbial communities from Kolumbo volcano to uncover new lineages of life (NeLLi) - 4SBTROV10_white metaG | ecosystem: Environmental > Aquatic > Marine > Volcanic ...
CTAAAAATTGCGAGCATGAGCAACGTAAAAATGATCCTGTTACGTAGCTCCGGTATCTTAAAAGAGTTCTTAAGTGCATTCCACACTCAGATCACCTCTATTTTACCACCGGCCGCTTCTATCTTCTGCCTGGCTAAAGCACTAAACGCATTTGCTTTTACAACAAAAGGTTTAGTTATCATACCGTCACCAAGAATTTTGACCCCATCTTGTACGTCCTTTATCACATCAGCTTTTAAAAGAGCTTCTGGGGTGATTTCAGTTTTCTCATCGAAAAGATCATTCAATTTGCCCACGTTTACAATGGCATAAAATTTGCGATTGAAATTCTTAAAACCTCGTTTTGGTAACCTTCTGTAAAGTGGCATTTGTCCGCCCTCAAAACCGGCTCTCACATTTCCACTTTTTCTGGAACCTTGACCCTTTGACCCACGAGTAGAAGTCTTTCCATGACCAGAACTTCTACCTCTACCAACAACTTTAGCTTTTTTTCTCGAGCCTGGTGTTGGAACTATATCTTTGATCTTCATTATCAGGATCCTCCTTACTCACTTTTCTCAACTTTTAGCAAATGAGAAACCTTACGTATCATTCCACGCATTGACGGAGTATCTTCAACAACGATGATATTGTGCATTTTTCGCAATCCAAGAGCTTTTAAAGTTTCTCTTTGATCGTACCTGTAGCCTATTGGACTTTTCACAAGCTCCACTTTCAATTTCATTGTTCTTCATTCCTTTCAATGCTTCCGTGGAAAAGTTGTCCAAGATCTATGTCTCTGAGTTTTGCGTAATATTCCGGTGGTTTGATCTCTTCAAAAGCTTTGAAAATTGCTCTCAAAACGCTAATCGGTGTTGATGAACCCAAAGATTTACAAAGCACATTCTTAACACCGGCAAGTTCCAAAGCTGGTCTTACAGTCGTGCTTGAGATTATACCGGTCCCTGGAACAGCAGGCTTTAACAACACCTTCGCTGCATTGAATTTGACCATTATTTCATGTGGTATTGTATCATTTACAATTGGCAATTGTATTACGTTACGCTTTGCCAGATTAACCGCTTTTCTTATCGCGGATATCACTTCTCTGGCGCTTGCAACACCAAGACCAACTTTGCCTTTCTTGTTTCCAACCACAACTACTGCTCGGAAGCTGAGATTTTTCCCACCCTTAACGACTTTTACAACTCTCCTGATTTCTACGACACTTTCTTCAAATTCATCTTGCGGTTGTTTTTGATTGCTGCGATGACTTCGAGACTGTCGATTTTTGACAAATGTCCCTTTTCTATCTCTGTTGGGTACGTTTTCTTTCTCTGGCATCAACTTTACCTCCTTAAAATTCCAGCCCGCTTGCACGGGCACCGTCGGCTATCTCTTTGATCCTTCCATGATAGAGGAAACCACCACGATCGAAAACAACCTTTTTAAGTCCCATTTCTATGGCACGCTTTCCGATTTCTTCGCCAACGCGTCGAGCAGCAGCTTTATTCCATGTTTTGCCTTTTAACGCTTCCCGAAGCGATTTTTCCGTTGTAGAAGCTCCAACGAGCGTTTTGGAATGCTCATCGTCTATTATCTGCGCATAAGCGTGCTTCCCACTGACAAACACCGAAAGTCTCGGTGCTGCCATCGTACCACTTAATCTTTTCCTGATTGCCAGATGTCTTTTTATCCTTCTGGCTCTTCTATCAAAAGGTTTTATCACGATGATTACCTCCCACTAGGCTTTCTTAACTTCTTTAGTTATCACGTGCTCACCAAGGTATCTAACACCCTTACCTCTTGCAAAGACCATTGGTTTGCGTGCCTTACGTATATTAGCAGCGACCTGACCAACCAACTCTTTACTAGCACCTTTAACTACGATCGAAGAAGGCCTCGGCACTTCTATGGTTATTCCTTCTGGCGGATCGATTTTTATGGGATGGGAGTATCCAAGCGTAAGTACAAGTGATTTACCTTGAAGTTGCGCTCTGTACCCCACTCCTTGAACCTCAAGTTCCTTCTTAAATCCTTGAGATACTCCGATAATCATGTTTTGTAGCAAAGACCACCTGGTTCCCCAAAAAGCCCTTGATTTTTTCATGAGTCTTGGTGGAAGATGCACATCATCGTTTTTCTCAACCCATATCTTGTTTCCATCAACTCGAAATTTTACAAAAGTGTAATCCATAGAAAATTGACCGAGTGGTCCTTTAACAACTACATTTTTAGGTTCTACTTTGACTTCGACACCATTCGGTATCTCTATCGGTTTTTTAATGAGACGAGACATTCAAAGCACCTCCACTACCAGACGTAGGCGATTAGCTCTCCACCTATACCAAGAGCGCGCGCTTCCTTGTCTGTCACAATCGGCTTTTTCGGATTAGAACTGGTTAATATGGCAATACCCAGTCCACTGTTAACAGTTGGAATTTTGCTTTTCGAAACGTAAACACGTCTTCCGGCATGCGAAACTCTTACAATGGAATTTATCGTTCTGATCTTGTTTCGCCTGCTGCCATGATATTTCATATAGATGCGCAATATACCTTGTTTGCCATCTTCGATATACTTATAATCCTTTATGAAACCTTCATTTTTAAGTATATTAAGTATATCTTTTTTCAAATTTGAAGCCGGTACGTCCACCACTTCTTTGTAGATCAGATTTGCATTTCTGATTCGTGTAAACATATCGGCTATTGTATCACTGTACATTTCAGTTCACATCCTTACCAGCTGGCTTTTTTAACGCCAGGAAGTTTACCTTCAAGCGCCATCTCTCTGAAACAAATTCTGCAAATTCCGAATTCGTTGTAAACCGAATGTGGCCTTCCACATATCTTACAACGTGTGTATTTGCGAGTCTTGTACTTAGGTTCTTTTTTACTTTTATTTATGAGAGATTTCTTTGCCATCTCATCACTCCCTTTTAAACATTTCTTCGGAAAGGCATTCCAAGCTTTTCAAGCAATACCCTTGACTCTCGGTCAGTTTTGGCAGTTGTGACGATAACGATATGCATACCTTGCGTACGCGTGACATCTTCAGGGGAAATTTCAGGAAATACGAGCTGCTCTGTTAATCCCATAGCGTAGTTTCCTCTCCCGTCAAAGGAATTGGGATTTGTACCTCTGAAGTCACGAACTTTTGGAAGAGCTATGTTGAAAAGTTTGTACAAAAAATTGTACATCCTTTTTCCTCTCAAGGTAACCTTTGCCCCTACTGGCATTCCTTTTCTGATCTTGAAATTTGACACGCTCTTTTTAGCCTTTGTCACAACCGCCTTTTGCCCTGAAATCTGGGTGAGTTCTTGAGCGTGTTTTTCTACGATCGCTTGATTTCTTGCTTCTGCTCCGATTCCCATGTTTATGACCACTTTGTAAAGACTCGGTACAGCCATCCTATTTTTATAATTGAATTCTTTCATGAGCGTCGGGACGATCTCGCGTTCGTAGATTTCTTTAAGAGCTACGGACATTCAAAATCTTCTCCTTTCAAGAGATCACATTTCGTCTATGATCTCGTTGCATTTCTTGCAAACTCTAACGGTTTTTCCGTTCTCAACAACCTTATGTCCGATTCTTGTGGGATTTCCACAAGATGGACAGATAACTTGAACTTTTGAAGCGTATATAGGTTCTTCTCTCTCGATTATACCGCCTTCTCTAACGGTAGCCGTTGGCCTTTGATGTTTTTTCATCATATGGACATTTTGAACGACAACTTTTCTTTCATTGGGAAGTACTCTGAGTACTTTGCCCTTTTTGCCTTTGTCTTTTCCGCTCAAAATGAGAACGGTATCGTCTTTTCTTATGTTCAAAGCATGTCTTCTCTTATTCATGATCGATTACCTCACAATACTTCGGGTGCTAAAGAGATGATCTTCATGTACCCTTTTTCTCTGAGTTCCCTGGCCACAGGACCGAAGATCCTTGTACCACGCGGTTCATTATCTTTGCTTATGAGTACGGCCGCGTTATCATCAAAGCGTATATAAGAACCATCCCGTCTTCGAACCTCTTTTTTTGTTCTAACAATAACGGCCCTCACGATTTCACTTTTTTTGACCTCGGCACGCGGAATGGCTTCTTTAACCGTTCCAATAACAACATCTCCGATGCTTCCAATTTTCCTTCTTGAACCGCCCATGATTCTGATCACAAGTATCTTCTTTGCTCCTGAATTATCTGCCACGTTTAAGATACTTTCCTGTTGAATCATTCCGGAACACCTTCTTCTCCTTTACTCACTTTTTCTTCTTCAGAGGTTAGGATGTTCTTCTTGATTATAGACACGAGTTTCCAGTTTTTTTCCTTACTAAGCGGCCTTGTCTCTTCGATTTCCACGACATCGCCTTCATGACATTCGTTGTTCTCATCGTGAACCTTGTATTTAGATGTCCTTGAAAGAACTTTTCCAAATCTTCGATCTTGTATGATTCTCTCCACAGCTACTACTACTGTCTTGTCCATTTTATCACTGACAACTTTTCCAGTAAGTCGTTTCCTCATTTTTTACCTCTCCCTTCAATCAGAGGCAGCTTTATTGCCATTTTTCCAGTTTTTTTCAAGTCCGAGTTCTTTTTCTCGCATCAGAGTTTTTATTCTTGCTATGTCTCTCTTTACCTGACGAATTTGGGTTGTGTCATCCAATTGGGAGAGTTCCAATTGAAATCTAAGATTGTAAAGCTTTTCTTTTTGTTCATCTACGAGACCAGCCAACTCTTCTATCGTCATATCTCGGAGATCTTTTGCCCTCACATCGATTCACCTCCGAATGGTGGTCGCAAAACGATCTTAGTTCTTATCGGAAGTTTTGCCTTAGCCAATCTCAATGCTTCTTCAGCAAGTGCTTTGCTTACTCCTCCGATTTCGAACATGATCTTTCCAGGTTTAACGACCGCTACCCATTTTTCAGGCGCACCTTTACCACGACCCATCCTACTTTCTGCAGGATGTTGAGATACCGGCTTATCTGGGAAAATTCTTATCCAGATCATACCACTTCTCTTCAATTTTCTGGTTATTGCCACACGGCACGCCTCTATTTGTCTGCTGGTTATCCAGGCAGGCTCTAAAGCTTTAAGACCCAACTCGCCGAATTTAACTTCTGTACCACCTTTAGCAAGGCCACGCATTCTGCCGCGATGTTGCTTTCTATATTTAACCCTCTTGGGGATAAGCATTTTCCAACCTCCTTATCAACAAATCAGGCGGACTTTACCGTCAGTTTATCACCCGTGAATATCCAAACTTTAACTCCAAGAACACCGTATTTCGTTTTTGCAACAGCAAACCCGTAATCCACCCTGGCTCTGAGCGTCTGAAGTGGCACTCTACCTTCTCTGTACCACTCTGTTCTTGCTATTTCAGCACCGTTAATTCTACCGCTCACCATGATCTTAATTCCCTTGACTCCTCTTTTTTGTGCCAATTGAATACTGCGTTTCATCGTCCTTTTATAGGAAGCTCTCTTTTCAATCCTCGCCGCTATGAACTCAGATGTGAGTTGCGCATCTAATTCGGGCGTTTTGACCTCTTCAATACTGATGCCTATATCTCTATCTTGAGGAATCTTTGATTGAATGAGACTTCTTATTTTTTTTATTTCTGAACCTTTCTTTCCTATCAGTATTCCAGGTCTGCCAGTAACAATGGTGATATTTGCTCGTTTGCCGGATCTGGCGATCTTTATCTCAGAAATTCCAGCATGATAATAAGCCTTCTTAAGAGTCTTACGAATCTTTTCGTCTTCTATCAGATAGTCGGAGTAGTTCTTCTCGTTGAACCATGTAGCCTGCCACTCCCTGGATATTCCCAATCTGAATCCTCTTGGATGTACCTTTTGACCCACTTCATTGCACCTCGCTCTCGTTGACAGTTGTTTTTTCTTGCTCAATATTTTCTTTCGATCTATCCCTGACAACGATCGTTATGTGCGATTGTCTTTTCAGGATCACCGAAGCACGTCCACGAGCCATAGGATTCATTCTTTTAAGTCTTGGTCCATCATCAGATGTACATTTGGCCACATACAAAGAATCCACATTAAGATTGAAGTTGTTCTCGGCATTTGCGATGGCAGAATTCAAAACTTTTTCCACAAGCCGAGCCCCCTTCTTAGTTGAAAATTCCAACAATTGAAGAGCCTTGTCGACGTTCTTACCACGTATAGCGTTCAAGATAGGTCGCACCTTGTAGGGACTTATTTGAAGATATCTTCCAATTGCGATTGCCTCTATTGGGGCAGGCTCTGAGGCTTTCCTCTTCTTATGGAAGATCGAACGCTTTTCTCTCTTCTTATTTTCGGGCATTCAAATCATCCTCCTCATTTCCTCACTTCTCCCTTGGAGGCACGCTTGTTGGCATGTCCACCAAAACGCCTGGTTGGGGAAAATTCTCCAAGTTTGTAACCAACCATCGCCTCTGTTATGTAAACCGGAATATGTTTTCGACCATTATGAACGGCTATGGTGTGACCTATCATATCAGGAACGATCATCGACGCTCTTGACCATGTCTTAATGACCTTTTTCTGACTTGTTTCGTTAAGGGCCTGTATCTTTTTGAGGAGTTTCAAATCCACATAAGGCCCTTTTTTGGTCGAGCGACTCACACTTTTTTCCTCCTTTTGTTTTAGACAAGCGTATTGACGCTGTCTTTTTATTATTTACCAGTCTTTCTACGTCTAACTATGAATTTATCAGATTTTCTCTTACCTCTGCGAGTTTTATAGCCTTTCGCCGGTGTTCCCCACGGACTTTGAGGTATGTTGCCACCTTTTCCTTTTCCTTCTCCACCACCCATTGGATGATCAACAGGATTCATGGTCATACCACGCACTGTGGGCCTGATTCCAAGCCATCTTTTTCGCCCAGCTTTTCCATAGGATTCATTTGAATGCTGCTCATTTCCGACAGTTCCAATCGTCGCCATACAATTTTCTCTCACCTTACGAAGTTCCCCTGAAGGCATTTTAAGGAGAGCATAGCCATTTTCTCGAGCCATGAGTTGCACGGATGAACCAGCACTTCTTGCTATTTTACCACCAAGGCCTTGTTTGAATTCAACATTATGGACAAATGTTCCCAACGGAATGTTACTTAGAGGCAAGGCATTTCCGGATTTTATCTCCGCATCTGGACCAGACATCAGTATATCGCCGACTTTTAGGCCTTTTGTTGCAAGGATGTATCTCTTTTCACCATCAACATAGTGAAGCAATGCGATCCTTGCACTTCTATTCGGATCGTATTCCACTGAAAAAACCTTCGCGGGGATCCCGACTTTATCCCTTTTGAAATCTATAATCCTGTACTTTCTTTTATTTCCACCACCCTGATGCCTAACGGTGATCCGACCCTGAGAATTCCTACCAGCTTTGGATTTCAGGGCTTTAGTTAGCGATTTGTTTGGACTCTTCCTCGTTATTTCGCTAAAATCGGATGCTATCATGTGTCTTCTGCCAGGACTGGTGGGTTTAAATCTCTTAAGACCCATATAGAATTTCCCCTTTCAGCAATTCGTCAGATCAAACCTTCAAATTCTCGAATTTTGAAACCTTCCTTCAATTTAACAATTGCTTTTTTGTAAGATCTGGAATATCCCTCAGATCTTCCGTATCTTTTCGGTTTTCCTTTACAGTTCATAATTCGTACATCTTCAACTTCAACGTTGTAAAGTTTTTCGACCGCATCACGAACTTGGTATTTGTTCACTCTTGAATCAACTTCGAAGGTGTAAGTGCCATTTTTAACTTCACCAAGCGCCTTTTCTGTTATCACTGGTCTCGTTATTACGTCATGTGGTGTGAGATCATTTGTCATCTCCATACACCTCCACTATTTTTTCAACCGTATGTTGTGTGAGCATGAGCCATTCATGTTTCATGATATCAAAAACGTTGAGGCCATCAACATTGACAGCTTTTCTCCCGACATTGTCAGCAATTATAACTTTGGCATTTGGAATGTTGTCCGCCGATTTTTTCACATTTAACTGTTCCTCAGAACGAGTGTCCAGAACGCAAAGGAGATCCACAGAAGGGACTAACTTCTTGACGTATCCCAAGAACTGCTTGGTTTTAGGCTCCTTCATCTCTAACTTGTCAATAACGATGAGCTTTTTATCTTTGAATTTCAGAGATAGAGCGGATTTAATGGCACCAGCCTTCATTTTTTTATTAAGATGTTCTGACCAATCTTTCGGTTTTGGTCCAAAGGCCACACCACCGTGTCTCCAAATAGGGGAACTGTTCGATCCGGATCTGGCTCGCCCAGTATGTTTTTGAGCCCATGGTTTTCTTCCGCCACCAGCGACTTCTGCTTTCGTTTTAGTAGAAGAGTTGCCCTTTCTCTTATCAGCCTGTTGTTTATGTATAAATCTAAAAAGCAAATCCCTATTTGGTTCTACCTCAAAAATTTTTGCTGGCAAAGAGACCTTGCCCACTTTCTCTCCTTCTAAATTTACCACGTCTACTTCTGCCATAAAAATCACTTTCCTTTCGGTTGCTGCTTAGGTTGTGAAAGGGAAGAAGATTTTTCCACAGGTAACTTCCGTACAGCGGATTTCACGTAAACAAGAGATCCACGAGCACCAGACACGGCACCCTTTACAACGAGTAAAGAATTATCCTTATCGATCTTGGCAATTTCAAGGTTTTGAATCGTCATGTTGACATTTCCCGTATGGCCTGGCATCTTAGTCCCCTTTATAACTCTACCGGGATAGGTGTGCATACCTGTGGAACCATGCCTTGGATATTTCGTACCGTGTGTTTTAACGAGTCCGCCAAAATTCCATCTTTTCACCGTTCCCTGGAAGCCTTTTCCCTTTGTCTTTCCAGACACATCTACAAACTCGCCTTCTTTGAAAACAGAAACATCTATGCTCTGTCCGATTTTGTAATCGTCAACGTTATCGGTCCTCACTTCTCTAAGATAACGAAGCGGTTCTGTGCCTGCTTTTTTGAAGTGACCATTCATAGGCTTGTTAATTCGCTTTTGAGAAACTTCTTCAAATCCTATTTGTATGGCATTGTATCCATCTGTTTCAGCTGTTTTTTTCTGTACGACAATGCACGGTCCAGCTTTGATAACGGTAACCGGTACGGCGACACCGTCTTTGTATATCATCGTCATTCCTATTTTCTTTCCAAGCAACGCTTTCATTCAAAGCACCTCCAGCCGCTCTGTCAAAGCTTTAGTTCTACTTCTACGCCGGCCGGGAGATCCATTTTCATTAAAGATTCCACTGTCTGAGGCTGAGTTTCGAGAATATCTATCAACCTTTTGTGAACGATCTTTTCAAAATGCTCTCTCGAGTCCTTGTTAACGTGAGGAGATCTTAGAACACAGTAAACTGTTCTCTCAGTTGGAAGGGGGATAGGACCTGATACCTTAGCGTTTGTTTCCTTGACAGTTTCCACAATTCTCCTGGCTGATTGATCAAGCAATTCATGATCGTAAGCCTTTAATTTTATACGTATTTTCGATTTTGCCATTCAAACGAACCTCCTTCAAAAACTAAAGGGGAGAGACATTCCCCTTCAGCCTTAAAATCACTCAATGATCTTCGAAACAACACCAGCACCAACGGTTCTACCACCTTCACGGACGGCGAATCTTACACCTTCCTCAAGTGCCACGGGTTTGATGAGTTCCACCTTCATAACGGTGTTATCACCAGGCATTACCATTTCAACGCCCTCCGGAAGTCCGGCTATAGTCCCCGTAACGTCTGCGGTTTTAATAAAGAACTGAGGTCTGTAACCAGTTACAAAGGCGGTGTGTCTTCCACCTTCTTCTTTTTTCAAAACGTAAACGTTGGCTTCGAATTTCGTGTGTGGAGTTATACTTTTCGGTTTTGCGAGAACCTGTCCTCTTTCTACTTCTTCCTTCTTTACACCTCTGAGAAGACATCCAATGTTATCACCGGCCATACCTTCATCGAGCAACTTTCTGAACATTTCGACACCAGTAACAACTGTTTTTCTGGTTGGTCTGAGACCGACCATTTCAACTTCATCGTTAACGTGAATTTTTCCACGTTCTACTCTACCGGTAACAACCGTGCCACGTCCCGTGATCGTGAAAATGTCTTCGATTGGCATGAGAAAAGGTTTGTCAACGTC
>Ga0114934_10003284_pt1 | contig 10122 bp, 8 predicted proteins | sample 4SBtaG_2_FD_99695 | JGI IMG/M metagenome (GOLD analysis project Ga0114934, IMG submission 99695) | Deep subsurface microbial communities from Kolumbo volcano to uncover new lineages of life (NeLLi) - 4SBTROV10_white metaG | ecosystem: Environmental > Aquatic > Marine > Volcanic ...
CTATTCAATGACTTATGTTGGAACCCCTTTTATCTTTTCATTTAGGCAGCTATCACCTTCAGTTGGGATTCTCTCTAAAAACTGTGTGGCCGAATTTGACGGAGGCCATTTTCTTTTCGGTAATGGTGACCTTTACCTAAACGATGGCCAGAAGATTACATCATTGCTTCCACATAAGATGCGGGATCATGTGTTTTCTATACTGGATGGAGATCACTTAGAAAAGTCTTTCGTAGTTGCAGACTATGGCAGGACAGAAATGCTGGCTTGTTTCGTATCTGCTTACTCTACCAGTAACCAATGTGACAAGGCTTTAATATGGAATTGGGTAAACAACACCTTCTCCATCAGGGATATACCTGAACTAGCCCATATTGGTTATGGAAGTGTGAAGAACGAGGCTTCATTTACTACTTGGTTAGCTACCGCTTCAATCACTCCGCTTCCCACTTGGTCTACCGCAACAGGGCCGTGGGCTACTTCTTGGGAGAATGTAGAGAACGTACTTCTATTTGCTTCACCAACAGATACTAAACTGTATAGGGATGGTGTAGGTAATAAAGAAGATGACACCAATATGACTGCTTTCATTGAGAGAACAGGTCTTACATTCACAGCCCAGAACAATCCAGATCAATCCACAGTTAAACGCATTAAGGCTATCTGGCCTAAGATGACGATAACCAATTCAGATACCGTAGACTTTTATGTGGGTACGCAGATGTCCACTGAAGAAGGTGTATCGTGGAAAGGACCATTTACATTCAACCCTGATACACAATCTAAAGTATCATGTAGAGCTGCTGGTAAATACTACGGTGTGAAGATAGAAACTACAACAGATACAGATTGGAGATTAGAAGGTCTGGAATTTGAACTAGAGGATGCTGGTAGGCGCGGCTCAAGGAATTACTAATGGCAATGGCCGATGTAAAAAAGGTCAAGTCAGTAACCAGATACGAGCCGGGACCACTACCAGACAACTCAGAAGACTTAGGCATATACGTTGTTACGGAGTTAAAAAGATTAGGAAATATATTATTCAACCAATCGGTAATGAGACTTGAAGAAACGAACACAGCGCCCCCAAAACCAAGAGATGGAGATATCAGATACGCTGATGGATCAAACTGGAATCCGGGAGCGGGTACAGGAATTTATTGGTTCGATGGCACCACATGGAACAAGCTGTAAAGTTGGAGTAGTACACCCAGAAGAAGTACCCAAACTCTGGAAGAAGGTATTGCCGCAAATAGAACGATGCGTACCCCACTCAGAGGGAGAGATGGAATCTCCTGACTTCTATGTCGCTCTAGTCGATGGTGAAATGCAGTTATGGATAGCGGTAGAAGACGAAGAGGTTATCGCTTCTATGGTTACACAGATCATACCTTACCCCCAAAAGAAGGTATTGAGAATAATCGCAATAGCTGGTGGAGATATGGATAAGTGGTTCCACTTTGAGCCTGACTTGGAAGAGTTTGCAATCCTCATGGGTTGTACATCCTTAGAAGCTTGGGGTCGGAAAGGATGGAAAAAGATACTAACGGATTGGAAAGATTCATACGTTGTCTACACAAAAGAACTAGATAGAAGGTTACATTAATGGCTTCAAAAACCGTCACAGTACCAACAAGACATAAAGGATTACTGGCTGCTTATATCACGCCCGAAGAGGCTGGTATACTTGTCGATATGTTTCATAAAGACTCTGATCCGCCAAAAGCTGGTCCGGGTGGATTGCTTATGTATGAGGGTGGTGAGGATGCCATGCTGGAGCTAGAGTACGAGAGAGCTGCTGAGAAAGCTGCTGGTAGAAAGCTGACTATGGATGAAAAAGCTTCTATCGTTGGCGGGGTTTGGGGCGGTGCTGAGGATAGCGATAAAATATCTTCGTCGGAAGGTGCTAAAAGATACGGTGAAGCTTTAAAAGCTGGCACACATTCTTCCGCTCCTATAACTGCCTCAGCAAGCGTCATAGAGACATTGGGCTATGATGCGGGTTCAGATGTTGATCTTTCCTATGACTATGATGAGGGGCGTTATAGAGCCACGGAGCATGTTGAAATGTCTCCGCACGAAGCTGGAGATTTTCATGGTTATGGTCATGGTGATGACGCTGGACGTATGGGTTACTATGTCCCAGAAGGTGGTAAATGGAGTAAGATAATGGACCCCGTTGGTACTGGCAGCACACCGACAACAACAGTTGTTCCATTCCCCGGAGCTGGTGGTGGTGGTGCTGGTGGTGGTGCTGGTGGTGGTGGAGCGGCTGGCGGTGGTGGGGTTAGAATCCCATCAGGACCGGGAGGCTACAGGCCATCCTACTCCGGAGGCATAAGGCCGCTAAGCGGCGGTTATGTGCCTTACTCAAGATACAGTTTAGTTTATCCCATGACAACCCCCGAAGCGCCTAGCGGTGCTGGGGCAGCAGACCCCTACCGTACTGGCAGAAAAGCTACATGGGAGTCTACAGGAGTTCCTATGGAGCTGTGGGACTATGAAGCCCCAACCATTCGTGGTATGCGTGGTGGTGGTGGCTTTATGGCTGGCGGCAGCCCAACATCTTACGCGCCTATAGCTCCACCCGGAGTAGTCGGTGGACCCATTGGTGGACCCGGTGGTGGACCCGGTGGTGGAATAGGACCGGGATCATTCGTAGGCGGTGGTTGGGAACCAACCTTTGAAATCTTTGAAGGTGGTGCTGATCCTCTTGGTTTAGGATCAACCACTATCGGAGAATATATGCCGGGATGGGCTGGATTCGCTGACCGATATGTAGGTGCTGACCCAACATGGGCTATGCCATCCACAGAGTATGCTGATGCAGGATATACTGGTGATGATTCTTTTGGCAGAGTTGGAGAGATTAGTGGGTATACCGGAGAAGATATAGCTGGGCGAGTGGATTTTGGCCCTGTCGCTGACACAACAGTTACTGGAATAGCTCCTCCGTCTGTCATGGCGGCTCCGGTAGCAGCCCCAACATTTAGTTTTGATGACGGGTTTATACCCGGAGGCGGTGGCGATGATTTCGGGTGGTCCGAAGGTGGTGATGAAGGAATGGGTGAGTTTGGCGGAGGAGACACAGGTGGTGGTGGTGGCTTTGGTTTTGGGATTTAACGAGGAATAAATTATGGCTGGTGGATCAAAAACTACAACGACTACAAGTGAGCCGTGGGCTGAGCAAAAAGAATTTCTAAAGAAAGGTTTTGCCAGAGCAGAGAATCTGTATGCAGCAGAGCCTAGAGGCCCAGCTTACTACCCGTCTGCAACCTTAGCAGGGTTTGACCCAGCTCAGGCTGAGGCTCAGCGTATGTCGCTAGGCTATGCAGCCGGTGAGCGTCCAGCAGAGCAGCAGAGGGCAGCAGAAAGAAACATCAATCAGATGCAGACAGGTATGGTTGATGATGCAAGCTTTAACCCTCAGCTAGAGGCTATGCGTAGGCAGATGACCTCACGCTTAACTGGCTCAGTTCTTCCGGGTATACGTCAGTCTATGGTACAGTATCAGCCCGGAGGTAGTAGCCGTGGCGACCAAGTGCAAGCCCAAGCTATTGCGGCAGCTAACCAACAGTTCTTGAACAAAGAAGCTGAGATGAGGCAGCAAGCCTATGAAGCAGCTCAGGGACGCAGAGTAAACGCTTTAGGTGCTTACCCATCAATAATGTCAGCACCGTTAGGCATGGCTCAAGCGGTTGGCGATGTGGGTGCAGCTCGTAGAGGCATGTCACAAGAAGCTATAAACAGAGATGTTCAACGATATGCTTACGAATCACAAGCGCCACAGACTGCGCTCAACCAGTATATGGCAAATATCTCTGGGGATTATGGCGGAACTTCTACTCAAAATGTACCGGGGCAAAGCTCTATTGGTTCCATAATGGGTGCGGTGTTGCCAGCTTTAATCTCTGATGAGAGATTGAAGGAGAACATTGAGCCTATAGGTGAGCATAAAGGATTCAAGTGGTACAGCTACAACTACATCTGGAGTCCTAAGAAGTTCATCGGTGTGCTTGCTCAAGAGGTTGAGAAGATTCTCCCAGAGGCAGTCGTTACGGTTAATGGCATTAAGGCTGTGCGTTACGGGATGATCGTATAATGTCTTGGCTAACTTCTTTGGGTAACTTGGGGAGCGGGATCAGCGGAGCCTTCAAAGGTTTTGGGCAGGATATTGGGCTGATGCCCAGAAAACGTAGGCGTTACACTGGCAACCCACATCTTGATCCAACCCCTGAACAAGTGCAAGATTTAACGGACGGTGGTGATCTATCTTTTAATCAAGAGCTTGCTATGGCTATGTCTCAAGGAACGGGGCAACCGTTGCAGCAGCTTAAAGCTCCAAGGGGCGGCAAGGTTGGAAGAAAATTAAAGTTTGCACCTATGCAGCCAGATATGCTAGAGACAGACAATAGGCAATTTTCCTTAGTTCAACCTAGAGGTAATGATCTTATGTCTGGTATTGGCAGAAGGAAAAGATTGAGACATTACACGGGAGGCTATGTTTAATGGCTCGTTACAGTTTAATTGATTCTCCCTATTGGGGGGTACCCGGAAGGTTAAATTATAATCCTAGCGCACCAGTAGGCTCTCAGATGCTTATTGGAAACCCTAATTTGCGTAAGAAAAAAAGGAAGAAGAAGAAGCTAGAACCAGCTAATATACTTCCATCTTCTAGGCATGTACATGAAGCGTTGACATCTCAATTCATGGGTGGGCTTCTCCCTAAAGCTATATTCACTCCTGAGCAGCAGCAAAATATTATGAGGAGAAGAACATTCCCTGATAATGTCCCTGTTGGCGGCCCTGTGTCATCTAGGCCAGTGGTGGGAGCTTCAGGTTTAGAGCCAGCGGGAGTTGAGCCGGGTAAGGGCAGGATTAATTATTCTGCAAACCCATCTACAGGAAAAGCAGTCTATGGCGTTTCATCCCCCCCGGCTGGTAGCAGAGCAGTGGATATTCCGGCACCATACCCTGATGCTGGTGGTATGGACTACCAAAAAAGAAGCATTAAAAACATAAGGGGAGATATTCAAGCTGCACAGTTAAACCAAGCTAGGATAGAAAGAGAGGAAGAAGCTAGGCAAAGGAAGGCTAGCATCGCTCATGCTGGTGAGTTTGAGGGGTTGCCCCCGGTTCTTCCAGAAGAAGACCCATTAGCATTTGGTGGTCCGGGCGATCCTAAATACTCTGGTGTTCAAGAGTTCCTAAGCCCGCTAGGGGAGAGAATAGAAGCTGCTCGTTATAAAACAGCAGAAGAGCAAATTGATTCTGAGGTAGCCAATGCAACTCAAAATGCAAAAGCTAGGGAGGATGCGCTAAGAGCTGCTGGCGCTCCAGAAGCGCATATAAAAAGAGTTATGGGTCCAGAGTATTCTGGCCTTACTGAGCGCACTGGAGTACAGCCAGTAAACATGGATGAGACAGCAAGTATCCCAACTCATATAACTGATCTTGCTTCTGGCGCAACGGGTGAAGAGCTTCCCCCAGAAAGACAGGAAAATGTAGATGAGTTTTGGGGTGGATTCTTCCAAGACGCTGGGCGCGTAGCAAATGATACAAAAGAGTTTGTATCAGGGCTTGTGTCTGGCGAGGCTAAAGGTGAGGTAGATTCAATAGCAAAGAAATCTAATATGTCATCTTCTGATGTAGATACGCTTGCTGAGAATTTAGAGAAGAAAGCTGTAGAGTCTGGTTCTCCAGCAGCCCCCGACAAGAAAACAGTTAAGGAAGTATTAACTGCCACAGACCCCAATAGGATTTGGGGAGACTTTAGAGTTTCTGGCGCAACAAGAAAACAAAAGTATATTAATGCGCTTAATGATATGTACAAGAAAGCAATGATACTTAATGTTATTGCTGCACTCACTGGAACAGAGAGTCAGGCTGGATTATTCTTGGAGATGGCTGGGCAAAAGTTTGAAGCGCTACAAAAGTTTGATGGTATGGACAGGCTTGAGAACATACGTCGCGGAGTATTCTATACTAGAGATGGAAGGTTCGACGCGCCCCAAACAAGAGAAGAAGCTTTCAAGAGAGCGATCAAATTTGGCGCATCCCCCGAAGAAGCTAAGAAGCTTAGTGGATGGGCTGCTGCTAAAGAAGATACTCCGGGTGGCGTAACAACAGAGCAATTCAAGATATACCAGAAGATGTTAAAGAATAAGCATCCTATGGCTAGGCAATACGGCATGATGATTGGGGCTGTGAGGACAAGAGATAAGGAATTAAGCCCGTCTAATATAGTTAAGTTGCTGGATATGGCTGAGATGGAAACGCTAGGATTGAATGAAGAAGAAACCATTGCTCTAAAAGCTGAGCTTAGGGCTAAGCTAGCTGAGAAGGGTCTATCTTCTTTACGCAGAAAGAGTCCAGTTACAGGGGATGAAGTTGAAGAAGAGGCTGCTTCAGCACCTCAAAACGCTATTGATTACTTAATGGCAAATAATACTGAGGCTAATCGGCAAGCTTTTAAAAAGAAGTATGGGTATCTTCCGCAAGGGATTCCAAATTAAACTATGGCTAACATATTCGATCAATTTGACGAGAAGAAACAGTCAAACATATTCGATCAGTTCGATTCGTCACCGCGACGAAAGAAGAGGATGTCTAAAGCTGACGCTATGTGGCTTGGGGCTAGGTTGGGTCTTCTGGATACTGTTCGTGGAACAGGACAGCTTCTTGGTTTAAAAGAAGATGAGATGGCTGAGGAGCAGCGAAGGCTTAATGAAGCTATGGATGATCCAGACTACGGTGGATCAGTTAAGGCTGCATATTTTGGTGGCCTTATTGCTGACCCCGTTGGCTGGGCGCTACCCATAACAAGGCTGAAGCATTTAAAAACCTTGAAGAAGGGGTATGGTTTAATATCTCCCACTAGTATTGCGGCTGGTGCCGCTGCGGGTGGCCTTGGCTACGACGATCCTGATGATGATTTCTCTAGGGCAGAGATGGCCGGGATAGGTGCTATCGGTGGTGGTCTGGCTGCACCCATTGCTAAGGGTGTTGGTAGGGTGTGGAACGAGAAGGTCGGGGATGCTGCTTGGAATGTTTTAAAGCACCCGGCAGGGTCAGGCACGTTAGTTGGCGGAGCAATAGGTTATAATGTTGGTGATGATCTGACCATATCAGAGAAGATGACAAACACGCTCATTGGAGCTGCTGTGGGTGCTGGTGCGGGAGCAACCCCCAAAGCAATAGACAAGTATGCTGGCACAGATATAGCTGGAAGTATAGGTAGATTTGTTGTGCCTGACTACAGGCTGGCCGACGCATGGGTATCTGGCAGAGCTAAGTTTAAGGGCGAGAGGAAGCAGATAGCTCAAGAGTTTCAATCCCTAGTAGACAAGGTTGCTAAGGAACCACTAAGTGTTCGCAAGGCTTTATACAGAATGCTGACAGACCCCGGCGCACCACAAGACGACGCCTTGATTGGTCTGAAGGGAGAGATAAGGGAAACTGTAAATAAGTACGGGCATGAGTTAGTTGACCTTGGCATACTGCATCCAAAAACATGGAGCGAAAACCAAGAGAAGTATTTACATAGGGTATACAATAGGCCCGACAGGTTGCGCGATGTGCCATCCGATATTGAAATACGCACTATTGGTGATGAGCTGAAGATGCGTGGCGTTGTGAAAGAAGTTCCTAAAAAAGAATTTGAAGGTGGAGTAATGCCTGACGATGCTGGAAGGTGGGACGTTGTTGGCGTTGGCGGAGTGCGATCTGACATAGAAGAAAAAGCTTTTAAAAACGCAAAGCCAGATGACATGGTTACAATCAGAAGGGATTACACCCCCGAAGAAAGAGCCAACATGGGAGAGGTAACAGATGTTATGGTGTCTCTCGACAGAACTGGAAAGCTACTAGCTAATGATGTTGCTGCTAACAGATTCTTTAGGGAAATGGCAGAGAAGGTGGATGAGAATGGTGTCCCCTTGATTGCTAGCCCAAGGCCAAACGCAGCGTTAGGACATGTGCATAGAGTACCGAAGGATAAAGGATTCGGGCAATTGGGAAGTAGGTCCATGTATGTTACCAAGGAAACCCTTGATGACTTGATGAGTATAGGACAGCTAAATAAAATAGCTCAATTCAAGAAGGTTATAGAGCCATACAGGAAATTAAACAGGCTGTGGAAAGGCTCAAAAACAATAGCTAATCCTGCGGTGCACTTTAATAATTTCGTATCCAACATATTCCATTTCGATAACGCTAATGGAAAAGCTACGGATGTATTCCGAGCCATGCGGGATATGAAGTCTAAGACTAAAGAGTTTAAAGAGGCCGAAAGGTTGGGTGTGTTTGGCGGCTTCTTCACTTCAGAATTGGGGAGAGGGGCTGATGACTTCTATAATCTGTATACTGCTGCGGGAAAGGGAGCAACAGATAACCTTGACTTAGCTGTAAAAGGAATGGGTATAGTAAGTAACATAGCAAAAAAGTCCAAGAAGTACACTTGGGATCAGATGGCTAAACTATACAATGCAGAAGATCAAGTCTTTCGCATGGCTTTATTCAGAACTCAAAAGAAAAGATTGATGGATAGCGGAATATCCGAAGAAGATGCAGCAGCTCAAGCGGCCCGCAAAGCTAGAGAATGGTTCGTTGACTACGAAAAGAAAAGCCCTCTACTAGAGATTATGAGAGAGGGACCGTTTCCTTTTATGTCTTATATGTATGGTATAGTTCCCGCTCTAGGTGAAACACTTGCCAAGAAGCCGCTAAAGTTTGCTAAGTGGGCTATGTTCTTTGACGGTTTGAATAGGGCTGGAGAGGCGATGTCGCCCGATACTGATGTGGAGAAGCAAAGAAGCTTGATGCGTGGTGAGATGGGGTCTAGACTATATGGTCTAGACTTTATGCCTAAGACTACGGTAAAGCTTCCTGATGAGTATTCTCCTGAAACAAGGGATGACTGGTATTTACAGATGGGAAGAATGTATCCGGGCGGCAATGTATTTGGAATGGAGGAGCAACGCCAACCTAGAATGGGTCAGATACCGGGGCTGCCTCAGTATCTTCAGCCATCTTTTGGAGCCGCTGGAGCCGTTGCTGATGCGGTGACTGGAATAGATAGGTTTCGCGGGAGGCAAATTCCCGGCGGAGTTCCAGAGAGGCTAGAGCATTTAGCAGCACAGTTTACCCCTAACTTACCTATACCAAATTTTCCATCTTACGCTGGACAAAAGATAACAAGAGCGCAGAGCGGGAAGTACAGCCCCACTAAGGATGTGTACACACCAACTTCTGCTCTATTAAGCGGGCTAGGAGCTAAGGTTACTCCTGTCTCCACCAGAAAGCTAAAGAAAAGAATTAGCGGTAACTACTACAGGCTACAAAAAGAGTTAGACAGTAGGGAGAGAGCCTTAAAGAGCGAGTACAGGGCTGGTGGTATAGAAAGGGAAGACTACAAGGCTGAGCTTAGAAGCTTAAGGGAAAGAAAGAAGCAGCTCAGAAGGGATAGAGCAAGGGAGTTGAAAGGAAGATGACAGCTAAAGTAATAATATCAGTGTTATGGTTTTTATTTCTGGTTACTCCAGAAGCTCAGGCTGTAAAGGATAAACCTTTCGCACAGATTGTTCCTATGCAAGTTCTTTGCACGAAGGGTGGCCCTGAGTATCTAATACTTGAGTTGATGGAGAAGTACAATGAGGTTCCAGCTTACACCATGCAAATCTCTGTCGATCATCCGCTCCCTTTAGCTATGATTATTACTGAGAACAAGAACAATCCATCCTCTACAGTTATCTTAGCCAACCCTAATCTTGACATGTCCTGTATATTTATGACATCTAAAGATTCTCTGTTAGCGACAGAAGCAGAGAGCTTACCGGCTAAGCAACCATCAGACGAAGACTCAAAGCTAGGAGTATAAATGAATATTGACGCTAAATTTTTCGGTGCGATAATCTTTGTTATTGTACAAACGTGCGGTGCAATCTGGTGGGCCTCTGGGTTGTCGGCAGAGGTAGAAAGATTAGCCGGTATACAAGGAACCGCTATCCCTGCGTTAGAGGCTGAAGCGAAGCAATGTGGAATTGAGATACATAATCTAAAAAAGCTAACAGGGGACCAGCAAGAAGTCCAAGAGGCTGTGAAAGATTTAGATGTAATGGTTTA
>Ga0114934_10003285_pt1 | contig 10122 bp, 8 predicted proteins | sample 4SBtaG_2_FD_99695 | JGI IMG/M metagenome (GOLD analysis project Ga0114934, IMG submission 99695) | Deep subsurface microbial communities from Kolumbo volcano to uncover new lineages of life (NeLLi) - 4SBTROV10_white metaG | ecosystem: Environmental > Aquatic > Marine > Volcanic ...
CCATCACTGAAAAGAGTTATTTTCTTCACTAAAATCCTTATGATAATCCTTGATAAGTTCAAACTCTATTGTAGCAGTGTCTATACTATGACAAGAGCCACATCGATTGAAACCAAAAGGATACACCTGTTTACAATCATCACAAATATATTCAAAGGCTAAAGTAGCATTTACTTTTGAATCTACATTGATTAAAACATCAAATTCAAAAACTGAGCTACTCTCTGCTAACTCCACATCACCTCTAGCACTGAAGAGTTCTTGTAAATATTTATCTTTTGCAATTATATCAAAATCCAGCACCTCTTTATCAAGGCTCCATAAGATATCACTTATCTCCTCAACTTTCTCCAGCTCTAAGTTTTGCCATGCTAACTGTGGATTTACCCTAAAGAGATACTCAAACACCATGTGTGTCAGCAGTTTATGTGCATGATATATTTCCAACATGGAAGCTGATTTTTCATCATCACTGAGTTTTGCATTATGGAGCAATGAGAGTAGTTTCAGATAGACACTATCTTTTTGTATATCATTATGCAACTCATCAAGAGGTTCTAATACATCAATAGCCGACGTATACTCTCTCATATATTCGTAAACCAAGAGAAGATATTTGAGTGCTTGAGGTGTTCGTGGATTGTTTTTTAGTATCTCTAAAAAGACCTCTTTTGAACGCCCTAAAAAGCCAGCTCGAAAATATGTTTTGCCAAGTAAGAACATGGTATCTCGTCTATTATGATACTCGCCTACACGCACTAACTCACTGTAGATATCGATACTCTTTTCATAATCTCCGTTTTTATAGTACGCATTTGCCAACAAAAGCCATGATTTTTCAGAGACATCTCCTTTGCCGATAAGCGTTTTCAGTTCATCTTGGGATGGGAGTGCATGGAACTGACGTAAAAATTTATCAAGATGTTTTGAGTCCTCTTTAGACTTAAATTTTCCCCACCAGTAAGAAAAAAATGTGATAATAAAAATAAGAGTAAAAAAGATAATAACCGAAAAAAGAGGATCTCTAAACTCTAAAAAAAGACTATTCATAAACCATTATTCCATAATCATTTTTTAAATTGTAAAATGTAGAATCTACCGTAAATTCCAAATCTTTTATTTTACCTAGTTGTATAATGGAGTTTCTTGAAACTTTGATTCCATTTTCTCTAAAAAATTTACGAATATTGACAAACTTTACATCCTCTACAAATTTATACTCAAACTCTTTAAAGAGTTTCATCTTATCATAAGAAAAAATATGTTCATTTACATGTAACTGATCTGAAGCATATTTTATAGGCAAATAACCAGAGAGATTTGTAAGTATCGGCTCTATATATTCATGTTTTGAAGGGAGTTTATTTTTTTCGATAAAGACATATTTATTATTCAGCTTTATATGTGGAGTGTTCTTCCAGTACTTGTATGCGGGATTTGAGACACCTAGCTTTGAAGAGACCTCTCTCCAAAGCCAGAAAGAGTTAAGTGTATTTGGTAAATAAGACATCAATAAACTCCTATAAAATATTTTATGATGTCAATTATATACTCTTTTTTTAAAGAACAGTATTAAAAAACCGCTACAACAAACTTAGTCACTAAAAAACCACCCACTACAAGCCACAAAAACATTGTTCCGGCAGTGTAAATAGGGGCTAAACCGAGACCTTTGAATTTTGCAAAGATTGTTCCCATACCAAGAGCAGTCATAGCCATCGTTAAAAGGAAAGTATCTATTTCATTGATAACAGCAACAATATTTTCAGGAACTAGATGTAAGGAGTTAAATCCAGCCATACCGATAAAATAAACCGCAAACCAAGGGATAACAAGTTTTACTCCACCAGCAGCAGAACCTGTCTTTTTCGCTTGATATGAAAGATAAATTCCTAAGATAATAAGCATAGGAGCGATCATAATAACTCTCGTCATCTTCACAATAACTGCCGAGTTTGCCATCTCTTGAGGTGCGCCTAAGATAGAAGCAGGAACTGCAACAACTTGTGCTACTTCATGAATAGTTCCACCAACATAGATACCAAACTCTTGTGTGCTCATATGTAAAAAGCCCGTTGCAGGCTCAATTATAGAAGCGTAAAGAACTGGATATAAAAACATAGATATTGTTCCAAAAAGAACAACCATAGAAACAGCAACTGCCGTTTTATGCCCTTCTGCTTTTAAAACAGGTTCAGTTGCTAAAACTGCCGCAGCACCACATACGGCACCACCTGCAGCAGTCAGCATAGAAGTATCTCTATCCATTTTAAATGCTTTCATACCAAGATAAGTACCAAGTAAAAAGGTTGTACTTAACATGATAAGTGAAACCATAAAACCATCCAAACCTACATTAATGATTTGTTGAAATGTTATTCTAAATCCATAAAAAACGATTGCAAAACGCAATATTTTTTTACCAGAAAAAGTAATACCTGTTCCCCACTCACTTGGGATATGGTTATGGAGTGTATTTGCATAAAAAATACCCATAACAATACCGATAACAAGCGGAGAAATGCCTAAAGTTTTGAAAAATGATAAATCTGCTATCATAGTAGCAGCTGCTGCAAAAATTGCAACAAATAGGATACCAGACATGGTACCATTACGATTTTCTTTTGAAAATGCCATTGTAAATCCTTATAATTAAAGGGGGATTATATCTAAAACTTATTAAACAAATGTTTAATTGTTATATATGGTTTTGTCAAAAAGTAAAGCACAAATGTCCATAAGAAGGCACTACTTGCCCATGCTATAAGAGAAGCGTCTTCATGTAAATGTACCATTTTCTTCACATCTACATCCTGCAAGATAAAATCAAGTGCCACGCCAAAAGCAATAGAACTAACAATAATCGTCCCCAAGTAAATATAGAGCGTTCTTGTTCCTAGCATCTTTTTCACGACTCCGATAGTCACCGTATTTGTCGCAGGTCCTGCAAGTAAAAAGACAAAAGCGGCTCCTGCCGAAACACCTGAGAGCATCAATCCTGCCGCAATAGGAAGTGAAGCCGTTGCACATACATACATGGGCACTGCAATTGCTATAACTATGATATATGAGAGCCAACTGTATGTCATAAGAATCTCACTCAGATTTGAAGGAACTGCAACAGTTATCAAAGCACCAAAAAGCAATCCGTAAAAAAGCGGCGAAGCAATATCTCCAAGTAGTGTTATAAAGGCATATCGTAGTGCTTTTGAGAGAGAAAATTTTTGCTCAGGCGATGAAGACTCACAGCCGCAAGAATCTCCACATGTATCATCTTCCTGCTGCTTTACAGGAGAAAACGATGTGGTAGCAAAAGATTTTGAAGCTGTTGGAGCAACACTAAAAGCGGGCTTTTGCACCTTTTGTTTTTCTTGAATTTTTGGCTCTTCTTTTACAAATATATTAGCAAGAATTCCAGCTATTATCGAGACTATCATAGAGGTAATCACCCTATAAATAGTAAAAGCCCAGCCAAACATACCATATGTAGCCAAAATAGAGTCTATCCCCGTAATCGGAGTGGAAACTAAAAAGGAGAGCGTTGCACCATTACTTGCACCGCTTTTTTTAATACTAGTCGCAAGTGGAATCACTCCACATGAACAAACAGGCAGAGGGATACCAAAAACCGTTGCTTTTACAACCGAACTGATAGAACTTTTTCCCAAATGCTTCGAGACAATCGTATCAGGAACCACCTCATGCATCATTCCTGCAAAAAAGAGCCCAAATATGATATAAGGCGCCATTGCATTGCTAAGGTCGAGAAGTGTATTGAAATATAATATTAAGTAATCCATGCTGGATTTTCCTATAAAGTAACTTTATAAGTCATTAAATCTTTATTTTAGCACTGCTATTTCAAAGAGTTATTCCCTCTTTCATCTTTACATGGACACCCTCATAGAGTGTTTTTGTATGTGTAATTGCCCCGCTTATCTCTTGTTCTTGAAATTTTAGTCCTTGGGGTACTTCACTTGAGTGTAGCTGGATAGCTGTTTGTTTAAAGTTGGGTTCTCCAGATTTTGGACAGAAGCTATCATTTGTAAGGGCATTTACTAGCGTGGTGTTAAAGTGAAAAGGGACAAATACTGTGCCACTTGCTACACTTCCCGTCACTCGCACAATCACCTCATCCACTTTGCCTCGTGCAGAAGAGATACTTATCCTATCTCCACTTTTGACCTTGAGTTGTTGGGCATCTTTGGGATTTATATCAACCCATGCCTCAGGAGCTAAGTTATCCAAGATAGCAATATCTCTTGTTTTTGTGCGTGTATGCCACTGCTCAACCGTACGACCTGTATTTAAAATAGCAGGAAAACTTGCACTTACTGGTTCCGCCATCGGGTGCCACTCTACACACAGAAGGTTTGCTTTGCTATCTTTTGTTCTAAATGGCATGTCAGGAGTGTAGAGTCTTTTTGTGCCCTGAGGATTTTGTGCATTGCAAGGCCACTGAATCCCGCCTAACTCCTCCATCAGTTCATAACTCATGCCCGAGTAATCACACAGTTGATCTTTCGTAACTCTTTTCCACTCTTCAAAAGCATCTTGTGGACGCTCCCATTTATCAAAGAGCATCGTATGCGTGCCTTCAAAATATTTTGAAAACTCTACAACTATATCAAAATCACTTTTTGCTTCACCTCTAGGTTCAACCGCTTTATTGGCACGATTGCACCTTCTCTCACTATTGGTATATGTCCCCTCTTTCTCCCCCCATGTCGCTGCTGCAAAAACGACATCTGCAATTTGTGCCGTATCACCTAAAAAAGCATCTTGCACCACAAGCATATCAAGTTTTGCAACTATTTTTCTCAATTTTTCTTGATTGACAAAACTCACAAGAGGATTTGTTGCAACAACCCACAAAGCTTTTATCTCTCCTCTCTCTATTGCATCTAAAAGTTCAGCATACTTATACCCTCGCTGCGTGGGAATAATCTCCTCTGGGACATTTACAATCGAAGCATACTCTTTGCGTGCTTTTGCATCACCAAAATTACGATACGCAGGAAGTGAAGAGGTAAATCCACTCTCTCGTGTTCCCATCGCGTTACACTGTCCTGTTATGGAAAAAGGACCTGTTCCCTCGCGTCCTATATGTCCTGTTAAAAGATGTAGATTTATAATAGAACTCACCGTATCTGTTCCCATAAAAGATTGGTTTACACCCATTGTCCAAGCACTTATCACTCTCTCTTGCGAGACAAATTGACGGGCTAACTCATAGAGTGTTTTCACATCTATACCTGTTATATTGGCAACCTCTTGGGGAGGATAGTCTTGAAGATGTTTTTTGAGCTCTTTATAGCCGTTTGTATTGGCTAAGATATAACCCTCATCTTCCCATCCCTGTTCTAAAATAATGTATGCCAAACCATTAAAAAGTGCCAAATCAGTTCGCGGTTTTATAGGAATATACATATCTGCCATTTGCGATGTTTTTGAGGCTCGTGGATCGATAACTATCACTTTTTTATTGGCTCTTTTGTTTTTATTTATATGTAAAGTGAGTATCGGATGATTATCCGCGATATTCGCCCCTATTAAAAATATTGTATCTGCTTTTTCAAAATCCTCATACGAACTGACTGGTCCATCACTTCCAAGAGACTGTTTATATCCTGCCACAGCAGAAGCCATACAAAGCGTTGTATTCCCATCATAATTATTTGTTCCAAGCCCTAATTGTACAAACTTTCCTAAAGTATAAAACTCCTCTGTTAAAAGCTGTCCTGTTGAGAGGACACCCACTGCTTTTGCTCCATGCTCTTTTTGTATCCGTTTGAACTCATCTGAAACTTTCGTAAAAGCTTCTTCCCATGAGCCACTTTGGAGTTTCCCCTCTTTTTTTATAAGCGGTGTTGTTACCCTGTAAGGAGAGTTGAGCATCTGATGCTCACTCAAACCCTTTGGACAGAGTGTTCCTTGGTTTACAAAATGTTTAGGGTTCCCTTTTGTATAAACTGCTTTACCATCTTTGACCCCTATATACAAACCACAACCGACACCACAATAGCCACATGTAGAGAACACCCATTTATCAGGCTTTTTTGCATCACTTATCATCCCAAACAGAGGATCACTTGAGAGTTTATACTGCTGCTCTTTTATATCAAAACCTAAAAAATCTTTTAACTTATTTATCATCGTTGTTTTCCTACAAAAAATCCACCTGCCATTCCTAAAGGAACAACTGTAGAATAAAATAAAAATCTATCGCTAATCTCACTGCTAAAACTTATTAGCAGTGCTATCGCCAAAACAAAACCTGAACCTATATAATAAGAAGCACTTGCAAGCACAATACTCAAAAGAGGCAACACAATACTTCCAATCACAATAGAAACAAAACGATAACGCTTTACATGGAAGAACTGCTCATCATAGAGTCTTGCACTTCTTTGGAGTTGATACTCATTTTTTTGCGTAGTTTTTAAAGTTCTATAATCCTCATAACTAAAAAAGAGCTGTCCTATCCCACCCATCATGGCAAGAGTTATCAAAGGAGTAGTCGCGGCATGTGCTCCTAAGAGTGCCACAACAAATGCGACTAGCATAAAACCTATATATGCCACTCCAAAAAATTTCATATTGGTCGTTACCCTATCCCATGAAGGGCGTGCTTTGATACGGTATATCATACTTTGTGCATATATACCGTATATGCCGACTAACAGTGTTAGAGATTCAAGCATGAGACGAAGCCATTGTGGCAGCTCAAAAAAGTAGATTGCCACAATTCCACTCATCAGTCCTGTAAAAACACCCAAAGCAAGTGCTTCACGAGAGAGCCATGAGGTTTTTATATTTTTCATCGCAGTAAGGGCTAAAAATGGACGACCAAGATGCAATGCTGAAAGAGGAAGTCCAATTGCTGCAGGCAGCATAACCAAAAGTGCCATAACCCAATTTGTAGAATTAAACCCAAATAGACTCATAATATCACCTAAAAAGAGTGCAAAGAATCCACCTAAAGATATTTGCGTGAGTACCGTCATAAAAACAAGCGGAAGTTCAGAGTGCGCTGGTTTAAGTATATGTTCATCCATCTCTTTCATATCTGTTGGCAAATTATCGGGCAATGTATATCTTGTCGTCGAATTTGTTATCCTTGCATCTGGTAAAAAAGGCATATTTGCTTTTTCATCTATATCCTCATTTAACCACTCGCTAACATTTACTGCTTCTATCTCGATAGCTCCAGCTGGGCATGCTTGTACACATGCAGGACTTTGCCCCACATCCAAGCGTTCATGACACATATGGCATTTTGTGACGATATTTCGCTCTTCATGAAATACTGGGACACCGTAAGGGCAGTTCCAAGTACAGTATTGACACCCTATACATGTAGCATCATCATGCACAACGATTCCTGTCTCTGCTATCTTTATATAGGACTCTGTCGGACACCCTTTGAGGCACTCTGGGTCGATGCAGTGATTACAGCTCATGGAGTTGAGCATCTGCGTAAAGAGAGGAAACTCTCCGCCTTCCATCTCCCCTACGCGTCTCCACTTTATATCTGCAGGATTATTATTTTGTTCATTACAGGCGACTTCACAACACCTGCACCCTACACACGCCGTCGCATCAAAGTGAAATCGATACTGCTCTCCCTCTTTAAGTTTTGGAACATCAAGAGAGTAGTTTCCACATTGCATACCGGTATCAGCCTTATACTCTATAAAACTTTCCAATGGTGTTTGCATATTTTGAGTCATATTTATTCCTAGTGTATCTTAAGAAAATTATAACAACAATTTAATGTAATTTTAATATTATACTGTATAAATTTTATACAACTTAGTGTAATATCCTCTATTTTATTGCGTTATAATTTTGATATTAAACATATTTTAATGAAATATTAAGATTAAAGGATTATCAAATGGCAGGATTTAAAGCCTTAAAGGGTCAAGGGGATGCAAAAACACTTTTTGCAGCATTTTTATACTTCGATTTTAGTTTTATGGTGTGGACTATGCTTGGTCCACTCTCAACAGAGATAACAGAATCACTCGCTTTGGGTGGATTTATGATGAGTGCAGGACAAAAAGCGACACTTTTATCTATTCCTATATTAGCAGGAGCACTTTTAAGAATTTTGCTTGGATTTGGTGTAGATAAATTTGGTGCGAAAGCAACAGCACTCATGAGTCAGGCAGTTGTTATATTTGTTTTATTTTACGCTTTTTTCAGAGGTACAACTATTACCTACAATGAACTGCTTTTAGTAGCTCTTGGTCTTGGTTTTGCAGGTGCATCTTTTGCCGTTGCACTCCCACAAGCAGGGCAATGGTATCCGCCAAAACTCCAAGGTATCGTTCTTGGAATTGCAGGAGCTGGAAATATCGGTGTTGTACTTGACTTTTTATTCGCTCCTAAAATTGCAGAGCTTTGGGGGTGGGAAGCAGTATTTTTAGTTGGTGCCGTCTTATCTTCTCTCATCTTTGTAACATATATCTTTTTGGCAAAAGATGCTCCAAAAGAGATTTATACGCCTCGTCCTAAAAAACTCAAAGATTATGCAAAACTATTAAGAGACAAAGATACCTGGTGGTTCAACCTCTTTTATGCAGTCAGTTTTGGTGGATTTGTCGGTTTTGCAGGGTATATGAAAGTATATCTAATGAATACCTATCAAACAGATATGAGTGCTTTTGGTTTAGATGTACTCGATGAGAGCAATGTAAAAGTAATGGCAGGCTATTTTGGTGCGCTTTGTATCTTTGCAGGGGCAGTTTTGCGTCCTGTAGGTGGAGCGATAGCAGATAAGCTTGGTGGAATAAAATCTTTGTATCTCTTCTTTGGTACTGTAACGCTATTAGCCATCTTAAATGCAACAATGACATTGCCATTTGGATTTGCGATTTTTGTGCTCTTTTTAATTATGGCAAATCTCGGTATGGCAAATGGTGCAGTCTTTCAGCTTGTACCGCAACGCTTTGGTAAAGATATAGGAATTATGACAGGTATTATTGGTGCAGCCGGTGGTCTTGGTGGTACGGCACTTATCAAAACGCTTGGTTGGAGCAAGGGAGCATTTGATGGTTATGGAGCAGGTTTTTTCATCTTTGCTGCCGTTGTTTTAGTCGCTTTAATGGGAATAAGCCTTGTGAAAACTAGATGGAGGACTACCTGGGGCGTTCAAGCTGGTGGGAGAATCTAATTCTATGACTGGCACGGTTTATCTCGTTGGATGTGGTACGGGAGATGTTGATCTTCTGACCATGAAAGCCTATAAAATCATACAAAGTGTTGATGTTGTTTTTATCGATCATCTTATTTCTGGTGAGATTGTAGAGATTATTCCAAAAAAAACACAGCAGGTTTTTGTCGGAAAACAAAAAGGTTTTCACTCCATAAAGCAAGAGGAGATAAATGCACAACTCAAAGAGTTTGCACAAAAGGGTTTGAGTATTGCTAGACTTAAAAGTGGTGATCCTTATGTATTTGGCAGAGGGAGTGAAGAGGCTCTTTCTATGGTTGATGCAGGGATACATGTAGAGGTTATTCCTGGGATATCTTCTGCCCTTGCTGGGCCATTACTTAGCGGTATCGCTCCAACTGCTAGAGGCTATGCAACCAATATGTCCATAGTCTCAGCTCATCTTGCAGGCAATCGTGTCAACTTAGAGTGGGTGCCGATGCTCAAATATAAAAACCATACAGTCGTGATACTGATGGGTATTTCAAGGGCAAGAGAGATACTCAAGTGTGCCAAAAATATCGGTGTGCAAATGGATAAAGATGTCGCTGTGATTTCCAATGCCTCAAGAAAAACTCAGAGTGTACTCACAGGAAAGTTATCAGAGTTACAACTTCTTTGCAAAGATGCACTCCGTCCCGCCCTTATCGTTATCGGAGATGTTGTACAACTCCATGATAAGCTACCTCAATACAGATATGGAGAATAATATGAAACGCTTAGAAGAAGCAAAGTTAGCACGAAGTAAAAAAGTCAATAAGATTGAGACAATTAAAAAGCTTAAAACTCCTATGGAGGCTTTTGAGCAGATAGAGTCTTATGCACAAAATGGATATGACTCTATCCCTGATGAGGATAAAAAATATTTTCTTAAGTGTTTTGGTATTTTTGATAAAGACTCC
>Ga0114934_10003286_pt1 | contig 10121 bp, 8 predicted proteins | sample 4SBtaG_2_FD_99695 | JGI IMG/M metagenome (GOLD analysis project Ga0114934, IMG submission 99695) | Deep subsurface microbial communities from Kolumbo volcano to uncover new lineages of life (NeLLi) - 4SBTROV10_white metaG | ecosystem: Environmental > Aquatic > Marine > Volcanic ...
AAAACGTGCCTACGCCGCGGACATTACCTATGGCACTAATAACGAATTTGGTTTTGATTATCTGCGTGATAATATGGCCATTTCCGTAGATGATATGGTGCAACGAGGGCATTATTACGCGATCGTTGATGAAGTGGATAGTGTGCTTATCGATGAAGCACGAACACCGCTCATCATTTCCGGGCCGGTTGGGCATTCCAATCAACAATACAAAGAAATGAAGCCGATGGTAGAAGGGCTTGTTCGAAGCCAGACGATTCTTGTAAATAAATTTATTTCCGAAGCGGAAAAATTGCTCAAAGAAGGCAAAGAATATGAGGCGGGAATCCGGCTTCTGCAGGCAAACAGGGGGGCGCCCAAAAACAAGCGGCTGATCAAATTATTGCACGAACCGGGCCTGCAGAAGCTTATTCGGCGGGTTGAAAATGATTATATTCGGGACAAACGACTTCATGAGGTGGATGATGATTTGTATTACTCCATCGATGAAAAAAGCAATACCATTGATTTGACGGACAAAGGCCGCGAAAGACTTTCTCCAAAAAATCAGGAAATGTTTGTTATTCCAGATATTGATGAGGAAACGGAAAAAATCGAAAACGATGAAAGTCTCTCGAAATCGGAAAAGGAACGGCGAAAAGAGAAACTGATTACGGAATATGCGGAAAAGAACGAAAAGCTTCATAACATTCAGCAATTACTGAAAGCCTATTCGCTTTTTGAAAAGGATAATGAGTATGTGGTTTCCGATGGAAAAGTGATGATTGTGGATGAGTTCACGGGTCGCCTCATGCCCGGTAGACGCTACAGCGACGGACTTCACCAGGCTCTGGAGGCGAAAGAAAATGTAAAGGTAGAAGGCGAAACTCAAACCCTGGCTACCATCACGCTCCAAAATTATTTCAGGATGTATTATAAACTTGCCGGAATGACAGGTACAGCCGCAACCGAAGCAAATGAATTCTGGGAAATTTATAAATTAGATGTCATTGTGGTGCCCACCAACCGTCCGGTACGCCGAATTGATTACCAGGATCAAATTTACCGAACCCGACGGGAAAAATACAATGCTGTTATCGAAGAGGTAGTGAGGCACAACAAGGCCGGACGACCGGTGCTGGTGGGAACGGTTTCGGTGGATGTTTCTGAAACCCTCAGTCGAATGCTCAAGAGGCGTGGAATCAAACATTCTGTTTTGAATGCAAAATACCACAAGCAAGAAGCAGAAATTATTTCCCGTGCGGGTGAACCGGGAGCCGTGACAATTGCGACAAATATGGCAGGCCGTGGAACAGATATCAAGCTTGGCAAAGGCGTAGTGAAGTGTTCAGAATGTTTCCTTGTGGATCGGGAACACGAGGCGCCGGACGACATCGATATCAATGCTTGCAAGGCGGATATGCCGTGCGGATTGCACATCGTTGGGACGGAACGGCACGAATCACGCCGAATCGATTTACAGCTTCGTGGGCGTGCAGGACGCCAGGGCGACCCGGGTTCGTCAAAATTTTACCTCTCCTTGGAAGATGATTTGATGCGCCTGTTCGGTTCGGAACGAATTGCGGGCGTGATGGACAGGCTGGGGTTGAAAGAGGGCGAAGTCATTACGCACTCGATGATTACAAAATCCATTGAGCGGGCTCAGAAGCGGGTGGAAGCGCAGAATTTCGGCATCCGAAAGCATCTGTTGGAATACGATGACGTGATGAATCAACAGCGCGAAGTCATTTACGATCGAAGAAATCATGCCTTGCGGGAAGAAAATCTCAAAGATGAAATTCTGGATATGATCGACGAATTCGTACAGAATGTTGTGACTGAATATTCAGATTCCAGCTCATACTCGGAGGAGTGGGACTGGGAAGGCATGCGTTCGGAATTTATGCGGGTTATGATGATTAAGCTTCCGTTTAAGGAATCTGAAATTCCTGAACTCAATCGGGAAGAAGTGATTGAACGCATTCGGGAGAAGGCCATCCAGGCTTATGAGTACCGTGAGCACAAATTTGGCTCGGAGATGATGCGGGAAATCGAACGAATTGCAACGCTTCGAGTTATTGATGAGCAGTGGAAAGAGCATCTATACGAAATGGATTTATTGAAAGAGGGGATTGGCCTTCGCGCCTACGGGCAAAAAGATCCATTGATTGAGTACAAAAAAGAAGGTTTCCGAATGTTTTCGGAAATGCTGGATAGAATTAACGAAGGCGTTCTGCAATTTGTTTTCCGGGCACAGCCACAAATTATTCCTCAGATTGAGCCCAGGCCCAGACCCCAGCAAATTTCGACAATTCACGAATCCTCTACAGGAATGGGATATAAAGGCGTGCCGGAAGCTGTGGCAGAAGAGGAAGTCGCCGCTCGCCGCCAGGGTGGACGCGATTCCTCTCAGCCTAAACAAAAACCTATTCGCGTCGTGCCAAAGGTAGGCAGAAACGATCCCTGCCCCTGTGGCAGTGGATTGAAATACAAATATTGTCATGGACGCAAGAAATAAATCAAATATGAAATTGTTGTAAAATAACTTGACATTTCGAAATTTATTAGTATATTTTTGTTGATTCTTGTCACGAGTTTTTACTCCCTCAAAGGGAAGGCAAGAATCAGCTTTCCTTGGGACGAAGAATACAAGAGGCAAAAATGAATGAACGTGTTGTTGAAATATTGGTCTATCTGATGAGTCAAATTCGGGAAAATAACGGCGGGACTGAAGGCATTGATGGAATGTCCAAAGAGTTACTGAGTCAGGGCTACACCGAAAATGAAATCAACGCTGCTTTTTCCTGGTTGTTTGAAAAAATTCAAATGGATCAGAAGGAAATTCTTGGCGAATCATCAAATGAGCTTCATAACAGCTTTCGCGTGCTGCACGAGGCGGAAAAATTGGTTATTCGTCCCCAGGCGCAGGGCTATTTAATTCAGTTGAAGGAATTGGGGATTATCACCGAATCCGATATGGAACAGATTATTGAACGCGCGATGATGTTAGGTGTTAATGCCGTTTCTGCCGAGGATATTAAGTCCATCGTGGTTTCGCTATTATTCAGTTCTGATGAATTAGGAGATCAATTGCTGGGTCGTACTATTATGGGAAAGAATAATATCGTGCAGTAAACGCCGGATATTTTTTGCGGACAAGTAGCTTTGGGAATGGAAAGAATCGATCTGCATCTGTAAGTCCATTACCCATTTAATTGTTGACTCGAACCTATTGATTGTTTAAATATATGCCAAAATCTCTTGTTATTGTAGAATCGGTAGCAAAAACCAAAACGATTAACCGCATTCTCGGAAAAGACTATGTCGTGAAGGCTTCGGTCGGACACGTAAAAGATCTTCCGAAAAATCGCCTGGGCGTTGATGTTGAGAATGGGTTTGAACCGGAGTATATTACCATCAAAGGTAAAGGGAAAATCTTGCAGGAACTGCGTAGACTTGCAAGAAGCTCTGACCAGGTTTTTATTGCTACTGATCCTGACCGCGAAGGCGAAGCCATTGCGTATCATTTAGCCAATGAACTAAAAAGCAAAAATGGCAATGTGCGTCGTATCCTTTTTAATGAAATCACGAATTCGGCTGTTAGCCGCGCAATTGAGCACCCCACCAGGATTAATATTGAAAAAGTTAATGCCCAGAAAGCACGACGCGTTTTGGACCGGCTTGTTGGGTACAAGGTAAGCCCCTTTTTATGGAAAACGATTTACAGGGGATTAAGTGCTGGGCGCGTTCAAACGGTGGCTTTGCGGCTCATTTGTGAGCGTGAAAATGCGATTGAAGGGTTCGTTCCGGAGGAATATTGGTCGATTAAGGCCCAATTGCAGGGTGAAAAAACCGAACCGTTTTTCTCGGAGCTGGTGAAAATTGGGGGTAAGAAGCCAAAAATTTCTGACGAAGCCACCGCTGTCAGACATGTAAAGGGCATCGAAAAGCAATCCTTTTTGGTTTCTAAAGTTGTTAAAAAAACTGTCAAACGTAGCCCTTTGCCTCCCTTTACGACCAGTACTCTGCAACAGGAAGCTGCCCGACGATTTGGTTTTTCATCGGCTAGAATTATGGCTCTTGCCCAACAGCTTTACGAAGGGATTGACATTGGTAAAGAGGGCAGTGTTGGCTTGATTACCTATATGCGTACCGATTCCACTCGAATTGCAGAAGAGGCTCTTAAGGATGCACGGGTTTATATCGCGGACAATTACGGCCCCGATTATGTGCCGGAGAAGCCCCGCCGTTTCAAGACAAAGAAATCGGCTCAGGATGCACACGAGGCCATCCGGCCGACATCGATGAAGCGTGAGCCGAGAAAAATCGGGCGGTATTTAAGCGCAGATCAGCGAAAGCTTTACGAATTAATCTGGAATCGCTTCGTAGCCTCACAAATGGCTCCGGCTCTGTTCGATCAAACTACTATTGAAATTGAAGCCGGGGATTATTTATTCCGAACAACGGGCTCGATTGTTAGATTTCGGGGTTTTTTGCAGGCGTACGAGGAGTCCAAGGAACCCACTGAAGATGATGAAAAGAAAAACGGCTACGTGCCCGGAAACCTTAAAAAGGGCGATTTGTTAAAGCTATTGGCTGTAATGCCGGAACAGCATTTTACCAAACCTCCGGCACGATTTTCGGAAAGCACACTTATTAAAGAACTGGACAATCTGGGTATTGGGCGGCCCAGTACGTATGCCGTGATTATTTCCACCCTGGTTCATCGAAAATATGTGGAAAAAAAGGAACGGCGGCTTTTCCCAACAGAATTGGGTCGGACGGTTAACAGCATTCTGATTCAAAATTTTCCAAATATTTTCAATGTCAATTTTACTGCAACCATGGAATCTAAACTTGACCTTATTGAGTCCGGAAAGCGGGAGTTGATAGAAGTTTTGGGGGAATTCTACAAGCCGTTCGAGGAGGCCTTAGGCCAAATTGATCTTAAAAAAGATCAAATTAAAGCTTCTTTGCAAGAGGAAACAGGTGAAACCTGTCCGGAATGCGGGCGCCCGCTGGTGGTTAAGTGGGGGCGAAACGGAAAATTTCTGGCGTGCAGCGGCTATCCCGAATGCAAATACACACGCCCGCTAAAAGAAGAAGAACTTCAGGTTACAGATGAAAAATGTCCAAAATGCGGTGCCCCTTTGGTAGTAAAAGTGGGCCGCTATGGTCGTTTTTTGGCCTGTTCAAACTACCCGAAGTGCAAATTTACGAAGCCTCTCACACTGGGAATTCCTTGTCCCAAGGAAGGTTGCGATGGTGAAATTGTAGAGCGTCGGACCAAACGCGGACGCGTGTTTTACGGATGCAGTAACTATCCCAAATGTGATTTTGCAAGCTGGTACAAGCCGGTACCCATTAAATGTCCCAATTGTGGGAATCCCTATCTCGAAGAACACCATACAAAATCCAAGGGGGATTTTCTGAAATGCCCGAATTGCAAGGCAGAATTCCCCATAAGTCTTGAAGAAGAAAAAAATCACAGCTAACTCAGGTGCAACAGCAAATCCAACAGTTCCTGCGCTCATTAGAGACGGAGAGGAATTTGTCTCCTTTTACCATTGATGCCTATCGCATCGATCTGGAACAGTTCGTGGATTTTCTGATGAGTTCTTATCCGGAGCTTGAATCCGGCCGCGCATTTGAATCTCTTACCAAACAGCACATTCGATCTTTTTTGGCATACGTTTCGCAGCAGGGGCTCAGTCGGAAAACAATTGGAAGAAAATTAGCGGCCATTCGTTCCTTCTTTAAATTTCTAATGCGGACGGACATCATTGAAAAAAATCCCGCAAAAAATATCAAGACGCCAAAAGCTGAAAAAAAATTACCGACATTTCTGAGTATTCAGGAAGCATTTGATTTATTGGAACTTCCAGACAAATCAACCCCCGAAGGAATTCGGGATCGGGCAATTTTGGAAATATTTTACGGAACAGGTGTTCGGCTTCGTGAGTTAACTAATATAGAAATGAGCGATGTCGATTTCCATGAGAACTTGATTCGAGTGGTTGGAAAAGGGAATAAAGAGCGGTTGTTACCGATGGGAAAAATGGTTGTTGAGGCACTTCGAAAATATCTGAAAATTCGCTCCCACTTTCTTCCCAAAGATGGAAATCCGATAAAAGCGTTATTTCTGAGCAATCGTGCGAGACCAATTTCACCACGAACCGTGCAGGCACGGGTTCATCACTATCTTCAGCAAATTTCAGATATTAGTTCATTAAGTCCACACTTGTTACGTCACACATTTGCAACACACATGCTGGAAGCTGGCGCTGATCTGGAAGCAGTTAAAGAGTTGCTTGGACATGCCAGTCTTTCAACAACTCAAATTTATACGCATGTAACGATGGAAAAGTTGAAGAAGATTTACGATCAGGCGCATCCTCGGGCGTAAGTGTTCTTTGTCATTAAACCGGTTTGGTGTGACGATAATAGTAAAAAGTATGTAAAGTCAATGAACCTAAATTAAAAGGAGTTGACCCATGAGAATCTCAATAACTGCCCGACATTTTAAAGCTTCTGAACAATTGCAGTCGTATGCTGAAAATAAGGTGAAGCGATTAAAGAAAATCTTCGATGGCATCGTTGACTGTGATGTCGTGTTGACGAAGGAGCGGGCAAATCGGATTGCTAATATTTCCGTTGGTGTCAACAGTCACAAATTTGTGGCAACCGAGTCATCCGAAAATTTTTATAAATCTATAGATTTGGCAGCGAACAACCTGGAACGCCAGCTCAAGCGATTTAAGCAAAAGATTCGAACCAAGGCTTATCGAAATAAAGAAACGGAGGAAGTTGTCTCCGAAATTGAGGAAGAGTTTGAAGAAAAGTTGTAGGAGCGATATTGTAAGGGAGGAATAAGCTTTTGCTCATTCCTCCCGTTCTTTGTTTGGAAAGACCATCCTAAAGGGATGGTTTCTTATTTTGGGGATAAAATTAAATTTCTGCTTGATTTTTTTGCGGAATGTATTATTTTTATTTGAATGCATTGGGGCGTTTTTGGAAAATAACAGACGCCGAGGTGCTCTTTTCATAAAAAGTGTGACCTCTTTTGATGGATTGATGATGTTAGTGATGAAGTCGTAGACAAGAGTAAGATCCGAAACACGAAATCCTATTTGGCACCGAACATGTTGGATAAATTATTCTAAGATCACAAACGACGAGAGAAAATTGGCTAATCAAAGAAAATACATTACTGTTGCGAAATTCTTCGAAGAAAACGAGAAAGAACTTAAGTTAGAAATTATTGTGAATGAAAGCGGATTTGACCGGCAGATCACCGAAACGGAAATTCATCGTCCCGGGTTGGCTCTGGCAGGATTCGTTGATGTATTTTCTTACAATCGAATACAGGTTCTTGGAAACACAGAGGTCACCTATCTTAAATCGCTTCCGGCGGAAGTAAGACGCCACGATATTCAGCGCCTGTTAGAGTTTCAAATTCCATTGATTGTTGTAACAAATAAAAATCCAGTAGATTCCGAGCTTATCAAACAATGCAAGCGTAAGAAGATTCCGCTCTTGCGATCGGCATTGGTCTCAACGGAATTTGTGAGATATGTAAATGAATATTTGTCAGATGTTTTTGCTCCGCAGATCGTTGTACACGGGACGCTTATCGACGTTTACGGTATTGGCGTTTTGCTAACCGGTAGAAGCGGAATTGGGAAGAGTGAAGTTGCCCTTGATTTAGTGGAGCGGGGCCATCGGTTGGTCTCAGACGATGTTGTGGAAATCGTTCGCAAAGCTCGTGAAATTTTGATCGGGAAGACAAATAGTCTACTTCGTCATCACATTGAGCTGCGCGGTTTGGGTATTGTGGATGTACAAAGTATGTTTGGAATTCGGGCCATTCGCATTCAGAAAAGGGTTGAAATCGAAGTTCGGTTGGAAGATTGGGACAAGCAGGAAGATTACGAACGCCTGGGACTGGAGGATAAATTTGTAGATATCCTTGGTGTGAAAATTCCGCTTGTTCGATTGCCGATTTTCCCCGGGAAAAATATTACTGTGATTGTTGAAACGATTGCACTCAATCAGTTGTTAAAAATTCACGGAATTAATCCGGCTAAAAAATTTAATGAATTGCAGATGAAAAAAATCCAAGAGAAAAAAAAGCTGCAGCAATATTTGAAAAGTGATTATGAATAAAGTATTGACAAGGCAGTCGGCGAAATGATTCGTGGGGTTATGCTAACGCATGGAAATCTTGGGGAAGCTCTTGTACAGACGGCAGAGCGGATTGTTGGCCCGGTTAAAAATTTATCCAACGTTTCCAGCACGGGGATGTCGCCGAAAGACTTAAAGATACATCTTGAAAAATTGGTACAAAGTGACGATGAAATTAATAGTGCTTGTCTGATTTTTGTGGGTCTAAAGGGCGGGCATCCCTGGCACGTTGCCTGCCGAATTGCCCGGCATCATCCGAATGTGTCTGTTATTTCGGGTGTAAATTTGCCAATGTTTTTATCATTTTTGATCAAGCGGGAAAGCCTTTCTTTCAGCGAACTCATCAAACAGTTGAAAACCGATGCCTATCGGGGAATTGACGTTTTTACAGGAGATCAGTAATTATGCCGTTTGCTTTGGTGAGAATAGATGATCGGCTTATTCACGGTCAGGTGGTTGTCGGGTGGGTTCATGCTGTGCGTCCCGATCGCATTATTTTATGTAATGATGACGTTGCTAATAGCGAGTGGGAACGAGACCTTTATTTGAACTCCTATACAGACGCCGATGTCAAAATAGATGTCATGTCCGCAGATGAAGCAATTGCATATCTGAAAAGTCCCGCATTTGAAAAAGAAAAGGTGATTTTGTTGGTGGAATCTCCGAAAGATGCCTGGACGCTTATTGAAAAAGGGGCACCTATCACCAATATCAATGTGGGAGGAATGCATTACAAGGAAAATGCCAAGGAAATTACCTCTTACATATTTGTTTCTGAAGAAGATATAAAATATCTCAATTTGTTCCACGAAAAAGGAATTAAAATTGAGGCGCGGGATGTGCCCAATTCAAAATCATACGATTTGATTGAACGGTTAAATAAAATGGTCAGAAAATGAATATTAAGAGTCCTGAAGTAAAAGTCGGCGCCTTTGTGGTTCTCGGGTTATTTATTTTGTTTTTTGGAATTATCTGGGCAAAAGGGTATAGCTTTTCGGCCAACAAATACAAAATCGACATCCTTTTTAAAAATGCCTCGGGGCTCGGAGAGGGTGATCCGGTGACCGTAAACGGCGTACGAAAGGGGAAGGTGGATCGCATCATTTTAATGAAAAATCAGGTGATGGTTGAAGTGCTTTTGAGCAAAGATGTGCAGCTTTATCAGGATGCCAAAGCCTCCATTGAAATGCTTGAACTAATGGGAGGAAAGCGAGTTGAAATAAATCCCGGATCCAAACTTCCGCTACTGGATTTAAAACATCTCAAATCGCCTCTTATTGGAAACTATTCGGCTTCTATCCCGGAGTTAATTGGAATGGCCGGTGGATTGGCAAAAGAAACTCAGGAGATGCTAAGCGTGTTGAAAGTCTCGATTCAATCTACCATTGGCGATTCTATGGCACAGAATTCCTTTCGCAAAAGCATACTCAATATTGAGAAAGCATCAAAAGAGCTCACTCAGCTAATCAATGATAATAAAAAGCAGCTTCAGAGATCGCTGGATTACCTGAATACCAGCACCAGGCAAATAAATGATTTGGTTGTGGCACACAAAACGGATATTGACACTACCCTTACACAATTTAAGCAATTTTCAACCGAACTCAATCGTTTTTCCAGTTCTCTCAGAGACGTCACATTTCAACTCCAAAATAAAAGAGGTACCCTGACAAAGCTGATTTACGATGAGGACCTGTACAATAAATTTCAGCGCTCGGCCAATAACCTGGATTCTTTGTCCACAAGTCTTCAGCAAAATCTGGGGAAATATCTAAAGGGCGCCAATTTCCAGCTTTTTAAGATTTTCTGAATAATCTCTTTTCTATCCTTGTTGTTTTCCTTGAAGTACGTACGGGAGAAGTAGTTTTCTCAACCCGTTTTTTGATTTTATAAACCGCCAACGACAAATTCACAACAACAATCCTCAATCCATCCCAATCTGTGATTTGCTTTTGAAA
>Ga0114934_10003287_pt1 | contig 10120 bp, 21 predicted proteins | sample 4SBtaG_2_FD_99695 | JGI IMG/M metagenome (GOLD analysis project Ga0114934, IMG submission 99695) | Deep subsurface microbial communities from Kolumbo volcano to uncover new lineages of life (NeLLi) - 4SBTROV10_white metaG | ecosystem: Environmental > Aquatic > Marine > Volcanic ...
GAGAGACACCCCCCACCTGGCCTGGAGCCTAATGCGAGAATGGATACACTTATATCCCGACCCCCAGTCCCCCAATCATGGTTACAGCCACGGAGACAACAGCCCAGCCCGCGAACGCCTACATTGACATCATTGATGTAGAATATCTACACCATACTAGGTGTACTCAGTTTTATACAGATCAATTTGATCGGTTCTATTACCTTAGACAACCAAAGATTATGGTTAACTGGTACAATGGAACAATGATGTACACTGATAATTACCTAGATGCAAGGGCAATTCAAAACTACTTTGAAACAAAAACCGATTACAGTGCTGGTTTGTTATATGACGAGTATAATGACGGTGACAGCGCTTATGTTGTGCTTGTCAATATCAGCATGAAAGATTACAAGGAACTCTTAGTTACAGCCGAGTCAGCGGCACCAGGAGGTGAATAAGAATATGACAAAGAAACTAGCAGACGCATTGAAGCAGATCGCAGACTCCGACGACTTCCCTGAGACTCTGAAGACATCAGACCTCAAGGGCAAGACCTTCAACCTACTATCCGTGAGGACAGTGGAGACAGAGAACGGACTTAGGTTCATCGGTAACTGTGAGATAGACGGACAGCACCAGGAGGCATGGCTCTCAGGCTCTAAGCTACACCAGCAAATCGAGACTATCCAGGCTTCGCTACCTCAGACTGTGGTAATCACCAAGGGCGAGGGACAGTACGACCCGTACCTACTCGACCTGGCATAGGCAGGTGACAAGCAGGGTTACGCAATCGGGGGAGGGGGGCATCACTCCCTCCCTCGCAATTTCAGAAGGCATCTCTAGCGGCTTTCGCTGACTGGTAAAGATATACTAGAGTCAGAACCGCAACAGCGGCGACAGTGAAGCCGGAAATTACCGCTGGCTCCTTTCCTCTGAGCTTGTCCCTTATCGCATCGTAAGCCCCATCAAGACCCCGTATGAAGGCAGCGCCGAACCCCTCGACGAACTGCAACGAGATCGAGCCTAGCTCTTGGGCTGTCCCTTGGATTATCTCAGCGCCAGCCCCTAAAAGCTGGTTTTCTATGTCGTCAATAGTGTCACCAGCCTCATCCGAGGCCGTAGCTACTACCTGCTTCCCCACCACATAGGCGATAGTCCCACCTACCGCATATCGGACGACAGTACCAGCAACAACGGGAACGAAGACAGGCATTAGACCCTCAACTCCCCTGGAACGTAGGAGCATTTCCATCTCCTTCTCTGGACTAGGGCCCTCGAGTTCTTGTTCCTTTTCCAGTTACCGCCGATCTTCGCTGTTCTAGCGCAGAACGACCTCTGCCTGGGACTACCAGGCGCACCCACTCTCACCTTGCTTGACACTGTGATCGAGCCACCAGTGTACGGGTTCCTTATCCTGGGCACTACTTTCCCCCCATCTTAGCGCCGGACTTCGCTATCTTGAGAGCGAACCCTGCCATCAGGCTGAACGCGAATACTGGTACTGCGACGAATATGAGTCCCTGCGCCACTCCTATCGTCCAATACCCCGCTACGTTCAGAATCCCGTCTGTGTCCTCTATTGCCATACCCTCACCTCGCTAGGTACGCTATCAAAGATGCTATCGCTATGAGTCCAATTATCTCGAAGCCACTTGACTGAGTGTTGACTACTGCTTCTGCATCAGACGGTGGAGTTACATTCGGCACGAATGGGGCCGTGTCCTCAAACCCGGGTAGTTCGGTAGGCCCAAACTCCTCAACGTACTCTTGAACTCCTAGTGATGGCCCTGTCGGTTTGAAGGCGTCATCATCGAAGAAGTCTATCGGTTTGCCGTTGAAAGGTAATCCAGTGCTGTCGTATGGTAGCGTCACCTGCTGACCGGATGGTAGAGTTACTGTCTGAGTCGAGGGAGGGGGGCCTTCCGGCCTCATGCCCTGCGTGTTCACAGCTTGACCAGAGCCAGGTCGTACAGGCATGGGCCGTGTCATCCCGTTCTGCGTAGGCACTGGCTGTGGGGCCATAGACTGCGCAAAGGGATTCACACCACTCAGGATGGGATCGGGATAGACGTATGGCATTCTTAATCAATCCTTATCCCTATCATGTTAGTTAGACCTTTTACCAATCTTGATGAAACTGGTTTGAAGCCTTTTGAGTATAACATACCCTCTGCTTTTCTTTTGCTTGTCGCAGATACTTCCATAAATTGATATTTTTTAGCCATCAGTACATCCTCCTTCGTGAGTTCCTAGCTCTCCTCGATCCTGTGCTTCTCTTGCGCATGGATCGGCGCTTCGATGTGGCCGCCGCGTTCTCTGCTGCCTTCTTTGACTTGTACACTCTCTTCAATGGCTTTCCTGTCACATAGCTGACTACCTTGTAGCCTCCTCTTACTTTTTTCACTGGCATTACTTAATCCTCCTAACATTCTTCAGAGAAACATTTCTAAACAAAAAACCACTTTTATTCATACCAGCAAACTCAACCAGTTTTACATTCTTACCTGACCTTACCACTTTAAAGTCATATTTACCATATTTTCTTTTTGGTTGTCTTACCATCTTCTCACCTCAATAAATCTTGGTCGTACCCTGCTCTCCGCTTCAGCCGTGCCAGCTTGTTCACTCTCGCACATGCCCACTGTTGCTTTGACATCTTCGGTCCTGGGCCTCCCTTCACGCCCCTCACGTTACGCACGGAGCCGGGGTTGTTCTTCCAGGCGCCCACGCCCCTCTTGTAGCTCTTGAGGAGCTTGGACTTGGATATGCCTGACCGCTTCGAGGCATTGGTGACACATGCGGGGTATCGGGTCATCTGAACTTCCCTCCCCTAGCGTAGTACCGCCTTATTTGGGAGGCGGTATATATGCGTCCAGAGGGGGAGCGGAACCTGTTCTTCCCTATCCTCTTGAATGGCATATCAATCCCTCAAGACTAGGAATAGAACAACCAATCCTAAGATCGTGGCTTCTGTACTCATATCATCCCTCCCTCGATGCCTAGATCGAGTCCGAGGCTAGTGGCGACCATGATAGCCACACCCCTCCCGATCTTGAGAATCATATCCAGCCTAATCAGAACCTCGCTGAACTGCTTGTCAAGGATCTCGACCTTCTCCTCCAGAACGGTCAAGTCCTCCTCGACCTTTATTATCCTGGCGTGGTTGCTCGCTACTGTCGGCTTCATCTAATCACTCCGGTATCTCATACGCTTCCATAGCGTCATACGCCTCGTTAGCGGTTTCGTAGGTTTGAGGCAAGTCCCTCAAGAAAGCCCTGTAGTCCTTCTTGGCTTGGCTCATCGTCAAGTCCTTCAAGGCCCAGTAGTCGGTTCTCTTCAACTCCTTGTTTCTCCTATCTCTAACGTAGTGCCAATCAACATCACTCTCAATCGTTTCAACGATTTCTGAGCCTTCAAAAACATATCTGAAACGACTCATACTATCACTCCTATAGCTGGGAAATCTCTCCTTAAGGGAACCACTAGCCTAGGTGGGTTGTTGGTGTCAATGTTATTGGTTGTGAATGAGTTCTGGATACATGTCGGTAGGTTCTGCATGTTGCTAGAACCGAATGTGCTGAGATTCTCCTTGTCTATCGCCTTGAGGTTACAACTGTCGCTCCCAGCCTTAGCCACAATCGAAACCCAGTATTGAGTGTTAGCCGAGAGCGTTATTGTGGCCGAGGAGCCGGAGGAGTCAAGCGTCGTGGTTTGGGCTATGTTACCCACTACGTTAGTAGCCACATCGCAATAGCCGACGAAGGAGGTAGGCATTCCAGTTGTCGAGTCTGCATTGTAGAGCGATACTAGCACCGCATTCGATGAAGAGGCGGTTGTAACTTTGATTTCTATTCCTCCCCATGTTCCACCTTCAGCTAGTACGAATGGTCGGTAGAGAGGGTAGGTATCGAAGTCTGTTGATACCATGTTACCTTCAGTGCCTAGAGTCGAGAAGGGAGATGAGAAGGCGGGATAAGCGTTGTAGCTACCTAGGAAAACGCCTGTCGCTATGTGAGGTTGTATGAAGCCGGAACCGCCACCGGAAGCGTCAGCCCAAGACATAGCCGAACCGGAACCGCCGGAGGTTAGCACCTGCCCGCTCGTTCCGGCAGTAGTACCCGCAATCAGTATCTCGCCCGCAGCTCCGAACGTCAGCTTGTTGCTACCGTTCATCGAGAGGCCTATCTGCCCTGTGGCGGGTCTGTATATCCCGGTGTCCTTGTCGTCCTTGAAGCCGAATGTCGGGTTGCCCGCCCCACCATCCGGGCCGAACATCTTGAGGTTCTGTGTTATGTCACCGCTACCGATAGTCATAACCTCAAGCGCACCAACTGCCACCCCGATGGAGTCGGTGCCGGAACGGAAAAACCCGGTGTTGGTATCTGCTGAGAAGGAGTATGTCGGCGCTCCCGCCGTTCCGTCGGTTCCCTCTAGTGGGAATGTTACGCCACCACCCGCAGCCTCAAGCGAGATTGTTCCGGCTGAGTGGTCATAGGTAAGGACGTAATTGTCCTGTCCCGCCCCTACAGTCTGGTCGGCATCAAAGGTGAAGTTACCTAGAGAAACGTTACCTGTTCCTATTGGCTTAATGTTTATGCTATGATCCGTGTCTGCTGCTAATCTTTCTGTTTCGATCGTCCCTACCACGCTACCTGCGAAACCAGCGTTGCCTACCATGAACTCTATTCCCGTTCCGAATCCCGCAGCTTGACTGCCTCCCGTGAGTCCTGTCATTACTCTGATTCCGGGTATGACTGAGCCAGTGACGCTGTTCTTAGCTTGGAACTGCGCCGCTCTGGTTCCGTTGTTCACAGCTTGGACGGAGAGTCCTGTTCCACTTGCACCACCTAGAACGCTGTTGATAGCGAGGTAGTTGTCTGTCTTGCTCCAAGTAAGCGCAGCCTCTCCCTCTATCTCATCGGCGGTACTGGCTCCGAAGGCAACTTGTCCCTCGGATATTGAACCGCCTATACCAGTGCTACCGGCAGCCGCTATCGTGATGGTGTCGCCACCGGACTCCGTTAGAGTGATGTTCGACCCTGCAGCGAGCTTTACTGTCGTATCTGTGCCGGTACTCGCATCTAGCTGAATATCGGCATCCGAGCCCGACTGAGCTGCTGCAATCTGGTAAGTCGTGTTAGTGTCTGTCCCGCTACTAGCTGCGGTTATCCTCCCCTGTTGGTCTACGGTAATCGAGCTGAGTGTGTAGCTACCGGGAGTCACCGCCGTATCTGCGAGCGCAGGGGCGGCGTCTGAGCGCATGAACGTCCCTGCTGTGCCATTGACTGCCGTACCGCTGACCGTGGCCGTAGGATTGGCTCCAGAGGGTACGGAAACGCTACCAGAGCTTGCTGCGGTTATCCTTCCCTGAGCGTCCACGGTTATCGAGGCCAGTGTGTATGACCCCGGAGTTACCGCCGTGTTCTCCAGGCTTATCGTAGCCGTGTCGGTTGCTGACATCGTGACCTTGGTTATCCCACCGCTACCCTGTAGAGTGAGGGTGTCGGCGTTGCCAACGGTCTGAGTTGCACCGGCATCGCCAGCCACATCGAAGGAGGTCATAGCGCCTCCACCTCCTCCGGAGGTGTCTATCGTGGCTGTCGTGCCTGATACCGTCAAGTCACCATTAGTTACCTTGATGGTCGTTATCGGTCGTCCTACCGTCGTACCGTCAAGTGTCTCGACGGTCAATGGTGGACGTACCGGCCCCGACATCTATCACACCGTCGCTACCCATATCTCGATCGTTGAGTTACCGCCAGTGGCCATGAAGTGAATTTGCTGCTGTTGGGCAAGGAAGCCAACACCAGGCCCTGCGTCGAACACCAGGAGAGTACCAGCATCGAGGGTCATGAAGTTGCCAGTCCCGCCGACAATCACACCCGACTCGTCATAGGCCATGCGTATGTCGTTGGCCCCTTGGTTCTTGATGAGTAGTTTCCCAGGCGTGGTCATACCGAGGTCTATTGCCGTTGGCACATTCTCTACCAGAGTCGCTATCCTAACTATCCTACCCATGTGTATCACCCACCGTTGGAAGGAGGGCGGGTAAAAACCCACCGCTCCCCATTACGATCACGACCTCAGACTTCCGCCTTGGAGTCGTCTAGTATGCTAGAGCTTACGTTGGTCGGTACAGCTAGGGTCTGAACCTGTGCTGGTTGTGGCTTGCCGGAAATCGGACTCACAATAATCGGAATTACGCTAAGTGTTCTAGCAGTAGTTGCTGTAATTTGCAAACGAAGATCATCGCTCAATGACAAATTGAAGAGCGGCAGAAAAATTGCTCCCGCAACGCTCTGAGCGAACTCAAGACCGTCTGCCGTAGCTGGGTCCATGAACTCGATTCCATTGTAAAGATCACCGTTGAGGGCGCGCCAGTACTCGACTCCTAGACTGAAATCTGACTGGCTGACGATTCTGACCTCTGTTATGTCACCATCGTTTGCCCTGTCGTTCATCAGTAGGATGCCAGCAAGGGTTCCTGGTACGTTCTGTGGAACCTTCACGCTTACTAGCTGTGTGGTAGCTGAGTAGTTGAAGGTCGTTGCAGCGCCGACAGTGGTCGTGTTCTGGATAGCGCTGTTGTACCTGACCCAGAACTGAAGGGAGGTAGCTGTTGGCTCTCCACCAGCACCAGTGAGTGCGGCGTAGCCTAGCGTGTACTCCAGCCTTGAAATACCAGCGGGAATGTTCCTTCCGATTGGGATTCTCAAGAAAGCTGTTCTTGTCGCTGTTTGCGAGTTGACCTCTACAGATCGACCTCTTCCCATGCTGTTCATGAGATATCCAGCGATTCCAGGCGCGTCATTCGCGTTGTCCGTGTATCCGGCTTGGAAGTCGAAGACAGTCTCCCCGTTGAGGATTAGCCTTAGATTGTTAATCATGTTGCTGAAGTCTGCTGCGATGTCGCCAGCGGCGTTCAGTGTGCATTGAAAACGCATAATCACCTCATCGACCGCCCCGCCTGGAATATTCATTCCACGCGCGTATTGAGCTGCCGCTATGGTTGGGAGGTCTGTGTTGCTCTCTACGAGCGTGTAGCGAACACCCATCCGAATCACTTGCTCCTGATAGCGTCTTCAATCTGCTTCATTGGTTGCTGTAGGACAGCGAAGCCCAATGAAAGACCGATGGCCAGTCCCATGTAGGACAGGAGGCCATCAGCAGTCAGAGGGGGTAGTATTCCGCCGAGCATCACTGCCCGCCCCCTACTCTAGCGTTTACCTTTTCTTGTATGGTCTGACCGGAGAAAACGTATGTTGAGAGGCCGTTGGCTATAGCCAAAACCCCCAAGACACCGAATGCGACTCCGAATCCGCCCACTATCGAGTTAACGAAAGCCATGTGGGGTCGCACACCCCAACGGTACATTAAACGCCCCAATGTATCCAAACAATGATAAACGCACTACTGCTCGCAAGGTCATGGTCAGTCGCCCCAAGTGCCAGGTCTGTCGTTCAGGCATGGTAAGGATCGAGGCGAGAGTGAGGCTGGAGGGTGATGATCGGCCGATGTCTATGCAAACCCGAAAGCCTGTGGGATGGATATGCAAGGAGCCTGGTTGTGGTGAGATGGTGAGAACCTGGTTCTCCCATCCCATCACCCCGCCCTAGACCTCTATCGGGTCGTAGAGCTGTGCCTTACCCTTTGTCACATCGAACCAGAGGAACGAGTAGGGCTTCGAGGAGATAGGCTCGATGTAAGGCTCGACATCTAAGCCGTACCTTGTGTTCAAGTCCTTGTGGTAGAGCTTGACGGGTAGGGTGAACATCACTAGGTAGGAAGTGCTTCCCTCCAGGTCCTTGCTGAAGACGGCTTGATGAGCCACAGCCACGAATCTTATTCCCTTCGATCTTCCGGTAAGGGCTAGGCGACGGAAGGCTTGGCTCGCAGCCTTTCTTGAGCTGATGAAGGTCTGAGCGTCATCAACCACTATGGTAGCCTTGAAGCCCTCGTTCTGCTGTTGCATCTCGAACATCAGCTCTATCGCGTAGTCCACCTCCGCCTCCACATCGTATGGGTTGGGGTAGAATATCGTCGCTCGGTTCTTACGCATGTTCTTTGCTATCTTGTCCACGCTAACGGGAGTGTCCTTCTCCCCCAGGCGCATCTCTTGCTTGGGGCAGATGTAGAGGAGTCGGTAGTCGGGGTCGTCGTTCTTCTTGAGGAACTGCATGAGAGTCTCGCGCAGGTAGAATGACTTGCCCCCACCTGGCTTGCCAATCACCTGCGTTGTGAGCCTTTTTCCGTCAGGCAGGTAAAGGTCATCAAGCATCTTCGACATCTTCAACCAGCTCCTCGTCTTCGACTGGCTCAGGTTCGGGCTCCTTTGTAATCATACCCCTTATTTCCTCAATCTGAGATTGTAGCGATTGTATGTCACCGTCGTAGTTCTTTTGTTTCTTCTGCGACTTCTTCTTAGGTTCCTCTATCGGCTGTTCCTTCTTCTTGAACAGAGCCGTGAAAAATCCTGGGTACTTCTCGCTCATTCCTCCTCATCCTCCGGATATACCCTGAACATCACTATGACATCATCATTCTGGTACACTATCTTGTAGTGCTTTACCTCTTCATCATTCTCATCACTCATTTCCAAACACCTCCCTCTCTGCCTTCTCGATCCTAGTCTCTCGCCTCGCTCTGAGTCTCTTTCCCAGGACTGGAACCCTCTCTAGGAACCTGCCGACCGCTCCGCCGACCCTCCCTGTGAAGGGCGACTTGTCAGCCTCCTTGTGTATCTTGGCGACCGGAGCGCCAAACCAGTAGGCATTCGATATTAGGGCGATCTGCGTGGTCCCTATCGCTGCGCCTATGCTTATGCCGTTCTCCTCAAGAGCCGCGTTGCTGACCCCGCTTATCCAGTCGTAGTCAGTCTCGCTGTGTGATATTGCCTCCGCCTGGGAGTCCTCCATCAGCGCGCGCTTATAGCGAGTGAGAAGGACATCTCCTGTCCGGTAGCCCACCTTGAGCAAAGCCACGTTCGTCTTTCGCTCTTGCTCCATCTCCTTGCGTGTCTTCTTCTGCCCTGCTACCGTAGGGGTGATTCTCTTCAGTACCGTAGGCACTACCTCCGTGGGAGCCTCCATGTCTCCGCCGAAGTCCACCGATGCCCATGAGAGGGGATCAGGCTCATCGTCCTGGACTGTCTCGTACTGTGGCTCTGCTGGTGGCTCTGGCGGGTCGTCTATGCTCTTGGAGTGCTTCCATGCCCCTGAGCGGGTTGCGAACTGCCTCCCATCGCTTGATAGCCATGCGTCGTTCCCGTCCTCGTCAGTGGTCTTCGTCGTGTACTTTCCCATTATAATCACTCCCAGGAGGCCCTCGGCTCTGGTAATATCATATCGAAGTCATCATCATCCATAGGTGGGAAGAGAAGCTCTAGGGCTGTCTCACTGTCAAAGCCATGCTCGACCATCAGCCTTGTATGAGCAACGTGGAAGGCGACCTCCCCGCTCTTGTGTGACTTCACTATCGCCTCGATAGCGTCAATCTCCTCCTCCTCATCCTCATACGTTGTCATCTCGATTCCTCCCATCCGCAACCGCCTAGGTCGATCATGCACTCCACCTTGGCTACCCCGCCATTCGGGGAGCTGAGTAGGAATGATAGGCTGTGAGTCCCGCACTCCGGGCAGTCTGCCCCGTACCACTTGGCTCTCAATGGGTCTGACTGAATCCACTTGATCGTGGATTTAGCCCTCTCCATCGTGAACGAGCTGTTCATTCAGACTCACCGCCTGTGACTGTGAAAGCCTCCATCCTAAGAGAATGCTCCTTCGTCATCTTCTCCAGGTCGAGGTCATGGACTATCCTAAGCTCCTCTAGCTTCCGTGTGTGAGTGGCTACTGCCTCTATGGCCTCCGCCTCGTATGCTAACCTGTCCGGCAGAGCTGTTATCCTCGCTCCCTCCTTTGACTTGAAGAGATCGAGAACGCTCGTTATGATTAGGAGGGCAGGGCCACCTAGCAGACCTATCACCGTGAGTTGGCTGTCTGTTATGTCCCTCTCCTCCACGATGCTGTAATAGGATGCGGTGGACGCTATCATGACCCATGAGATGACTATGCCGATGCCGAAGGTCAGCATCAGCTTCTCGTTTGGCTTGTTCACTGGTTCACCCCCGCAGCCCCGCC
>Ga0114934_10003288_pt1 | contig 10120 bp, 8 predicted proteins | sample 4SBtaG_2_FD_99695 | JGI IMG/M metagenome (GOLD analysis project Ga0114934, IMG submission 99695) | Deep subsurface microbial communities from Kolumbo volcano to uncover new lineages of life (NeLLi) - 4SBTROV10_white metaG | ecosystem: Environmental > Aquatic > Marine > Volcanic ...
ACCCAAAGCCACAGCATTGCACAATGCCAAAGAAGGTTTTCTTATCAAAGGTCGAGCAGAGGATGTGCATGAGGTGATGCAACAAGCGCGTGTTAATCTTGCACCGCTGCGTTTTGGTGCAGGTATTAAAACTAAGCTTGCTGATGCCATGCTTACAGGCACACCAAGCGTGGCAACATCGGTGGGAGTAGAAGGTATGACAGGTGGATTGGCATGGGGTGGTAGTATTGCCGATGATGCACAAGGATTTGCTGATGCAGCGGTTGCTTTATATCAAGATGAGCGTGCATGGAACGAGGCACAACATCGTGGCACAGCGATTTTGGAATCGCTTTTTGAGCCAACTAATAATGGGCAAGCATTGCTGGAGCGTGTGCAGCAGGTGATGAAAGATTTAGAGCGGCATAGGCAGAATAATTTTACAGGGCAAATGCTCAATCACCATCATCACCGTAGCACAGAATTTATGTCACGCTGGATTGCAGCCAAAAATAAAACTACCGATTGATTGCATAAGGTCTATGATAGTTATATGTCGATGAGAAATATTTTGTTATTTCTAACGACTACTCGAAGGTTGATGTTAGCCAAGCGTTTAGATATCAAGGAGGGCATATGAATCGACTGATGACAGGATTGTATGTATTTATATTGCTTATTTCCCCTTGGTATGCACTTGCTGCTCATACTGAGGTTCCGAAACACATCATTGGTACGTTAAAGTGTAAAGTTTTACCACACACAGGTTTGAATTTACTCATTCATTCGAGCAAAGAGATTCGTTGCGAATTTGTCTCTCAAGATAAGCGTTTTGTGGAACACTATAAAGGTGAAACAGGTATCAAATTCGGTATAGATATAGGTTTTGGGAAACATGAAAATATTATTTATTCTGTGCTTGCTAGAGATTTTTCACAAGGGAAACACCAGTTGGCGGGCAAATATTCTGGAGCCTCTGGCAGTGCAACCTTGGGTTTTACTGCTGGCAATTCAGTACCGATTGGAAAAGATGATAAAAGTATTTCCTTACAGCCTACTCAGGTTAAAGGAAGTGGCACAGGAGCTGCTGCTGGACTTAGTTATTTATATCTAGAAGCCGATAATAAATGATAAAGTGACAGTAACTATTCAGCTGGCCACTGATTGACTCAAACTCTGCGTTGAAAAATGCTCACGTACAGGAAGTACGCTGCGCTTTTTCGCCTTGATCTTGGGTCAATCAGCGGCAATCTGAACAGTTACAAATGACAACAAAAGAGTTGCCTCTTTAAAGTAAGGTTTAGGGATGTGTTTTATCAAAATATTTCATCATTAAAAAGCTCACTGCACATGCCGAAAAGCTGGAAGCGACAATCATATACAATACAATCAATTGTGCAGATGCGGCGGCAAGCGGTGAACTTCCTGCCAAAATCATACCGACAAAAATGCCTGGCATATGTACCAAACCGACCACACGTAGGGTATCAATGGTTGGAATTAAGGCGGTGGACATGCCTTTGCCGACATTCGCACCTGAACTAAGCCGTTCAAACATAATAGATACGGCATTCATGCCATTGGCGGCAATCATACTGCCTAGGGGAATGAGGGTGCGGGTATCACTATCAATCACACCAGCAAAGACTAGCCATGGCAACGTGACTAAACAGGCGCAGCTTAAACCGATGGTCGTGGCAACCCAGGCTTGTTTCTTATGTTTGCTGTGATGGGTTGATGATGTTTGTGCTGCCAGTATACAAAAGAATAAAATAATGCCTGCTTGCGCCCAGTGTGATGATATATCGAATATCCAATGCAATACAAATGCCAATGCTAACAATTGAATAGGCCCACGAATGGAGGCAATGAGCATATTTCGTGAAAGTCCGAACTGTTGGCGATGTGAAATATAAGCCACACCAGCTAGCAACAACCAAGCAGCCATCAAGCCGACTAGCGTATCTTCCCAATTGCTCATAGCGTGTTGAGTGTTCGTTGCATAAGAATCGCATCTTCACGTGGCTGCCCTTTTATTTCAGGAACATAATAGGCTTTACGGCAACCAACTTCGGTGAAATCCAATTGCTTATAAAGCTTTTGGGCAGCTATATTTGAGGCGCGGACTTCGAGTAAGGCGAGTGCATAGCCGTGTTTATCGGCGAGTAGTCGCATACTAAGTGCCTTGGCAATGCCTTGGCGTTGATAATCTGGGGACACAGCGACCTGCATGATGTGTACCTCATCCAGTATATTCTGACTTAAGATATAACCTGCGATTTTCTGGTCTGATTCACACACATGCGATTCGCATACATATAAGTCAAAACCTGATTGCATGACATCTAAAAATGATTGTTTTGACCATTTTTCTGCAAATAATTGCGCATTTAGCTCGAAAACCGGATCAATGTCATCAATCGTTCCCAAACGGTATGTGCATGCCACCATATTTATTCGGGCGCTTCGATTTGCTCAATCCATGTGCAAACTTCTGAATCACAGACGTGCTGCGTACCATTTCGTTTGGTGACTTTTTCAGTGACATAAGCCGCACCACATTCGGGGCATGGCTTATCAATAGGTTTATTCCACAATGCTTTTTTGCATTTGGGATATTTCGAGCATGAGTAAAAAATCTTTCCACGGCGTGATTTTTTCTCTAAAAATGTACCTTTGCCGCATTCGGGACAAGCAATGCCTGTATCCTTTGGTTTTTCCAATGGCTGAATGCCTTTGCATTCTGGATAAGCCGAGCAGCCTAAGAACTTGCCATAGCGCCCTTGTTTGATAAGCATGGGTTTGCCGCATTCTTCACACTTTTGATCGGAAACTTCAGGCTCTGGAGCTTCGCCATTGCCATCAAGCGGGCGTGCCTGTTTGCATTCGGGATAACCTGTACAAGCCAAAAACTTACCATAACGCCCTAATTTAATTGCCATGGGTTTGCCGCATTCTGTGCAAATTTCATCGGTTTCTTCATGCGTGACATCGGAGCGTTTTACATTCTCCATCGTATCATCGACGCGGGCTTTGAATGGTGTCCAAAAGTCATGCAATAATGGTCGCCATTCACGCTCACCACGTGCGACAGCATCCAATTGTGATTCAATGTCTGCGGTAAAGCCTGTTTCCACAATATCGGCAAAATACGTAGTTAAAAAGCGGCTAACAATTTCACCAACATCGGTTGGCACAAAACGTTTTTTGTCCATCTCAACATATTGGCGAGTGCGCAAAACATTCAAAATAGATGCATAGGTGGATGGGCGACCAATGCCATGCCCTTCAAGCTCTTTTACCAAGGTCGCTTCACTAAAGCGTGGTTTGGGTTCGGTGAAATGTTGTTTGGGGTTCACAGACTTAATATTAATAGCATCGCCAATTTCCATAGCTGGCAATAGGCGATCTTTATCATCTTTGGCGGGTTCATCCGTGCCTTCAATGTATAAGGTGCGGAAGCCTGCAAAGGTCAGAACGGAGCCTGTGGCGCGTAATGTTAAATCATCGGAGCCCATGTCTACACGTACCTGATCAAGAATGGCAGGTGACATTTGTGATGCTAAAGCACGTTTCCAAATTAGTGTGTATAATTTATGACCATCAGCATCCAATACAGAGCGCATTGCTTCGGGTGTACGGGCTGTGGATGTTGGACGAATGGCTTCATGTGCTTCTTGGGCATTCTTGCTCTTAGATTTGAATACACGCGGTTTGGCAGGTAAATAATCCTTGCCCCAACGTGATGAAATATAAGAGCGCATATCTGCCAGTGCATCATCAGATAATGCAATCGAATCGGTACGCATATAGGTAATCAGGCCAACAGGTTCACCATCAACCTCAATACCTTCGTATAGTTTCTGGGCAACTTGCATGGTTTTACGTGCTGTAAAACCTAATTTTCGTGAGGCATCCATTTGCAGGCTAGATGTGATAAACGGTGCAGCAGGTTGTTGTTTTGCCTGCTTCTTTTGAATATCAGCAATACTAAAATTACCTTGCTCAACTTGGCGAGCTGCATCGCGTGCGGATACACCATCAGGCAAGGCAAATTTGCTTAAAGTCTTGCCAGCCATAGCTGTTAAATGTGATTCAAATGTACCATTTTTTGATTCACATGCAGCTTCAATTGTCCAATATTCTTTGGGTTTAAAATCGCGGATATGCTGTTCGCGTTCGCAAATCAGACGCAATGCAACCGATTGCACACGCCCTGCAGATAAACCGCCACGGATTTTGCGCCATAGTAATGGTGATAAGGTAAAGCCAACCAAATAATCCAAAGCACTACGCGCTTGTTGGGCATCGACCAAGGGCATGTTGACTTCTGATGGATTTGCCATGGCTGCATCAATGGCTTTTTTGGTGATTTCATTGAAGGTAATGCGTTGAACTTGTTTACCTTTCAAGGCACCACGTGATTGTAATTCATCTGCCACGTGCCAAGCAATTGCTTCACCCTCGCGATCCAAATCACTGGCAAGGATTAATGCATCGGCGCGTTTGAGGGCTTTTTGAATGTCATTGATACGCTTTTCTTTGTCTTCAATGACCTGATATTTGAGTGCGAAATTGTTATCTGGATCAACAGAACCATCTTTTTTCGGAAAAGCACGAATATGACCATAGGAAGCGAGAACTTTGTAACCTTTACCCAAGTATTTCTCAATTGTTTTTGATTTTGCGGGCGATTCCACGACTACCACTGCGCTCATTTACCAGCCTCCGTATCATTCGAAAATGGCACTATCGGCTTGGCTTACCGCTGATTATTCTATATTTTCCAACAAATCAGGGGTAAGCCAAATCGTTTTAGCTGCCAAGTGTATAACGACTACCAGGTAAACGTTCAACCACACCTCGTAGTTCAAGGTCGAGCAAGATGGGGGAAAGCTCAGGAACGGTCAAGTTGCAAGCTTCTGATAAGGCATCCAAATGTAAAATACCCTGCCCTAAAATATCAAAAATCGTGGCCTCATGGTTGTTGGCTGGCTCAAAGTTCATTTGCTTTGATGTTGATTTACTATGCCAACCCAATAAATGTAATACTTGCTCGGCAGAGTCAACAAGATTTGCGCCGTCACGAATTAGCTGATGGCAACCTGCATGACCATTGTTTAATACTGAACCAGGAACAGCTAATACCTCGCGACCATAAGATAAAGCATGATTCGCTGTAATTAATGAGCCAGAACGAATATCTGCTTCGATGACCAATGTGGCTTGTGCCAAGCCTGCAATAATGCGGTTTCGTTGCGGGAAATTTTCAGGGCGCGGAGCTTGCTCCGGTAAAAATTCACTTAATACGCAGCCACCATGTTCCACAATGGCCGTAATTTGTTGTTCTTGCCGTTGTTGCAAACAAAGAAGTCCGCAACCCAACACTGCCACGGTTGGCGTGTTTCCAAGCAATGCGCCACCATGGGCTGAGGCATCAATGCCATATGCCATACCACTAATCACGAGGGTGTTATGGTCTGAAAAATAATGGCTCCAGCGACGGGCAATCAGTCTGCTTTCATGACTGGATTTACGCGCACCAACAATAGCAAGGCATTGTGGATGGGATAATGCGTTGATATGACCACGTATGAATAAAATCAGAGGTGCATCATCTGTTGCCTTTAAAGCATCAGGGTAAGCATCATCTTCGCTACACAACAATTGAATATCAGCTTGTTTACATTGTTCAACAATGGCTTGGGCTTGTTTTATATTTGATTGGCTTAATGCAGCCAGTAATTTTGGTCCGATACCTTCAATGTTTATCCAGTCAGCAGGTGATTTATTCCAAATCCCTTCAAAAGAACCGCATGCCTCAACAAGTTGGCGACCAAGACAAGCACCGATACCATGCACCAGTGATAGTCGTAATGCAGCAATGGCTGCCGCTGATGTTTCTAACATATATGCGGCTTGGGGCAGCCAAGCAAAAGCAGGTTACTTATCGAGTGGCTTTATTGCGTACAACATCGCCCACATTAATGGATGATGATGAACGTGTTACCAGTGCCAATGAAGCATCCTGATGCGCTACAAGAACCAATAATTCACCAATTTTTTCCTCTGGAAGCGTGACTTCATGACCAGTGATACGGTCTTTAATTTTACGACCAGCACGATGAATGGATAAGGCTGTGCCAGCTTTCATGCCAGCGCTTATACCAAGATTAATAGCAATCACCTGATTTTGTCCTGCTTCGGCAGCATCATTACGAATATACAATACTTTGCCGTGTAATGTACGGTCGGGGAAGTTGGGTTGAATTTTTGTATCAATGTGTATAGCGGGTTTTAAGCGATCACCACGCGATATTTCTTCAAAGGTTTTAAGAATAACACCGCGATAAATGCCATCTTTTTCACCGGTAATCTCAATTTGTCCCAAGTGTTTTACCAAAATGCCGATAGCCTTGCCACTATCAGGATCATAAATTGTGTCATCACTGCGAAACACGTCAAACAACTCGCCTTCGTTAGCAGGCTGTTGCATCTTGATGTACACGTGGTCATTCGCACCGTAGTTGAGGCGCTCATCTTCAGAGTCGAGCAAATAACCAACACCATCAATGGCTTTTGGGCTTACAAAGCCTTGCCTAGATAGCGCGGTGATGAGAAGGCTGGTATCTATTTTCCCTCCGAGTCGTTCAACGGGCTTGGAGATAATTGTTGGCTGTGGACGCAGAGTACTTAGACCACCCTGTTTTTTCTTTTGTGTATTAAACCAAATTTTATTGCCTGGATAAATGAGGTCAGGATTGGTGATGTAAATATTTTTTTCCCATATTTTCAGCCACTTATGCGGGTCTTTAAAGAAATAATTAGCAATATCCCAAAGTGTATCACCTTTTTTGACTACATATGGTTGTGGTAAATTAACCTTCACATCTGCTGTAGTGGCAGCTTCAGGTAAACTAAGATTATCTGCTTGAACGGTGTATGATACCGAAAACATCATGAAACTGGCGACAAGTGCGATAAAAAATCGATGCAACATATTAAATACCCTCGTTATAATACTTTCAATTACAGACATGATTTAATGCAACTTACATGTTAACGCAAGCATGGCACGCTCGAACCCGCGACGCAACTTTAGACAGTAAACCAGCATTGTTTTTCTACTTAACCCGCACCTGTTTTTGGCTCGTCACCTGCCAATAAGCGCCGCATATTTCCGATATGTCTAGCGGCAACCAGTAGTCCTAAAATGATGCAGGAAAAAAGTGAACTTGGTTCATCGGTAGACCATGACAATATACCAAATGACCACGCGAAAAGTGGTAGCATGATTGCCGCTACAACAGATGCTAACGACACATAACGTGTTAGTTTAAATAGCAAAAACCACGTGATAAAGGTTGCTGAAGCAACCCAAGGTAGCCATGGAATAAGCACGCCAAACATGGTTGCTACACCCTTACCGCCTTTAAATTTTAAATAGACTGGAAAAACATGTCCTATAAATACTGCCAATGCGACTGCTGCAACCAGTGTGATATCATCTTGTAAATAATCAGTTAAAGCTACGGCAAGGGAGCCTTTACCAATATCTGCAAGTAATGTCAGAATACCTACTTTTTTCCCGCTTGTGCGCAATGCATTGGTCGCACCAATATTGCCGCTGCCATGCTCTCTTGGATCTTTGCCCGTTAACCAGCGCGCAAACAATAAACCAAACGGAATGGCGCCTAATAAATAGGCCGCGAGTATGACGGTGATAGCGATATAGGGGGCTTGGAATATTTCCATTAATGTTTGCGGTAACGTGTACGATAATGATCGAGCTTATCATGTAAGCGCTCAACTTGATTACCTGTAATATAGTTTGGAAGCACTGATTCTAAACTTGCCGGTTGCCCAAATTGAGAGGGAAAACATTTACCCTCTACCACATTATCATGTTGTAATAATAACAATTGATCGGTTGTTAATAAGGGTGTGGGTAGTAAGCGTGATATGGTTGCTAACAGTTTAGCAAAAAAACTTGGCACAGGTAACAATAGGCGTTTGTGCTGTAATATTGTCATAAGCAATGTCATCAGTTCCATAAAACTATATGTTTTAGGTCCGCCTAATTCATAGGTTTGTTCACGTGCATGGCGGTTGCCAATGCTTTGTACAAATACGCGCGCAACATCTTCCACCCACACGGGTTGAAAACGTGTTGCAGGCTGAATAACAGGCAACACAGGAAGCATTGCGGATATAGCTTTAAATTTTGTGAAAAATGAGTCGCCTGCGCCATAAATGATAGATGGGCGAATCAATGTCCATGCCAAACCACTTTGGCGCACATAACCTTCGGCATCACCTTTACTACGTGAATAGCTACTGGCTGGAACTGTCCCTGCGCCCAATGCGCTCATATGTAAATATTGTTTTACATTGTGGCGTTTACAAGCTGCTAAAACATGTTCTGTACCATGTACATGCACGGTATCAAAGTCATAACGGCCACGTTCGAAAAGTAAACCAACCAAGTTTATTACACAGTCAGCACCAGAAACGGCATGATCCAAACCGCGCCCATCACTTAAATCAGCTTTTATCAAACGAACACCTTCTACAATTAGTGAGCGTGCTTTTTCGGGATGTCGGCAGGCGATGGTAACATGATGTCCTGCACGGATCGCTTGTCTAACGATGACTCGTCCGACAAATCCACTTCCACCAATGATACATACACGTTGTGCCATGCTTGCCCCTCATATGTGATGTAGCAAGTATGCAAAGCCCTACTCTTTAGCGCAATGGAATTATATGAAGGTAACCTATTGGATGATGCTTTAGAGCATAAAAAAGGTGCCGAAGCACCTTTTAAAATATGACAGTTAGAGCTTAAGCCAAAGGCTGAATTTCAGGCGTATTGGCAAATGTTTTCAATTTTTCAGACCTAGAAGGATGACGTAATTTGCGCAATGCCTTGGCTTCAATTTGACGAATACGTTCACGTGTTACGCCAAATTGTTTGCCCACTTCTTCCAGTGTATGGTCGGTATTCATGCCAATTCCAAAACGCATACGTAGCACTTTTTCTTCGCGCGGGCTTAAATTATCCAATACGGATAAAGTAGCATCCTGCAAGGCTTCTGCAATTGCCACATCCAATGGATTTTCAGCATTTGCATCTTCCACAAAATCACCCAATTGAGAATCTTCATCATCACCAATTGGCGTTTCCAAAGATACTGGCTCTTTAGCAACCTCAAGGATTTGTTCTACCTTTTCAATCGGCATTTCCAAGTGTTCCGCCAATTCCTCAGGTGTTGGTTCACGGCCAATTTCCTGGGCAATTTGACGTGAAACACGCATCATTTTATTGATGGTTTCAATCATATGTACAGGAATACGAATGGTGCGTGCCTGATCGGCAATAGAGCGGGTAATTGCCTGGCGAATCCACCATGTTGCATAGGTCGAGAACTTATAACCACGACGCCATTCGAATTTATCCACAGCCTTCATCAAGCCGATATTACCTTCTTGAATCAAATCCAAGAAACCCAAACCACGGTTGGTATATTTTTTGGCAATAGAGATGACCAAGCGTAAGTTTGCTTCAATCATTTCACGTTTGGCTTGACGCATTTTTGCTTCGCCCATGGTCAATTTACGCGCCACATCTTTAAGCTCGGCAATGCAAAGCTCACTTTCTTGCTCCACACGTTTCAAACGGCGTTGATTTTCACGGATTTTACCCGCGACAGGCTCAATCAATTCTACCCAAGGTCGATCTGCATGCTCTTTGCTCAACTGATCCAACCAACGTTCATTCGTCTCGGCTGGTGGAAAGCTTTCTAAAAATAACTTACGTGGCATTTTTGCTTTTAAAGCGTGATCGCGAATCGTACGCTCATATTTACGTACGCGTTCAACAGCGTTCTTAAAACGTTGAACCAATGCTTCTAGCTGCTTAGTTGAAAATGGTATAGCAACGATTTCACCAAGCATTTCTTGCAAAACATCATAGGTCTGCTTGCCAAGCACCTTATCCGCAGGTTTTTTGTCGGAGCGTTTTTTTAGTTTTATAAATTGATCATGTAAAATTTTGGCACGGTCAAAGTGAACAAGAGCTTCTGCAAGCTGCTCTTCTTGGGTGATGACTGTTTCTTCCATGGGCGTGCCATCAGGCGTG
>Ga0114934_10003291_pt1 | contig 10117 bp, 6 predicted proteins | sample 4SBtaG_2_FD_99695 | JGI IMG/M metagenome (GOLD analysis project Ga0114934, IMG submission 99695) | Deep subsurface microbial communities from Kolumbo volcano to uncover new lineages of life (NeLLi) - 4SBTROV10_white metaG | ecosystem: Environmental > Aquatic > Marine > Volcanic ...
AGTCCCGAAAGCCTACTGGAAAATCGTAGCCACCAAAAGCGACAGCGGCATACAGGTAAATGCCTTCATCATGCCCCAGGACACCCCAAGAGCCGCCCACTATCAAGACTACCAGACCACCGTAGACGAAATTGAACACGACACCGGCCTTGATTTCTTCTGGGCACTCGACGACACCCTCGAAGCCCCCACCGAGGCAACCAAAGCAACCCTGTTCTTACAGTGAAAAAACCAGCTCAGGAACTAATTTTTACCCAGGCTGTGCCCAGGGGGATTGTGGTTCTCTTTAATCCCCGGCCTCGACCCGGATTCTTTCCCTTTCCCCTTCCCGGTCAGCATTCCCCACCCAGGCCAATACCAAGTAAAGAAAATGTGACGGTGTTACATTTGCTTTACACCGGCCCCGCCAAACATAACTATAATTATGTAAATGGGGTGCCTCACGGTGTTCATTCAATTATGCCCGGCTGCCGGAGAGCCAGTTCAGAGAATGCTTCGTGTTTGCGGATGATACCGAGGCGTACAACTCCTGAGCAAGGTCCGGGCATTGGGTTTAAAAACATTCAATCACTAACTCTGTTTCCCTCGCGGACAGCTCAACATCATTGTTCGACTCTGGATATTTGTAACTGTCCATGTGCCTCTTTCAAAGTATTTACTCAAGAAAGTTGAAAAGGAAATCTATCATATTTGCTGGAATCACCAAGGGTTTCCCAATAACAAAATTTTTTAAAAGTGCCTTTAGCCATGGTTTATCAGAACTTGCGTCCTTAATTAGTACGCTTGCTGATGAGTCATTTTTTATTATTTCCTATTTATTTATGCGTATTTCTATTGGCAAACTTTCTTCCTTTAATAAAACAGAGGCCAGCATTGCTTTGTTCTTATTGTCTATCTTTAACTGGATTATTCTGCCATATTCTCCTATAACCCAATTGATGCCAACTCTTGTGGTGGCAGATTTGCTAATAATGTGAAAAAGTTTTGAAACCTTGGATTTCAAAGACATAATTATGCGTCCTTGGTGGATGCCCCAACTCACTGTTTGATCTGGAGCGGAATAAAGCTCCAGTGTAGTGGTTCATTATATGGCATTTCTAACCAACTCCAAGTTCTTTGGCTCGTTGTTTGAAATGTTTTGTGGCAATTTTTGCCACGGTTTTCGTGGAAACATAATTCCAGGTGCTACCTATTCCAATTGATGCGATTGGTACTGTATACTTAATAATGGAGCGTTGCAGTACTTTGATGCCTACCTTAGCCGCTATCCGTTTGAGAGTTGCTAACACTTCTTTTTTGAATACACATTTCACCGCACGTTCAGCCAACTTTTGGCCAACCTTCATCCCAATTCTGCCAGCTGCTTGTGCAGCTGAGCCACCAAGTGAAAAGGCAAGGATCGTCAAAATATCTTCAGGGTCATCGGGATCTAATGAGACGCCATACAGTCTTCCTAAATTTGCTATCAGTTGCAATTGAATGTGAATCAGCAAGATGGCTTCTCCTCCAATAGCAGCAGCAGCGATTGCGAGATTTGCTGGTATACCAACCCCCACTTCACCACCTGTAGCAAATCCAATAATTTCATCTGTTGACACTGCAGCACCGGCTACACTACCAAGTATTGCTGCATTTTTGGCAGCGACTGCAGTTAATTTTTTGGTAAGCACTTTCTTATCGCTGGTACAGTACTTGGCCTTAAAGTATTCCAGATTGGCATTCTGCCAATAGTTGACAAGTGACCTTTGGATAAGGTTCCAAAGCCACTCTCCTGATTTGAAAGACTCCCAGCCACCGAGATCCTGGTATTCTCCTATTGCCTGCGAAAATTGGCTTCTCATATCGTTCTTCTCATGTAACATACTTGTTTACTTTCCCCTTCTGCCAGCTAATAAGCAACGTGCGAAAGCCAGCGTTTATCATCATTTTTGTGCATGGCACAATGAGCCATTGGTGTCACGAGACCTTCATATAGTGACAAGACACTTGAAACAGTGCCACTTGGCAATTCATATCCGGTGGGGAAATGTTCTTAAAACAATTCTAACTTCATGAAACGCTTAACTCTTTCACTGTGTTTGCGGTTGTTCCCTTTCCAAGCATGCGCACAACTCTATGCACGCCATGAGTGCAGTAACTGCCGCACCTAAGCCAACGTTCTGATATCCCGTATGCTCCGCACGATTCCGAAACCCATGGATTAGGTCAGTCAAAACATAAGTGTCCTTTGAGGTAAATTTGGCGAAATCTTTGAAATTATTGTAACTTCCCGTCAGCAATCCCAAAAGCCGAATCTGGTCGAGAGGAGTATCCGGGATCTTCCAGCTTCCAATCCTCATCATTTTATCTATCAATTTATTGCTGCTTCGATCGTGATGAGTCCAATATTTCTTTACATCATCTGGTACGAGCCGGGTCGGTCCGAATTCACGTTCCCATATTAAATTCAGTGCCAGGTCTCTAATGTTTGTCAGGTTGTTCAGGCAATCCTCCAGATTACGTGGAACGTCTTGGATGGATTGCTTGACAAGCCTGTGCAGCCTCTCGTGAAAACATGAAATTTGAGCGAATCTGCTTTCAAGCACGCCGCGAATATTGGACTGGTAATCATCCCATGATCCGAATAGCTCGGCAATCCTGTTGTTGTCCACTTTTTTTACATCAATGATGTACTTTTTAAGCATTCGACATGAATCAGTTAGCTTGTTACCCGATTTTCTTGCAAAGCCCTTCTCTATCAAACAGTCTCTCTCTTCTTTTTTGGTATCACGAAAGAGAAGGTCATCTTCTGTAAGTTTAATGTAAATATCTTTAGCTCCATCAGAGCAATCATCCCACAAGTCATCAAGAATTTGATGACGTTCCTCTATGGCCTTGCCAGCCGCAGCGTTTACGATTTTGTTATCGACTGGGCCACTGGTAGTCCTAAAGATTTCATTGAGGATGGACAGGAACAGAGGAGGAAACCCACCCGACCAGTTTATTAGTTCAGTCTTTGCTCCGGCACTGAATTCCCATTTCGGCCGCTTCTCAAGGATAGAATCTATGTCGTTGTCATCGAAGGGAGTTATTTTTACAACCTCAAATATGCCCCAAAAATCGCTCGTTTTAGTGTTTTCGTCTTTTATAAGTTGATGCAACTCTTTACGTGTACTGGTAACCAATCGGAAATTCGGTTTTCTGCAAAGTTCCAAGAGATTATCCCACAAATCGCGGGTCAGATCTTCGTTACTGAGGGTTCTGTCAAGGCCATCCCACAGCATCAAGAGTTTTTGGTCATGATCATCCATTGAATCCAACACTTCGCAGATCTCAGAAAACACACCTGACTTTATGCTCAATAGAGCATCGCCGAGAACTTCGTCCACAGGCCTAATGTCTTTCCCAAGCAACTGGCACAAGTCTTTCATGAAGTCTTCATTAGACTTATGTGTCTTGTGCCGAAGGTCCCAGGGAATCACAGCACAGTAGTAGTCATTTTCGCGCATTCGATCGGCAAGCGTATTTAAGAGTACACTTTTGCCTGCGAAACGTGGACCGACCACGGATAGGTGACTTGGAGTACGCTTGGTCAATTTGTTACACAATTGCAACATTGCATTTTCCCGGCCAATCATCGGCGGTATTTCAGCGACATAGATGGGAAACATGGAATCATTCATATTGGTCCTCCGTTTCTAATATTGCCTTCCTTTTAAGTGCCATAAAATCCTGCTGTCTCTCGATCCAGGTCCCCATCAGTGGGATTGTCGGCACATAATGGCCTCCAGGATCAGCCACGAATTTGATGAGTTCAAGTTCTCGCAAAAAATCAAGATCCTCAATTAACATTTCTTCACGGACTTCAATACCGTATGCACCTAATTTCCCTTGAATTTCACTCAAACTAAGGGGAACCGGACCATCAGTTTCCTGATTGCAAAGCGCAAGTATAAATCGTCTTTGGTCAGACTGCGTGTAGCTCCATAGACTGGCAAAGTGCTCATTGTCTTCGACAAGCACCTCGGCGGCCTGATTCACCAAATCAAGTGTTACCGACCAAGTCTTTGATTGGGCGGACATGTCGAAAACACGGTTACACAAACATTGAAGAAGGTACGGTTGTCCGGAAGTCAGGAAGACCGCCCGTTTAATAGCTTCAGGAGAGTAAGTAAGACGCCCTTTCACTGGTTCGGTGACAAGGCGCCGGGCATGCGCATCGGACAGCGAGGTTACACCAAAGCGGGTCCCAAGACCAAAAAGAGCAGACCAATATTCTTCGCGCAGTCGTTTCATGCGCCGTGATCCGGTCAGTATGGCACAGAATTTCGGATAGTTTTGAATAATGAAACGAATATTCTCCGGAACTTGAGGAGATGTGACCTGGTTGTCAATACCTTCCTGAAGCTTGTCAAACTCGTCCAGCATCAGAAACAAACCAAGATCGTGTTTAGACAGAGTTTCAAGAGCTACTTCAACATAATTTCGGAAGTCTGAAAATGATGAAGTTTCACCGATCCCATTGCGGCATGACTTGGCTATGCCAAGTTTTGTCCCTTTTGGAAGGATGCTGCCATCCGGTAGAGGCGTATCTTCGCCAAGTTTATTTAGACTTTTGGCAATGCTAATGGCCATTACTCGGAACACTTCGACCGTAGGCACACCCACGCCCCTTTTGCTGCCTTCTGCAGCCTGTAGGCTGCAATAGACGCCCAGCCAGCCAGGGACAGCCTGCCTACCCTCTAGATGCCAAAGGACAGAAGACTTGCCCGAACGGCGGTTGCCTTCAAGCAAAACTACGTTGGCACTCTCAATCTGGCGGCGAATCTGTTCCAGCAAATCTTCGCGACCAAAAAATACATCATTGCGTTCAGGGCGAACCGGATCTCCGGTAACGTAGGGACTCCCACCTATATCCATTTCCTTTCCGTCGCTATCTGGGACAGCATCGACCAGTTTGAATGCCAACTCACAGCTTCCGTGTACTGGATATCTATCCAGTCTGCTGCCTGACCAATTGACAGAAATTGTGAATGTTTGTTCATCATTTCTGTCAACATTCCCGAAGAGGTTAGCGGTGACCGTTTTGTCTTCTTCCAAGTATGCAATGCTATGCACTCCCCAATTAGGGTCAGTTTGGATGTTCACGTCCCGCAAGGGAAGTGATCCTTCATTATGGATTATGAGTGTAATTTCCGCAGAACCAGTGAATGGTAAAGAGGATTTATCAGTGCTTATGACTAGCTTCACATCGGACAGTAGTTCGGCGCATGCCAGATCTAACCAAGTTGAAACCACTTCAACCAAGCGACTGGCTTTTACCTCCATTGGGGTGTGCTCCCTAATGGTACTCAATGAAAAATCAATTGATCGTAACGCTGCTTGCAACACGCTCAGCATTCCTGGCCCCTTGGGTAAATTTTGAACCCACCGAATTTGGGAAATCGCTTCGGAAAATGGTAAGAACCATTTACTGAGGGAACTGTCCTTAATGCCATTTTCCACAATTTGCTGCCGCACTCTTTCAGTATTTTCTGACCACTTCTCTAAGAGTGCAAAGTTCAAAGGTTCTTCAATCTCAGCGGAGGCGGAAGGCAGGATTGCTAGTGAATCATCAATCCATTGCATTATAGGGTTGGCTTTGACATGCGTCAGGGCCTGAACAAGATATTCTAAGGCATCTACACCATGCTCTTTGCATTGAGCCACAACCTCACGTTGAATCTGAAGTGATGGTACGGGGACAGGTATTTTTTCGAGAATTCCTTTCGTCAGATAGCGGATGGTCGAACCGCGTGACCAATCATTCATCCAAGCCTGACACTCATTGCTATTGAGATATGCCAAGAGAAAATCTGGATCAATTTGGTCTTTATATGGTCGCAAAACATAAAGGCCACCGCTGGCAATTGCTCCCACTCCTCTGGAGAGAACAACACCGGCTTTCCCTATAACTCCTGCTTTAGAAAGAAGCACATCGCCTGTTTTGAGTCTGAATTTTGGATCCAGTGAATTCACCACATTGCAAGATACCCATGATGAAGCTTTACTTATCTGATCATGTTGAATATCTTGAATCCGTACATACGGCACACTTTGATTTTCGAGGAGTTGCTGGCCCTTCTGGAAGGTGTCTCCTGCAGTTAGATCTGTTTGATTTCTCGGCTTACTTTGTAAAGGTGGGCCATCAAGCAGCTCGTCTTTCGGAATAGATCGCCCTGAAATGACTTCGCAGCAGTCTATGATACTTCTCTCAGCCACGTCAGGCGGAATTAAACCAAGGGTAGCTGACAAGACGTTCAGGTCACGACGCTTAACAGTAAGGTCCCATTTTATTTCCGGCAATGAGTCTGCACCAATATCCCATACACAATCAGATTTTTCATCCCTCAGAAGGATTTCATCTCCGATTTTTTCCAATGAGTTTTCCTTGTTTGGGGAAGGATTGCCCAAAAGGGATTTGCCAATACTATTTAGAAGACCTCCCCCGAGGAGACCTCCCCCGAGGAGACCTCCCCCGAGGAGACCTCCCGCGAGAAAGCTTGCCACGACTCCAAACGTGGCCCCCAATTGCGGCCATCCATTCGCACCAGTTTTCCCGGTTCGTGACTTTATATATTTTTCAAGGTCAACCATGCGAATCTTCTTGGTAGGGCCGCCGCTTCGCAACAAAATAGCACTGGTCTTGATGCCAGTGTAGGGACGGAATGCACCTTCGGGGAAAGATATGATCGCCTCCACTGAGTGCTGCTCCACCAATAGCTTGCGTATATTTTGTTCCACAACGCGAAAAAGGAATCCTTCTGGAACAACCAGTACGGCCCTGCCTTCGGGTCGAAGTTTCATTAGTGCATGCTGGATATACAGTCCTGTTTCGTATTTGCTTTGTAGGGGAAAGTGGTTTCGGCCAGCATCGTCCCGCACATTTATGCCCCAAGGCGGGTTGGCTAAGACAATATCGAATCCGCCACGTTTCGGACTAACAGAGGGAATGTCTTTGAGACTGTCCTTCAATTCCAATTGAGGGTCCTTAACGCCTGCCAGTGCAAGACGAGTAAATCCGATAATGTAACGCCCGGGATTTGATTCAACACCTGCAATCTTCAATCTGTTTTTTGAATCTTGACCGGCGGTTGCAGTTGCATTATTTGATATATGATTCCATGAGGCAGTGAGAAGTTCTGCCATTCCAAAGCAAGGGTCGTAAATACTCTCTCCCGGTTTAGGATCCGCAAGTTTAACAAGGAACTCTGCAATTGGGTTTGGTGTGCGATGGTATTCAGGTGATTTTTCATACATCCTGCCGAGGGCCCAGTCGAAAACATCCAACAATGTCCGCCTCTCAGATGGTGTTTCAAAGGGCTGTTCCTCAACCCAGCGAATAAGTTCTTCCAAAGCACCCGAGGATAGCCGTCCCAATTTTTCCACATATGGTGTAATAAGATACAGCTGAGCCGCCAATGTACTGTGAGTAAAATTCTTCAAGTGCTTCAATGCGGCAGGGATCTGTTTTGTGAAAAGTTCTGTAAGGTCATGCGCTGGAAAATTGTACCATGACCGCCAGTGCAGCGAAACTGGCAGGATAGATTTGTAATCAGTCTTGTCAGAAACGGCGATAGCCGCTTGCTCTGTTTCATAAAAGTCAGTCCAACGGAGGTAGAGAAGTGCTGCCAAAGTAACAGATGTGTCATAGATGGATAATTCACCACGAACAGTGTCTAGTACCGACCAGAGTTGGGATTGAGATATTTTATCAGTCATCGTAGTTCTATCTCCTTTCTCATCAGATCATGCTCTTCTTACAGGCGCATTTGGGGGAATTGGTAGTGAATCTCTTCTTCCTTACGGAAGTGCTGTGAACCAACTGGCTACAATCTCTTGTTTGTGAATTGGCATTTCCGCATACTTTTCCAATAAGTCTATAGATAGCCTTTTTGGCCACTTGTCTCCCGTACTTTCTATGCAAAAAAGATCTGACTCGAACTGACCGTGCAAGAGAACCGGAGTTGGTTTTCCAATTCCAACAAAGATATGCTGCATGGGGGTTTTTATTAGTTATCTTGCTAATACCTTTGAATCCTAACACGGTTGCTCCTTTATGACTTCTTGTCACATTTTTTTCTTTCATGTTAAGTATAAGCAAGGTCCATGCCATCTTTTTATGAGGGGGAATAACTATTTTTTTGTGTTGTATATAGCCTCTTATCAGGACATTTTGAGATTGTGAAGGTCTTCAACACAAGTTGATACATTTTAAACTCCAGTTTAAATCTCCTGGTCTTTTTGCTTGAGAAATTTATTTACAGCCTGTGGAGAAATCCCTAGTATTCGAGCGGCATGGCTCTGATTTCCATGGGCCGTATTCAAAGCCTTAAGAATTAATTGTTTTCGAGCACTACTCAAAAACTTGTCCAGCTGGAAACCCTCCTGCGGTTCAGGAAGTGCATCCAATGGATCACTGATGCTAATAGGTTCAGTGATCAAGATATCATCAGCCTGAAGGACATCTTTGCGGCACAAGCGAGCAGATCGTTCGATGCTGTTCTCTAAATCTCTTACATTACCGAGCCAACTGTGCGATTGTAACCTGGAAAGGGCGTCAGAAGATAGGCGCTTGGGTCTACGAAGTGTCTTGTTCAGTCGATCTAGTATGTGAAGGGCCAGTGTGGGAATGTCGGATCGCCGATCCCGAAGGGGTGGCAAAATGATTTCTCCAACATTGAGCCGATAATACAGGTCTTCCCGAAACTTTCCATCTCGTACCATTTGCTGTAAATCACAATTCGTTGCGGCCAGAAGTCTCACATCAATATGGTGCCCACTGGGTTGTCCAAGCGGCTCTACGATGCCATCTTGCAACACTCTCAGAAGCTTTGCTTGAGCAGGCATAGGAAGTTCTCCAAGCTCATCCAGGAACAAAGTCCCTCCATCTGCCATATCAAATTTACCTTTTTGCTCAGTCGCTGCACCTGTAAATGCTCCACGCTTGTGTCCAAATAAGATACTTTCAAGTAGATTTTCCGGAAGGGCTCCACAATTAACAGGGATGAACAACTTATGCGGCCTACCGCTGAGTTGATGGATGTACTTAGCAAACAGTTCTTTCCCTGTACCGGTTTCTCCCAAAATAAGAATGGGCGCTGTTGATTGAGCGAGCATAACACCTGTTTGCAGTGCCTTTTGAATTGTAAAGTGATCGCCCACAATTCCAAGTTGGTTTTTGACCGCATTGGCATCAACTTCACCTTCCTCAACTTGGACAAAGGGATCAGTTTGAAACCGAACAGATGGAAATTGCGGGGACGACATGTCAACTATGGTAATAAATGGTTGATTCTTTGTGACAAACTGTGGCGGACGAGTGTGTAGGATTTGGGCGGGGAATTCCCCCGATGCCACCAAAAGGAGCCAGCAAGCATGCATTTGGGGTGTACCGGATGCCACTGCAACATAAAAGTTCGCGGAAACGAATTCCTCCGTAATTGTTCGAGCATTCCGCCTCAATGTTTCCAGAATTCTCTTGTAGTCAGTGGGATCATCCAGAGAAGTTTCCACAACATGGATGTGGGATTGGCTGTGAATTTCTGAAATCGCTTTTTGTGTATTTTGCGTAATTTCTCTGGTCTTAGGTGTATCAAAAAGAAAAACATGATCAAAATAATGAGCATTTAGAATTGATAAAATTGGCCCAGGATGTTCTGCTCCATCTACAAGACCTTTGGAATAGGGATCATGAAAGCCTGTAAATGTTAATAAAACTTCCAAAAAACTCCTTCCTTATTGCATTTTCTTGGCGATAAAACTGGCAATGCCACTTCATCAACAAAGTTGCCCAACACTATACTTCTTCTTAACTTCATCAAGATTATACAGTAATGTATTCAACCCTTCAACAGGTTGGGTATATAACACAGGTTGGGTATATAACTTTCATCTCAATATCCCCAATTCTCATGGGTGACGGGGGAATTCGCCGAGCAAAGCTCGGCAGTGATTTGTGATTAGTAACTTGTGACTGGCTGGATAAAAGCGAGACCCTTGAACCGAACGATTACAAAGACGCCAACTCGGACATTGGCACCGACCGGGGCCATCAGGCCCCCCTAGCCTCTTTCAAAGGAACAAACTGCTGGACAGA
>Ga0114934_10003292_pt1 | contig 10116 bp, 6 predicted proteins | sample 4SBtaG_2_FD_99695 | JGI IMG/M metagenome (GOLD analysis project Ga0114934, IMG submission 99695) | Deep subsurface microbial communities from Kolumbo volcano to uncover new lineages of life (NeLLi) - 4SBTROV10_white metaG | ecosystem: Environmental > Aquatic > Marine > Volcanic ...
TAATTTAAGGATATTTTTGCAGAATAAAGTATATATATTTTTTTTGTAATAAAGTGAGTTAATATGCTTGATAATACCGAAATTAGGAACAATAAAAGAGCTATCTTATATCACAAAGTTATAAGAATAACTGAAAATATCAATGGAGTATAAACTCAAAATACTGAAAATCATATAATTTGCCTAAAAAATGCCACTACAAGTGTTCAAAAAAGTGCAAGCAAAACTGTTCAAAGTATCTGTATATTGAATTGATTTTCAATAAGTTTATTTACAAAATATGATAAAGGAAAATATATTTTATCTCATACATTTGACAATGAAAGCAGATTTTTTTTATCAAGTTTTTCTCACTGGTATATATTTGTAAAAACTTCAAGAAATCTTTCTTTTTCATATATATATATATCATTTTTATCTAATCATTTTATATAAGGTATGATAAGTCTTGAAAAAAATCATTTAGATGATGAAACTAAAAATACAAATTTTTTAATATTATAATTGGTTTTTTTATCTCATAATTTTAATAAAAATGGTATAATATAATCTTGATCTATTATTATATAATCTGACATATCTAAGACATACTTATTTATAAATATATCTTCCAAACTATAATTTTTATAGTATATATGCTGCTTTTTATTTCATAATGAAGATATAAAAGAAATGTCTTTTTCTTTCATTAAAGAAATTATAAATTCATCATATATATTTAAGTTTTTTGTAATTTGAATATCACAAGATTTGTATTTAAATATTGCCTTCAATTGGACTTTTCAAGGAGATTTAAAAGAGTATGAAAAAATCTTTCATTTATTTGAGAGTACTTTTTGTCAATTTTTATAAACATCCCAAGATATATCTTGAATAGCTTTTACTTGAAAAATTGAAGAATGTCAAAGTTTTATATTTTCAGGTCAAGTTATAGAAAATTGATTCTTATATAAATTACAATTTTGTTGAGTTCAAGTTAAAACTGCAGTTCAAGTTCATAAAACATTTTCTTGTTGTTCATTTGCAAAAACAAGGTTAAAAAAAGAAGACATAAAAAGCATAACAATAAATAGTTTTTTCATCTTTATATTTTAGAATTAAAATTTTTTTATAAGCTCTTTAAACAAAACAAAAGAGTCAAGAACTTTATTGAAGTTTTTCCTGGGATTTTGAATAAATCTCCAAGCCCATTCAAGGTTCATCTTTCTAACAATTTTAGGTGCCCTTTTTTCGAACCCTGCCCAAAAATCAAATAAGCCTCAAACATTCATAACTAAAATACTATTTTCTTTAAAAAAATCAATATGTTTATCAACCCATTTTTCTTGAAAAGGTGTTCATATACCAACCAAAAGTATCCTTTTATCAAAATTATTCTGTTCTAAAAATTTTTTATAAGCTTTAAAATCAAAATCCTCTCCTTTTTTTGAATAATGAGATACAAATGAATCTATCTTTTTAGATTTAAAATTAGTTTTAATATATTCTTTTACAATATCTACATCTTCTTTTTTCTTTCAAATTTTATCATCATATACTGTATAAAAAGCAATATGTGTTTGTTCTGTTGCAATTTTATCTAGCAAATATGGAGTAAAATCAGTTCCATTTAGATTATTAGTTTTAATATAAAATTTTTTATCTAAATAAGTTCTTAATGCTATCCCGTCTGGTAGTAAAAAATGAGATTTTTCAAGTGATGTTATGTAAGAAGCATCTTTAAGTTTTAATATATGTTTATAAAATGAAGCAAAATATATAAAATCTACTACAAGATAACTTTCTCTTTTATAAACATCTAATATATCTTTTACTAACTGTTTTTTATCTTTAGTATAAATTTTTTGTATAATATCTTTCATATAGTTTATATATTTTTTAAAATTTCTGTAAATATATCAAAAAATAAAATAAAATCAACAATTAACTTCTTCTTTAATATATAGATAAAATAATTATAGTAAAGAAAATTTTATGAATAAAAAGAATATATGAAAGAAAAAGAGATTATAAGATGAATATTTCATCAATCTATAAACTGAGAATATGGATTTATAGAGATCCCCTGACATGAAGAACAAATTTTTGTCTTTTGAGAAAATAAAAATGGAAGTTTAGAGCAAGATGAAATAGAGGCAAAAGTTGTTGTTTATAGATGAAGAAAAGAAGCTATAATTCAAAAAATCATTAAAAGATCTGATAGACTAATTATGTGAGAATTTAAAGCTAGTAAAAAATGAGATTTTTGATTTGTAAAACCTTTCAATCCTTCACTTAAAAAAGATGTTTTCATACCTTGAAAATTTATAGAAAATATAGAAAATAAAGATATAGTTGCAATAAGAATATCAAAATGGGAATGAAAATCTCCAGAATGAAAGATAATACAAGTTTTATGAGATAAGAACAATCCTGAAAGTATCATAAATGGTTACATATTGGAAGCTTGATTTAAGTTAAATTTTTCTAGAAAAGTACAACAAGAAATGAAAGAACTTAAAGAGCCTAAAGAAAAAGATTTTGAAAAAAGAAAGGATTTTAGGAAATTATTTATATTTACTATAGATGGAGAAGACTCAAAAGATCTTGATGACGCTATAAGTATAGAAAAACAAGAAAATGGTTATTATACACTTTATGTACATATTGCAGATGTTGCACATTATGTAAAAAATGGTAGCATAACTCAACAAGAAGCATTAAAAAGATGAACTTCTGTATATCTTCCGCACAAAGTACTTCCTATGTTGCCTGAAAAACTTTCAAATAATCTATGTTCACTAAATCCTGGTACAAACAAACTTACACTTACTTGTAAAATAGAACTTAATGAAAAATGAGAAGCCATAAACTATGATGTATATGAATCTATTATAAATAGTAATTATCGTCTAACATATAAGGAAGTTGATGCCATAAATAAATGAGTATTAAAAGAAAATGATAAACTATATCTTTCAAAAAAGATAATAAATAAGGAACTTGTTGAAAAATTAAAAATAGCTGATGATCTTAGAAAAAAAGTTTGAAAAATAAAAAAAGAACAAGGTTTGTTATGATTTAACTTTCCTGAAACTAAAATAATAGTTGATGAAAATTTACAAGTTATTGATTTTCAAAAATATCCTATATATGAATCAAACAAACTTATAGAAGAATTTATGGTCCTTGCAAATGAGTCAGTAAGTAGAAAATTTCATAAGTACCCTTTTTTATATAGAATACATTCAAAACCTTTATGAGAAGATATAGATAAACTTAAAAAACTTTTAAATATATTTTGAGTGTATTTTAATTTTGTAAATCATAATACAAAAGAATATTGAGAACTGATAGAAAAAATAAAAGAACATAAATGAAGATATATATTAGAAAAATTGATACTTAGAACTTTAAAAAAAGCAGAATATTCTAATAAAAATTTAGGACATTTTTGACTTGGACTTTCTTATTATAGTCATTTTACATCACCTATTAGAAGATACCCAGATTATCAAATACACAGAATTATAAAACTTAAAAAACAAGGAAAACTTGAAAAAAAAGTAATAACAGCTTTAAAGAAAAAGTTAGAAAATATATGAAAAAAATGTACAGAACAAGAGATAAAAGCTCAAAAACTTGAATGGAAAGTTAGAGATTATTTTATGGTTCAATATTATAAAAATAAAATATGAGAAGAATTTGAGTGAATTATAAGTTGAATGATAAATACCTGAGTTTTTGTAGAACTTAAAAACACTGCTGAATGATTTATAGAGTTTGTTAGTAAAGATAAAAATACTTGACGGATACAAGATGTAGAAATACTTGAATTTTATAATGACAAAACTTGAAAAAAAATAAGTATTTGAGATAAAGTTAAAGTAAAACTTAAAAAAGTTGATGAACAACTTTTAAGAATAAATTTTGAGTTAGTCAAAAAATATTAAAGATAAAATTATATATCATAAATCTAATATTTTTTAAACTCTCAATTTTAATTTAAGTTCTTACTTTATATTTTTTTTCAAGAAATTAATAAATCAAGAAAATGAAACCTTACTCCAAGCTGGTTTGTTTATTTTATTGATAATAATAGATTTTATCATCTTTTTTCTATTTTCAAAACTAGAATAATCCAATGATTTATCTATATTATATTTTTTGTTTACATAAAGATTTAATTTTTTATTACCTACAAACGCCATAGGTATAAATTCTTGGTATATTTTATCTAAATTTTTAAAAACTTCTTTTTTAAGATCTATACTAGCAAGTAAATTTTGACTTATCAAAGATGAAAAGTTTTGATTTACAAATAAAGATGGATTTAATAAAGGATCTTTTGTTTGAAAAATTGGGGATATATCTTTACCATCAAATTTTATCTTTCCAATCACCATGTCATAATCTCAATTTTTAAGTATTTCTTCATATTCTTTTTTAATAACTTTCTTTGCATCTATTTTTCAAGGATAATATTTTGAAAGTATCAAAGTTATAACATCTCACAAATCTTTAACAATTCCTTCATCAAGATAAACAAGCTTAAACTCAGGAATATCTACTTTAAATGCTGGATATGTTATCTTTTTATAATAAACTGTTATGTTATCTAATTCTTTCTTATCACCTGAATCATAAACAGATAGTGTATAAGTATTTTTTCATTCTTTTATGTTTTTAAAACTTGGTGAAATTATATATTTAAAAGTTTTTCAATTGTAAGAATGAGGAAAATACTCTTTATTACCATTTGAATTTATACTAAGTTTTTCATATTTTCAAGTTCAGATATTTCAATATATAGTTATAAATTTTTTAAAATTATCTTTTATAAAAAACTTATTTGTTCAAGAATAAGTATAATCTATCTTATCTCAAGTTATAAGTTTTAAACTATCTTTATATTTATCTTTTTTTGATTGAAGAATTTGACCCTTTAATTTTTTAGACAATTCTTTTTTTAATATATTCACCTTAGGTAATTGAAATAAACCATAACCATTAAAAAAAAGTTTGTCAGATATTGAAATATTTTCTTTTAGTCATGAAAGTATCTTTGAAGCAAGATAAGATTTTATAACAGGATCAATTTGCCTTAAAGTATTAAAGAAAAAAACATATCTTACATCTTTTTTTAAGCTTATTTTGTTAAATGTATTTTTAGATATATTTTCATAGCCATTGTATATATCTATTTTATTTGTTCATGTAAGATATTTTGAAACCTCTTTTAAGTTATTTAATAGTAAAAATTGATAAGAATTTATATAATAGTCTTTACAATCTTCATAGTTAAGAATTAAATTATTTATAAAATCAGATTTTTCATCAAGATTAACACAAGTAGAATTTACAAAATTTTTAAGATATCCAGAGATATAATAATCTTTTGTCTTTCATTTAAGTATATGTTTTGGTAATATAGAATTTTTAAAAAATTCTAAGTTATTTACAGAAGGAAAAGTAAAAGTTATTTTGATATTATCATCATTTTTTTTTATATTAGATATATTGTTTGGAACTGGATTTATAAGTTTTAAAGCATTTTCTTTTATGATATCATTGTAAGTAAAATATATATCATCTAAAGTTATCTTTCTGTCATCTTTCCAATAGTGATCTCAAGATAAACTTACAATAAAAGTTTTATTATCAGAAGTTTTTACAGAACATAGACTCTCTTTTCAATCATTATCTAAACATGACTTATACAAAAGACTCCTAACATATTCTGAATAATAATTATTTCACATGTAAGGCAACGGATTTATAGGAGATCACACAACTCATTCAAGCAATACTCATCATCTAACTGCTTTTTGAGTTCAAAAAGATTGTAAATAAATATAAAAAAGATGAAAAAAAACTATAACCCAAAGAAAAAATATAACAAATATAATATATTTTCTTAAATCTTTAAATGTCAAATGCATAATAATAAAGTATAAAAAGTTAAAAACTATATATTATAAGTATTTTTTCTGCTCTCAGCTCTAATTTATTATAAAAAAGTTTGCCATTATATAAACACCTCATATAAGTAAGATTCACAATATAGCATATAAAAAATATTTTTTTAGATTTTTATAAGTTGATTCATCATCAGGTTTCATAAGAAGAAGAAAACTTTGATATATAATAAAAGCTGTAAGTATAAAAGCTATAAATCAAAGAAAATAATTTAAAACAGTGCTAATCCACGAAACATCCTTACTTTCTAGTATAGCTTGTTGATCTCAAAGTGATAATGCTCATGATTGAACTTTAGTATAAAACATTTCAACTATATTTTTTGCAAACATAATAAATATGATTCAAATACTATTCCATATAACTATAGTTTTTGTATGCTTTTTTACATCTTCTTTATCTCAAGAAGAAATAAATCTAATTAAGTTAATAACAAGCATAATAAAAAGTATTCAAACTGCAAAGTACATAGCAAGTACAAAAAATTTTTTTATTATTGTTCAGTATAAAACAGCCGCAATACTGGTCGGATCTTTACTTGCATAAGATCATAGTATTCATGAACTTCAGCTATTTCACACAAGAGCAGAAACTAAAAATCAAGCAGAGGTCATAATAACGACTCATATAGTTCACCATAAAGCATATTTCGTACCAACTTTTCTTTCATCTTCCTTATCTGAAAATGCAAGTTTATAAAAACCTATAAATGCTATCATAAGTCATATAACTATGATAATTGGAATTATAATACCTCAAGCTATACTTTCCATAAAACCTTTTACACTGGAATCTTTTATTTTATCACCAGCACGATTTTCTGCAACATTTGACAATACTGACTTTACATCAGAATTTACTCAAAAAGAAAATCAAAAATTTATAACTGGAAGTATCAACACTATCATAGCTAAAAGTATTTTTTTCATTATAGTATAATACATTGTAAACTATATAATATAGAGAACTATTTTTTACTTTCTATTTCTTTTTGGATTCTAGTTATAAAATCTTGTATATTCTCCTTGCTTTGTTTTTTTGTCTTATAATTTCTAACAGATATAGTATTTGATTTTTCTTCATCTTCTCAAACTACAATTATGTAATTTATATGAGATTTTTCAGCATTTCTTATCTTTTTAGCAAAACTATCTGAAGAAAAATCTACCTCAGATCTTATCTCTGAAGAAAATAGTTGTTCATTTACTTTTGTAGCATAATCATCAAATTTTTCTGAAACAGGTATTATAATAACTTGTCTTGGAGCTAACCAAAGCGGAAAAACTCATGCAAAATGCTCTATCAAAATACTTATAAACCTTTCAAAACTTCAAAGTAATGCTCTATGTATCATGTAAGGTCTTTGTTCTTTCCCATTTTTATCTGTATAGGAAATATCAAATCTTTCAGGTAAGTTAAAATCAAACTGAACAGTAGAACATTGATGCCATCTTCATAAACAATCTTTAAGTTGAAAATCTATCTTTGGACCATAAAATGCAGCTTCTCATTCTTGTATAACTGCATCTAATTTTTTTTCCTCTGCAACTTCTTTTAAAACTGTTTGAGCTATATTCCAATCTTCATCTTTTCATACATACTTTGAAGAAGACACATCACGAAAAGATAATAAAGCTTTATATTCCATGCCAAATACTTTGATGATATGTTCTATAAAATCTACAACTTTTTTAAATTCATCTTTAACTTGTTCTTTTGTACAAAATATATGAGCATCATCTTGAGAAAATCATCTAACTCTTGTAAGTCATCATAATTGTCATTTTTTTTCATATCTATATACTGTACCTATCTCTGCCCATCGTAAAGGCAATTGTCTGTAAGATTTTGGAGAATTTTTATAGATACTAACATGAAATGGACAATTCATAGGTTTAAGTAAATATTTTTCTGAAATTTCTGCTTTTTCTCATTTTTGAGCTTGCTCTAAAGTTTGTCATACTTCAAGTGGTGGGTACATACTATCAGCATAAAAACCCCAATGTCATGATGTCTCCCAAAGTTTTTGATTTCAAATATGTGGTGTTCTTACAAATTCATAACCAGCTTTTATGTGTTCTTTTGTCCAAAAATCTTCTATAGATCTCCAAATTCTCATACCCATAGGATGCCAAAGTGGCAATCAAAGTCATACATCATCTGAAAAAGAAAAAAGATCCATCTTCTTTCATATAACTCTGTGATCTCTTTTTTTAGCTTCTTGCATAAAATTAAGATAATCATTTAATTCTTGTTTTACCTTGAATGCATAAGCATATATCCTTGTTAGCATAGTATTTTTTTCTAATCACTTCCAATAAGCTCAAGCAATATGAGAAACTTTAAAAGAATCAGAATTAAGTTTTTTTGTTTCATCAATATGAGGTCAAACACACATATCTAGAAAACTTACAAGATAACCTTTAGTATATGCTTTTAAATTAAATTTTTCTACTACTTTTTGTAAAAGATTAAGGTAATTTTTCTTTTGTTCTTCTTTTATGTTTTCTATCTTTGAAGGATCTAACTTTTCATTTACATTTATATAAAAACTTATTTGATTATGTCAAGATTTTTCTAAATCTTTTGCAAGCTCCACTTTATAATCTTCTCATAAAAATGTTAAAAGCTCAATTGCTTTTTTTGTATCAAGTTTAAAATTTACAAATTTTTGATTTTGCTTTATAATATTTTTCATTTCTTTTTGAATATTTTTCAATAATTTATCTGAAAAATCAATATTCTTAAAATCAAAATCATAATAAAATCAATTATCTATATCAGGTCAAATTCACATTTTAACAGAATTTCAATAAATATGTTTTATAGCTTGTCCTAATATATGTGCGTAAGAATGTCTTTTTATCTCAATCATATGTAAATAAATAATAAATTAAAAGTATTTCTTTTTTAAGTTTTTAATAACAATTTTCAATATAAACTAAAACAATACCGTAAAATCAGAAGCAGCTGTTGTTTCAAAAACAGGTTTTTTTAGTTTGATACTAACATCGTACTCTCAATCTTTTCATCTTCAAGCTATATTAAAATCAAGTTTTGGAATTTGTTTTCAAGCATTAAGCTTTACTTCCAAATATGGATATACTTTATCTTGGTTATATTTTAAATAATTTACAAGTGAAAGTTTAAGATTCATTTTTTTTGTAGTTCAATTTAATATAGCGTCAAATCATGTTCAAACAGCTCAAACTGGTGATTGATTAAATTCTGAAACATTTGTAGTATTTCATCATCAAACATTAGGATTACTATCTTTTAATGATGTGATTGTAGCAAAATTTATATTATAATTATTGGTATTATAATAATTTATATTACCTTCTCTTATAGCAGTATCATTAGAGTTTACACTACTTGGAGTACTAGTATAATCAACATCTGTAATTGGAAATACAGTAAATTGTGTATTTCAAGTATAACCAAAAAGTGACCGATTTACTATAATATCATCATCTATACTATCACCATCAAGATCTTCTCCATTATTATCAAGAAGATTTGTTGAAGATCATCAATAATTATTATATAATTTCATAGGAACTCTTATAGAAAGTTTTAGATCACTATCTAATTTAATATTCGTTATATTAGTATCACTAACTCAAGTATAGTAACTAATAGGACCACTTATATCCTTATAAAAAGCATACTGCAAAGATTTATCAAAAGTTAATCTTTTATAATTATTTCAAGAAGATACATCTGTATCAAGATTTCAAACTCATATAGCAGGAATTACTCAACTATTATCTGTTAAACCATCTATATTCCAAGTAAATCAGTTTCACATTCAAGTTAAAGCAAGCTGTCAAAAATATTTTTTTGATTGAAATGTATAGTCTGAAGAATTTCAATAAGTAGTTTCATTTATAAATCATCAACTTCAAGTAAATCAAGCTTTATGTCATCTTAAAGCAAGATATGACCTTTCAACTCATCATATGGCACCATAGTATGCAATATTGTATCTTTGTATAGAACCAAGTTGTTCAATAAAAGGATTTATAGCTGCATACAGTCAAGATAATATCTGAGCTCATATCATAACAAGAAACAAAGTTATAAGTATTGGCATATGTATAGATTATATACTAAAGGTAGAAAAATAAACATTATAAACATTATAAACATTATAAA
>Ga0114934_10003293_pt1 | contig 10116 bp, 11 predicted proteins | sample 4SBtaG_2_FD_99695 | JGI IMG/M metagenome (GOLD analysis project Ga0114934, IMG submission 99695) | Deep subsurface microbial communities from Kolumbo volcano to uncover new lineages of life (NeLLi) - 4SBTROV10_white metaG | ecosystem: Environmental > Aquatic > Marine > Volcanic ...
CCCCGCAGAATTGCAAGGATGTACGGAATGAAGGCGACGAGGGATATAATACCCGCCACCTTTCCAGCAATAGCTGTAATGTCAGGCATTTTATCCTCCTTTTGTTTAGGTACAATTGACGCCAAAATTAACGTTTAAAGTAGTATAGCAGAAAATGATTTGTTTGTCAATCCCATGATTAAAAAAACTTCAAGAGGACTCTTTTAATAAGGTAAATATTTTTGGACAGAACTCAAGCTCCGTTGCGCTCTCACTACACTTCGTTTCGTTTGAGCCACATAACAAGAGATACACGGTTTAGCCATTAGCTCGGGTTTTAACCAAATTTTTATTCCATTTCGTCTCAGAAAAACTTCCTATATCCCTAATGTTAGGCGCAATTTAAAAATAATTTATCTATAAAATATAGAAATAATCAATTTTATGCCCAGGCCGAGACTTTGTAGAAAAATAGAATTTGATCCACACATAACTTATTTTAAACCTCAAGGCGTGTCGATGAGGGAGCTTGAAATTGTAGAGCTTAGCACCGAAGAAATAGAAGCATATCGTTTGCGTCACATTAAAGACATGGAACAACAAGAAGCGGCTGATAAAATGCACACTTCGCAAAGTACTTATCAAAGGATTTTATATTCGGCTTATAAGAAAATCGCTGACGCTTTAATTAACGGTAAAGCGATTAAAATTATAAAATAAAATAAGAATTAAATTATAAAAAATAAAAAAATTATAAAAGGGTTTCTTTTTAATCTTTTGCTTGATTAGATTTATGTTTTCTAGAACCTAAATCAATTATTTTATTAAAAACTCCAAATGAGGTGATTTCGATGAATAATTAAAACCGCCACAGGGATGTACCCAAAACAAATAAATTAGTTCTATAAAACATATATTTACCCCTGAATATAAAAGAAAAAATGAATAGAGTTATACCTGTTAATTTGGCTTATAAAAGGAAAAACAGCCCCTTAGGGACTGTTTTTCTGCTATGAGCGGGTAAGGGGAATCGGACCCCTCTCATAAGGTTGGAAACCTTAGGTAATAACCACTATACGATACCCGCTTGTTGGACAGGCTGGAGAATATTTTAACTAATAATTAGATTTAAGTCAATTTATTATTTAGTATCTTTTAGTGATAATGTAAAGCCAATACCGGAGATCATAACTATAGCTAGAACCAAGAAAAGCCAATTTAGAGGAAGGAAATAAATTACTAGAATCGCTAAGGCTGCTCCTAAAATATAACCTAAGGGACCGGTTGTCCTGAAGATATTGATATATTCTACATCCTCTACGTCAACTATTTTAAAGAAATAAGTTTCCTTCATAGATTCTACCAGAGCAGCTCCGACTCGACTCATAAATAGAACCAGGAGCCAAAGCCAGGCTATCGGTTCTCGAATGTAATAAAAAGAAAATAAACTAGCTATTAAGATAATAAAGCCGGACAACATTATTTCTTTTTCACCCCAATATTTATCAGCGATTATTCCAGCAGGAATTTCAAATAAAAGAAAAGGGACCAGCATAATAGAGAATATTGGACCTAAAATATTCCAACCCATTTTTAGATTCTGAAATAAATAAAGCGGTATATAAATAACAGCCGAACTGTAAAAAAGTTGTAATAGCAGAGCTATAAAAAAAATACCGCGCAAATTTTTGTTCCGGCTCATTTTTTTCAATGAAACTAAGAATGACTCTTTTTGATAATGAATTCGTTCTTTGAGATTGTGTTTTTGACCGATGAAGATTAAAAAATAGGGTATAACCAAAAAGGCAGCCGCTAAAAAAGAAAGGGTATAGTTTCCCTTTCCGATTAAATAAGTTGCCAGAGCTGGAGATAAAATCCAGCCGGCATTTATAAATGTGAAATAAATAGTTCTGATTTTACCAGTTAGGTTGTTACTGGAGATGCTTTCTATAAAAACATCCATGTTAATCCAAATTAAGTTAGAGGCGATGGTGAAGAGGACTATGGATAAAAGAGCCATACCTCGGCTGTTGGTTAGAGTCAGCCCGAGTAGAGCAACTAGATAAATTGCTAGAACAACTTTAGCAACAAAATAATTACTTAATTTTTCTATAAAATGTGGGAAAACAATAATACTCACCACCGTAAAGGTATTGGCGATTACGAAGAATAAGCTGATAGTCTGGATATCAACGAATTGACCCAGAAAATTAGATTGAATATAGGCCGGCAAAGCATTGGAAACAGCTAAAAGCAAGCCTAGGAAATATAGTACTAATAGGCGCCCTTTTAATGGTGATTCGGCTTTATCTTTTTTTGGGAGTCTTTTGTATAAATGCGGGAACATAATTTTTTAAATATATTAAACTTATGGCCAAAACCATAATTAATAAGCTGATATCTTGCGGCCAACGTAATCCGAAAACTATTGGTGCTGGGTCAAGTCTAATGAATTCCAATAAGAAGCGTAACAATGAATAAAGGATAAGATAGATGGCAATAGAGTTTATGAAAAAATTACGATTGAGTCGGCGATTTTTTATGGCCCAGATGTTTAACATAATTAATACTAAAAAGATTATGAAACATCCCAAGCTAGCATAAAGGAAAGTTGGTTGGAAATAAAGATTATTGAGATACGCGGCCGGACGATTAACTAGATCTATCGGTATTCCCCAGGGCAATTTTGTCGGTAAACCGAATATTTCTTGATTAAAATAATTCCCCCAGCGGCCGATAGCTTGAGCTAGAGCTAGTCCAGGGACAAAAATAGCGCTTAATTTCCAAAAATTTATATTTTTCTTTTTGGCGAACCAATAGATGATTAATAGACCGGCGATAATGCCGCCATGGATAGCTAGACCCCCTTTCCAAATCTCTATACTTTGTAGAGGGTGTTGAATATAGTAAGGAAGCTGTAATAGGTCGTCATAAATTCTAGCTCCGATAAGGCCACCAATAATTAGCCAAAAAGATAAGTCAAAGATAGTCTCGGTTTCTAAATGATAGTATTTAGTCAGTTTGTAGGCCGTTATTAAAGCGGCAATCATGCCGGCGACCATTGTGAGACCGTACCAATGAATTTCTATTATACCCCAGGAAAAGATAATTGCCTGTGGATGAAATGTATGAAAAAAACTAATCATAGTTAGATTTTAGCAGGTTTAGGAGGGGCGAGCAACCGTAAAATAAAAACAAAAATCGTTAAATTCTTGTTTTTATATCTAGTGCGGACGGAGTGACTCGAACCCTCACGGGTTACCCCACATGGTCCTAAGCCAAGCGCGTCTACCAGTTTCGCCACGTCCGCATTATTTATTTTTTCATCTAATTTAATCTTAAATGATTATTTTTATAAAGTAAAGATTGTGCTATAATAAATCTATTATAATAAAAATTTAAATAAATAATATGCCAAAAGCTAAATTAATTCGATTTTTTAAGGAACTAGGCATTAAAGATGTCCCTCAAGTCGGTGGTAAGAATGCTTCTTTGGGAGAAATGTACAGCAAATTAACTAAAAAAGGATTGCGGATTCCTAATGGTTTTGCTACTACTTCAGCCGCTTATAATTATTTTTTGGAGTCAACCGGATTAAAAAATAAAATTAAAGAAATTTTAAAAGGTTTAGACACCAAGAATGTTAAGGACTTAATGAAACGGGGGGCGACTATTAGAAAATTAATTATCGCTACGGAAATGCCTAAAGATTTTCAGGCGGCAATACTTAAAGGGTATCGTCGTTTATCGGCTGAGTACAAGGTTAAGAATGTTGATGTGGCAGTTCGATCTAGTGCTACTGCTGAAGATTTACCAGATGCTTCTTTTGCCGGACAGCAGGAAACTTATTTAGATATCAGAGGTGAAAAAAAATTGTTATTAGCGGTTCGTAAGTGTATTGCTTCTCTGTTTACAGATCGGGCTATTTCTTACCGAGTGGATAAAAAATTTGATCATTTTTCTATCGCTTTATCAGTTGGTATCCAGAAGATGGTTCGCTCTGATTTAGGTTCTTCCGGAGTGATGTTTACGGTTGATACTGAGTCAGGATTTAATAACGTTGTTTTAGTTAGTTCTATTTTTGGTTTAGGAGAAAATATTGTTCAGGGCTATGTTATACCCGATGAATTTTATGTTTTTAAACCTACTAAGAAAATAATCTCTCGCACTTTAAGCAAGAAGAATATTAAAATGGTTTATAACTTGAAGGGCAAAAAGCCAGTTAAGAACGTTCCTGTGCCAGCAGCGAAACAAATGAAACCATCTTTGAATGATAAACAGGTTTTGCAATTAGCTGACTGGGCAATGATTATTGAAAAACATTATGGTAAGCCGATGGATATGGAATTTGCGGTAGATGGACGCAATGGAGAGGTTTATATTACTCAAGCTCGTCCGGAAACAGTTCAGAGTCAGCGCAACTATAGTGTTATTGAAAAATATAAGCTACAACGTAAGGGTAAGGTGATTGTTAGTGGCCAAAGCGTCGGTAGCCGTATTGGTGCTGGTGTCTCTAATCGGATGATGAGCGTTAAGGATATTAATAAGTTTAAACCTGGACAGGTTTTGGTAACCGATATGACTGATCCAGATTGGGAGCCAATAATGAAGATAGCCTCTGCTATTGTGACTGATAAAGGCGGTCGAACTTGTCACGCCGCTATTGTTTCGCGTGAACTAGGTATTCCTTGTGTGGTTGGGACCGAATCCGCTTCTCGCAAGATAAAGAGTGGTCAAGCGATTACTGTAGATTGTTCTGATGGCGAAGATGGTTATGTTTATTCTGGTAAACTTCCTTTTAAAATAGAAAAGACTAATATTAAGAACTTAAAAAAGCCGAAGACTAAGATTATGATGAATATTGCTGAACCTGATTTAGCCTTCACTGACTCATTTATACCTAATGACGGAGTTGGTTTGGCTCGTTTGGAGTTTATTATTAATAATTATATTAAGATCCATCCATTGGCTTTACTTAATTATAATAAACTTAAAGACCAGTCCGCGAAGAAAAAAATAGCCACTTTAACCGCCGGTTATCCTAATAAAAAACAATATTTTATAGATCGGTTGGCGCAGGGCATTGCCATGTTAACAGCCGCTTTTTATCCCAAAGATGTCATTTTGCGTTTCAGTGATTTTAAGAGCAATGAATATGCTAATTTAATCGGTGGGCGGGAGTTTGAACCCTTAGAAGATAACCCGATGATTGGTTTTCGCGGTGCCAGTCGGTACTATTCTCCTTTATTTGCTCCGGCTTTTGCCTTGGAATGTCAGGCGGTTAAAAAAGTTAGGGACGAAATGGGGCTTAAAAATCTCAAAACAATGATTCCGTTCTGTCGAACCGTGGAAGAAGGTAAGAAGGTTCAAGAGGTTATGGCCAAAAACGGCTTAAAGCGAGGTCAGAATGGTTTAGAAGTTTATGTTATGGCCGAGATTCCGGCTAACATCATTTTAGCGGATCAGTTTTGTCGTATTTTTGATGGATTTTCTATTGGTTCTAACGATTTAACCCAACTAACTCTTGGTATTGATAGAGATTCGGTCGGTACTTTAGATATTGCCGGCGTTTCCAATGAGAAAAATGAGGCGGTTAAATATTTAATTAAACAGCTGATAAAAGTAGCCAAAAAGAATCATCGTCATGTTGGCATTTGCGGTCAAGCGCCTAGTGATTTTCCAGATTTTGCAGAATTTTTGATGCGGGAAGGTATAGACAGTATATCTTTGAATCCGGATACAGTCATTGCCACTACGGTTAATTTAGCTAAGAAAGAAAAGACGTTGCGACGTAGTCGCGGTGTCCTCGGTTTATTCTAAATCATTTTTTAGATATAAAAAACGCCCTGTTTAAAGGGCGTTTTTTTGTTTTTTAGAGTTTACTGATTTAATTGGTTCCTATCGGTTCTACAATTTCTATTTTAGCGATTTTAACCCCAAATTTTAAGGCTTTGGTTTTTTGTTTCATCCAAATATCAACTCGACCATCGTTCTTTTTATTCATTCGGTCGCGAACTATGAAAATTCGGTCTCCGAATAAAGATGGTATTTTTACCCTGGTTCCGAAAGATAGAAAATTAGCGGCAATTGTATCCTCTTGGCCATGCTTACAGATATCAAAGCCGTTAGCAGTGATACAAGGGTCATTATCGGTTTGAGCCACTTCGGAATTGTAGGCAGTAATCTTTCTTACACTGCTAGAAATTATTTTGTATTGTTTCTGAGAACTACTGGCAATATTATTTTGATTTAAATCACTAATTTCGCTAGATCCTGTAGCTTGTGATTCTTTAGTAGAGCTGCTTGCATTATTAATTTGGTTCAACGGCGTTTTTGTGACCAAGGATCCGATTAGTTGAGCTGCTACTGGGTCTGGTAAGGCGGATTTAGTTACAATATTACCTATAATAGCATTATCAATTTGACTGGCTGGAGCTGCTAGAGCTTGTTTAACGGCTGTGTCAGCCAAGGTCGGCGCAAAAAATAGGACAAATTGAAAAATACAGGCTATGGCTATCAGTAATGATACCTGTTGCCGGCTGCTGAGAGGGATTAATTCCTCTTTAATCATCCGGGGTATTTTCATATAAGGAGATTATTTATTAATTATTTTTTAATCAATCAAAAAACCCTACCATATTCATATAACAGATATTAGTAAGGTCTTTTTAGTTGACAAAATATTCTAGCAAAATAATGTTTAAATGTCAAGAGTTGAGAGGCGGATTGGTAAAATAATTAATATTGACATATTTTATAAATAGTGATACTATAAATTGATAATTTTGAAACGATTATGATATCACGTCGTTTTTTAACAAGTAAATAATTGTAAACTTAAAAAATAGGAGATTCGAAAAATGAAAAAATTAATGAATTGGTTGATTTTGATTGGTGGGGTACTAATTTTTAGTTCTTGCTCGCCAGTAAGTATGTCCTCTTTTGGGGACAGGAGTTCTGCGGAGCTTCAATCCGGACAACAATTACTGGATAACAGCGTTCGGGTTTATATGAATTCAATTTCCCAATTGGAAAGCGATAATCATAAAATACTGGGTAAGATTTCTGAATTACAGGACTCTGTCCCTCAAGCCAGAGGAGTATTTTATCGTCAGCTTGATCAGAACGACTCTTTAATAAGAGTCTATAAATTAAAAATTAGCGCTTTAAGAGCGTCTAATGATCAGGCAGTAAAGTATTTTATGGAGAGAAGATCTGATAATCGGGTTTTCCTTCAAGGTCGCAATCCTTATGAGGTCGCTGAAGCTTATTCGGTAGTTAAATACATGAATAAGAATAAGCAAGGAGACTCTAATACCAGAACTCTAAAAGGAGCGGTAGCCAATGAGACATACGGATCAAATATTCGTATCGTCGTCACTGGTCCAACAGGGTTTCACCGCGAGTTTATTCTTGGACCGAACCAAGAAAGTGCGATTTTTCATCTTCCCATACCAGGCCTTTATAAAGCTTGCGCTTACACCCCATTCGGAGATCAGGCTTGTATAAGTAAAAAAGTCGGCCCGAATCGTAAATACTACGATAAAAAGGGGCAAGAATTTGACTTTTTTGCTGCCAAACTCCGGTAATCTGTAAAAAGATTTTTCAAAAACGCTGACACATTGCCAGCGTTTTTTCTTTTTATCTGGTTTATTTTTAAATTATTTATCCCATCACTGACGAACTAGTTCCTCCAAAAGGTAGATAGGTAAAGACAAAATAAACAATACCCCAGGCAGCCAAAACTATCACCAGTCCGATAATAGAAGATGTTAAGGATTTTTGAGCTTTTTTAATACTTTCTTCATTACCTCCAGCGGTCATCCAACGGAAACCGGCGCTAATAGTTAGAATAATAAAGATGATTGATAAGAGTCCTAGAATACCTTGAATAATACCGGCTATAGTTGAGCCTAATTGAGCACTAGTATTAAAACCGGCGGTTTTACCGGTATTATCAGTCATAGTATTTAAAATACCTTGATTTACCAGACCTTGAGCTAGAGCTTGTTTAATACTAATAAAAGAAAATACGGAGGCGAATATTAGAAAATTGAAGATTCTTTTCATATTTTTTAACCAACTAATCGTTTAATTATATAATTCCATATTGCCCAAGCTGATAAAGTAATAACTAGACCAATAATAGCTCTTTGTACGTAGTTTTTAGCTTTTTCTACTTTTTGTTCGTTACCACCGGCTACCATCCAAAGATAACCTCCGATAATTATTAAAATGATAAAAATAATACCGAGCAGTCCTAAAGCGGCCCCAATAATAATACCGGCGGCTGAAGACAAACTATTGCCGGTGGCTTGATAACCACCGCCGGTAGCGACCGCTGATAAATTATCTAAAGTAGACGAACCAGTGGCAAATACAAAATAAGGTAGAACCAGGATGGCTACTAGAATCAAAATAGAGAAGATTAATTTAAGATGTTTTTTCATATTTATGGAGTTATTAGGCTAGTGCCAACTGCTTTTATTACATAATAACTAATAGCATAAGCACCCAAGACAACAGCTAAACCGATAATGGCGGCGCGAATGATTTCTTGGGATTTACTTTTTCTTGATTCATTCCCTCCCGCTGACATCCACTCAATACCACCGTAAACCAAAAGAAATATAAAAATTATACCTAGCACACTTAAAAGTATTAAGATAACATTAGAAGCTGCGCCGGTTATGCTAGTTCCGGTATTATAATTAGCGGCCGTAGCAGCGGTATTTAAAGGAGAGGCGGGTCCAAAAGCACTACTAAGTCCGGTCGCGTTAACTGACCATAATGGTAAAAATAAGAGAGTTAGAATAAAACTGTAAAGTAATCTTTTATACATAAGTTAAGGTGATAAGCTCATGTTGCGAGAATAGAAGAAAGTAACTATAGCGTAAGTTAGAGCGTAAGCAATTAGAACAATAATAAGCCCGGTGATAGCTCCAGTGATTATTTTTTTAGCTTTGGTCAACTCTTGTTCGTTCCCTGCGGCCAACATCCAAGCCATGCCGCCATAAATTGTTAAGCCTAGGAAGATTATACCCAAGAAAGCCAAAATTATTTTAATGATATTAGCGGCAGCACCAAGGGGAGTTAGTTGGGCTAAGGCTTGGCTGTAGCCGGCGCTTTGACTAGTGGCGCGTAAACCGCTGTCTCTGCCAAAATTATAGGATCCGTGGCTGTCTGTTCCGGCGGCTTTAACAACACTGAAAGCAACTAGTGACAAGATTAAACTGAAAATAATTGTTATTTTTTTTAGTTTAGAGAAAATCATGGCCGTAGAAAGTTTTGAGCGATAAAGGTGGTCAAAGCGTAAGCGGCAAAAACCACTATCAATCCGATAATGGCATTAGTTATCAAGGTTTTAGCTTTAGTAATTTGTTGTTCGTTGCCTTGAGCCATCATCCACATTAGGCCACCATAAATCATTAATCCCAGGAAAATAACACCGATAAAAGACAAAATAATGCCGATTATTTTACCAGCGTAGCTGGCCATAAAATTAGCGCTATAGGTTGTAGCACTAGCATTAGCATCTTGAGCCCTAAAAGCCGGTATAGCCTGAGCCGTTGTCGATAAACCATTTAGAGTATCTTGGACACTTTGAGCACGTGCCGGTAGAGCGGTTAGTCCATTTAAAGCTAGGCCCAGTAGTAGAGAAAACAAGAAAAACCAGCTAGTTATTCTTTTAAACATATATTTAATACTGCTCTAAAGGCAATAATTATTTGTCTTTAGGGCAGTAATTCCCATAGGAAAATGAGAATCACTGAGTTATTTAAATTTACTAGCCAGCCAAGTTTGTTGCCGATGATAGTTGGTTGATAACATAATTGGCAATACCCCAAGCCATTAAAATAATAATTAGGCCAATAACACCAGCGCCTAATAGTTTTCTAGCTTCTGCAGTTTTATCCTCATTACCCCCGGCAGTCATCCACTTAAAGCCACCCAGCAGAATAATGCCAACTGCGATAACACCTAAGAAACCTAAAGCAACATTAATAATTCTGCCAATAACAGCCCGCGGATCAGAATTTGATAAAGTCCCATTTAAACCGTTATTAACGACATTTAAACCAAATTGATCAGTTTGTGCTAAAGCCGGCCTCAAGGCTAAAAAGGGCGAAATTAATA
>Ga0114934_10003294_pt1 | contig 10114 bp, 7 predicted proteins | sample 4SBtaG_2_FD_99695 | JGI IMG/M metagenome (GOLD analysis project Ga0114934, IMG submission 99695) | Deep subsurface microbial communities from Kolumbo volcano to uncover new lineages of life (NeLLi) - 4SBTROV10_white metaG | ecosystem: Environmental > Aquatic > Marine > Volcanic ...
AACGTCGCACTGGCGGGCGTCTACACGATCGCAGCAGGAAGTCGGTGAGATATGCGGGCTAGCGACGGAGCAGCTCGTGGTACACGGCCAGGTACCCGTCGATCATGGCCTCGGCGGTAAAACGCTCCTCGGCGCGGGCCATGGCGTTGCGGGCGAGCCGACGGCCGAGCTCCTGATCGCCGAGCACGGCAAGGATTTTCCGGGCGATGTCCTCGGGATTCCGATTCGCGGCCAGGAGGCCCGTCTCACCGTCCAGCACAAGTTCCGGGATGCCGCCCGCCCGGGTCGCGACCACCGGCACGCCGGCAAGGTTGGCGTCGATGATCGAGGTGCACAGCCCTTCCATGTGCGAGGTCATGACGAAGAGGTCGAGCACCCCGAGAATCCTCGGAACGTCCGGCCTGAACCCGAGGAAGCGGAGATGTTCCTCCCCGAGCGCCAGGTCGCGGGCGTGTTCCTCGAGCTCCTCCCGGAGATCGCCGTCGCCGACGATCAGAAAGCAGGTCTCCGGGGCCTCGGCCGTCACCCGCGGGATGGCCTCCAGCAGGTACTGGTGACCCTTGTGATCGCTGAGCGAGCCGACCGTTCCGACGATTCTTGCGTTCGGCGAAAGGCCGAGCTCCCGGATCACCGCCTGCCGTGCGCCGTCCGGAACCCTTGGAGGCTCGACTCCGGAGTAGACGACCCGCACCCCGTCACGAGGTATGCCGGCCTCGATGAGGACGTCGGCGACGCGCCGCGAGATGGCGACGAAGGCGTCAGCGGCCCGAAGGTACTTCCAGCGGCTGAGCGGGTCGCGGCGCGGAGGGAAGTCTACGCGCCTAGTCACCAGTACCGGCGGCGCGCTGCGACCGAGCAAGAGCTTCGCCGCCGCGGCGAGACCGTGAGATCGGGAAGAGTGGCAGCCGACCACCGCCGGACGACGGTCCCGAATGATACGGGCAAGCCGGAGAACGCTCCTGAGGTCGAGCTCACCTCGGCCCGGGATCTCCTCCACATCCAGGCCCTCCGCACGCGCCCGGCGTGCCAGCTCTTCGCCGCGGCGGGCGACCAGGACGACCGGATACCCCTTCCGAGCGAGACCTCGGCAGAGGAGCCACACCTGGCGCTGGCCGCCCCGCCACCCCGGCTCCACGTCCACCTGGATCGTGCTGGGCGAGACCGGAGCTTCATTTCCGGGAGTCACGCCGGAAGTATATCCCGGCAATGGGTGCTTGGCAGCGGGCGTCTCAGGCAGTACCATCGCCCGGCGGCGTCAACGTCGCAGATCTAGCACGGAGGATAGAAGGATGGCTGGAAACCTCAGGGGACGGAGTTTTCTGAAGCTGCTCGATTTCAGTCCGGCCGAGATTACGGACCTTCTCGAGCTGGCGGCGCAGCTGAAGGAGAACAAGCGAGCCGGTGTCAGTGGGCGCGCCCTGGCCGGCAAGAACATCGCGCTCATCTTCGAGAAGCCCTCCACGCGCACCCGGGCCGCCTTCACGGTGGCGGTGATCGACGAGGGAGGCCATCCCGAGTACCTGGGGAAGAACGACATCCAGCTCGGGAAGAAGGAGACGGTCGCGGACACCGCCCGGGTCCTCGGACGGATGTTCGACGGCATTGAGTTCCGTGGCTTTACCCATGCGACGGTGGAGACACTGGCCGAATTCGCCGGGGTTCCGGTGTGGAACGGCCTGACCGACACCTGGCACCCGACGCAGGTGCTTGCCGATCTGCTGACGGTCCGAGAAAGCTTCGGACGTCTCAAGGGGCGGGGGCTCGCCTTTGTCGGCGACGGCCGCAACAACATGGCCAACTCCCTGATGATCGGCTGCGCCAAGACGGGAATGGATTTCCGGATCGTGGCGCCGGCGGCTCTCCATCCGGCGCCGCAGCTGGTCGAAACCGCGCGGGGCATTGCCGCCGAGACCGGCGCTCGGATTTCGGTGACGGATTCGGTGGAGGAGGGTGTCGATGGGGTCCACGCCGTGTATACGGACGTCTGGGCGTCGATGGGCGAGGAGGACAAGATCCAGGAGCGGATCGCCCTTCTCAAGCCGTACAAGGTGACCTGCCAAATGATGCAGGCGACCGGCCGCCAAGAGGCGATCTTCCTCCATTGCCTGCCGAGCTTTCACAACCTAGAAACGGAGACCGCCAAACGCTTCCCGGAGATCTGTGAGGTCGAGGACGAGGTCTTCGAAGGAGGCTGGTCCAGGGTCTTCGACGAGGCCGAGAATCGGGTTCATACGATCAAGGCGGTGATGGTGGCGACGGCGGGGAAGTAGCCGCCGGGGAAGCTGGATGACCGCCTTGGCGCCCCTGGGCCTCACCCTGCTGCTGGGGCTGGGGCTTGTCGGGCTCGGCAGGTGGGTCGGGGCTCGCCCGCTGCCGCTCGCATGGGTGGCCGGGTGGACCGTACTCTGGTGGGTCACCGCCCTGGCGGCGACCCTCGTCGGCCCGCGGTTGGGAGCCGGTGCGGGGCTGGTCGCGGCGGCCGCTGGGCTCGCGGCCTGGATTCTCAGGTCGCGAAGGCGAGGGCGGGAGCTTCTGTTCGCCGCCGGGGCGCTTGCGGTTGGCGCCCCGTTCTTCCTCGCACCCCCGTACTTCTACGACGCCCTGGTCTATCATCTCGGGCTCCCCTGGAGCTGGCTCGTCAACGGCAGCTTCGCGCCCGTCGCCCACAACCTGTTCAGCCACTTTCCGCTCGCCGGCGAGACGGTGTACCTGCTGCCGGTGTTCCTGGGCCTGCCCGAGGCCGCGGCTGGTCTTCACTGGCTGACCTTCATCCTGGCGCTGGTGGCAACCTGGGAGCTGGCCAATCGCTTGGGCGCGGAGGGGTGGGCGTGGATTGGCCCACTCTGCCTCGTGGCCTGCTGGCATGCGCTCTGGGTGGCCGGAGTGGCCGGGGTGGATCATCTCGTCGTCCTGGCGATCGCGGTCGCGGCGACCGAGCTCATCGGGCAGGGCGACGGAGGGGCGAAGGTCCTGAACGCAGGAGTCGCCCTGGGCCTGGCGCTGGCGACCAAGTACATCGCGGTCATCCCGGTCGCGGCAATTCTTGTGGGGATGGTAGCAAGCTCGACTGTGCGGCGGCGCGACGCCGTCAAGGCCGGCCTGATCGGCGCCGGGCTCGCCTCGTTCTGGTACCTAAGAAACCTGTTGATGACCGGGAATCCGGTCTATCCGCTGTTTTGGAACCTGCTCGGCGGCGCGGGCTGGACCGCGCGCGATGCGACTCGCTGGTATGGACTCGTGCATGAAGGCGTTGGCGGCCTGCGAAGTGTCTGGGACGGAATTCTCGCGCTTGGGCGCAGCGGGTCGGGCCTCGGAGTATGGCTCGTCCTCGCCGTGCTGCTGGGCATCGTCGCCCTCAGCCGGGGGCGCCGGCGGCGTGCCCTCAGCGGTGTCGCGGTGGCCGCACTGTTGATTGTGGCCGGGTGGCTGGCAACATCGCACACGACGCGCTACGCTCTGCCGCTGATTCCCCTCGTTGGAGCGCTGGCGGCGGTTGGCGTGAACCGGTTGTCGCGCGGCCACCGCAGAATCGCGGTGGGTGGGATGCTCTTCACGGCTGTATACGGACTCCTCCTTTTGGGCCAGTTCATCGGTGGAACGCTGCGCATGCAGGATGTGTGGTTCGGTCGGGTCAGCGGCGAGAGCTGGCGACATCGGGTCACGATCAACGATCCAATGCCGGGTTACCGGGCCGCGGACCGGCTGCTTCCGGCGGATGCCAAGCTGCTGGTGATCGGCGAGGGACGGTCGTGGGGATGTCCGCGACCGCACAGCGTCAGCTCAGCGTACGATACGCAGCTCGTGCAGCCGGTGATCGAGGACGCCGCCACGGCGGCCGACGCCGCGCGCGTCCTGCGGGCCGCCGGCTGGCGGTATCTGTTCATCAACTGGGGAGAGCTCCGGCGCCTGCACCGGAGCTTCGGAGTGTTCGACCTCCGTGATCCTGTCGATCTGACAAAGTGGCGGCAGCTGATCGGCGACTTTACGACCCCAATTTGGCAATCCGGCGATCTCGAGCTCCGCCGCCTGCCGACCCTTCCCCCGAGCCAGCCAACGCCGGAAACGGGTACCGGTCGACCGTGACCGCCGACGTCTTCAAGCACCGCGAGCTGATGGTCTCCGGCTCGATCGACCGGGCCATCCTGCACCTCGGCGCACCGGCTGCCCTGGCCGCGCTCCTGCAGGCTGGATTCCTGGTGGTGGACACCTTCTGGCTCGGGCGCGTCGGCGAGGTGGCGATCGCGGCGGCGTCCACCGCCGGCTTCGTGATGTGGCTCGCGCAGACCCTGGGAGACGGCGCGGCCATGGGGTCGGGCGCGCTGCTCGCCCAGGCGGTGGGAGCAAAGGACCGTTCCGAGGCGTTGCAAGCGGCGATTGCCGGACAGGTGCTCGCGGCATGGGGCTCGCTGCTGGTCCTGGGGGCCGGGCTGGCGCTCGCGCCGGCGATCTTCAGTTTCATGGAGACCGATGCCGCGGTGACGGCGGCCGGGCTTGGCTACCTGCGCGTGATCCTCCTCGGCATGCCGGCCTACTTCCTCTTCGCCTGGATCTCGGCCGCGTTCCGGGCGGTGGGCGACGCCAAGACGCCGCTCAAGCTGCTCGCCCTTGCGGCGCTGGTCAACGTGTGCGCGGACCCGGTGCTGATCTTCGGGCTCGGCGGTGTGCCGCGCCTCGGAGTGACCGGCGCCGCCCTGGCGACCGTCGGGTCGTGGATCACGGCGGCCGTCGTCGGCTGGGTGCTTCTTGGAAGACTGGGAATCCGCCCCCGGGTCACCGATGTTGCGCGGCCGCCGCACGAGACCTGGCGGGCCCTCGTCGTGGGTTTGCCGCTGGGCATCGAGGGCGCCCTTTTTTCGCTGATCTACATCGCCCTGACCAGGATCACGACGACCTTCGGGACGCCCGCCGTGGCCGCCCTGGGCGTCGGTCACAAGCTCGAGGTTCTCAACTACTTCGTCTGCGCCGGCATGGGGGCCGCGGCGACCACGCTGGTCGGACAGAGCCTCGGGGCGGGTGAGCCGAGACGGGCGCGGCGGATGGCGTGGCGAACCCTCTTCCTGACCATCCTGCCGGTGGGCGCCGTCACGGTCCTGCTGGTGAGCTTTCCGGTGGCGGCGGTCGGAGTCTTCATTCCAGCCCCGGACGTCATCGCCGCCGGCGTGACCTACGTGCTGCTGGTCGGGATGTCGGAGCCGTTCATGGCGGCCGAGGTGGTGCTTCTCGGCGCATTCGCAGGGGCGCACCGAACCGTGGTTCCGGCGATCCTGCAGATCGGTCTGACGGCGGCCCGGATCCCGCTCGCCGCCTGGCTGGTCTCCAGCGGCTGGGGCGTGGAGGCGATCTGGTTTGCGATCGGAGCGACGACGGTCGCCAAGGGGGTGGTGCTCGCGGTGAGCTTCGCCGCGGTTCCGCTCAGGAGATACACAACCGGCGGCATTGGCGTTACAATACCGGCCCACAGGAGGTGACGAGATGATCGAACGAATTCGAAAGCACCTTGGAGACAGGGCGGCGCTGCTCGACTATTCCTGTTCCGGCATCAACAAGGACATGCTGCACCTACCGGGCCCGGATTTCATCGACCGGGTCGTGGCCACCAGCGATCGGTCGCCGGGGGTGATGCGCAACCTCAACTTGCTGTACAACACGGGGCGGTTGGCGGGGACCGGCTATCTCTCACTGCTGCCGGTGGACCAGGGCATTGAGCACTCGGGCGCGGCCTCGTTCGCTCCCAACCCGATCTACTTCGATCCCGAGAACATCGTCAAGCTGGCCATCGAGGGCGGCTGCAACGGCGTGGCGTCGACCCTCGGGGTTCTCGGTTCGGTGGCCCGCAGGTACGCCCACAAGATCCCGTTCATCGTCAAGATCAATCACAACGAGCTGCTGACCTATCCGCCGATTTACGATCAGACGCTCTTCGCCTCAGTCGAGCAGGCGTTCGACATGGGGGCCGTTGCCGTCGGCGCCACGGTCTACTTCGGCTCCGAGGAGTCTCGCCGTCAGATCCAGGAGATCTCGGAAGCCTTCCAGCAGGCCCACGAGCTCGGCATGTTCACCGTCCTTTGGTGTTACCTGCGCAACCCGGCGTTCAAGAAGGACGGTCAGGACTACCACGCCTCCGCCGACCTCACCGGCCAGGCCAATCACCTGGGAGTGACCATCGAGGCCGACCTGGTCAAGCAGAAGCAGCCGGATCGCAACGGAGGATACCTCGCGCTCAACTTCGGGCGCACCCACAAGTTGGTGTACGACAAGCTGGTTCCCGACAACCCCATCGAGTGGACGCGGTGGCAGGTCGTGAACTCGTACATGGGGCGGGTGGGGCTGATTAACTCGGGAGGCGCATCGAGCACCAACGATCTCGCCCAGGTGGTGACCACGGCCGTCGTCAACAAGCGTGCGGGCGGCATGGGTCTCATCACCGGCCGCAAGGCGTTCCAGAAGTCCATGGCGGAGGGCGTGGAGATCCTAAACGCCGTGCAGGACGTTTATCTGTGCGAGGACGTCACGATCGCTTGACCCATAGTTTGCAGCAGCCAAAAAAACGCCCCGCCGAACGGCGGGGCGTTGGTTTCGGTATACAAAAATGGCGGGCCCGGGGGCCCGCCGAGAAATCATCGAGAGAAGAGCCTAGTGTGATGCCTGGACCATGGCGAGCATGGGATCGCTGCCATAACCGAGGGCCTTCCAGTCCATCCTCCCATTGGGTCCGTGGCAGTCGAGGCACTGGAGGGCGTTCTTAGCTGGCTGCACCTCGTGGAAGATGCCCATCCAGCGCTTGGTGTTCACCCACTCGTACTGGGCGTTGTCGATGCCGTAGAAATCCTTCGCGGCATCGAGCACGGCCTTGTTGATGTCACCGTCCGCGAAAAGCTTTTCTACGACGATCGGGATGATCCACTGTTTGTCCTTCAAAACCGGCATCTTCGCGCGATGAAGCTTGAAGGCATAAATCCGCGACTTGGGATCTTTTTTCGAACCCTGGGGGACCATCATCCCGACTGAGCCATCCGCCAGGCGGGTGACCGGGGTTTTGGGGAGCTGCTCCCATGTAGTTCCGTTGTACCACGCGTACACGGGCTTCACATCCTTTTGCATCGTGAGCGTTGCCATGTACTTGTCGCGCTTGGGATCGTAGGAAATTTTCGACCAATCGCGGACCATGTCGGTTGCGTCGTGCTTGGCAAACTCGGGGATGTGGCATACGGTGCAGTAGACCCGCTTGGCGTGGATGTTGAGGATTTTCGCATCGTGCGGCTCGGCGCCATGGCAGTCGTCGTTGTCACAGGTCAGGGGATGCTTCGGCGTGTCGGAGCCGGAGAGGTCGGTTCCGCGCCCGAGCACCCGGTGATCCTCGCCAGCATGACAATCTACACACTGCAGGTCGTTACCGTCCTTCGCCATGTGCACGTCGAAGTCGGAATCACAATCGGTCAGCGTGTACTCGAGGTCTCCGCGCTTGTAGTTGGCGCCCCCGCCCGAGGCTGAATGACAGCGAAGGCACATGACCCGTTTGGGAAGCGAGATTCGCTTGGCGACGGAGTCCATGCCGACCCGGTTCTTCCAGAGGATCGGCTTCCATGCCAGGGATCCGTCGGCGTTCTTGTACAGGTCGCGGCGGTACCCGGAGGCGTGGCAGATCAGGCAGTCGATGTTCTCGAGCTGGTCCTCGGTCATTTGCTTCGTCGGGATCTTGCCCAGGCCTGCGTGACACTTGGAGCAACCCTTCGACAGGATCTCATCGCGCGAGTTGCGGACGATACCGATCCAGTTGGCCATCGGATTGGTGCAGAAATCGTTGACGGTGTTCCGCTTACCGAGCTTCATTCCGTCCGAGTTCACGATCTGCGGAGCGGACCCCTCCCACTGGTAGTGCTGGGAATGAAAGAAGTTCTTGGCCTCCATCTTGTGGCACTTGAGGCACGTCTTGGTGCCTTCGTAGTGCTCGAAGTATTTTTGGTGCGAGTAGGTCTTCCGCGCCGAGGCGGGCATCGCCGCCAGCGCAAAGATCCCTACCGCGAGAATGACCAGTTTCCTCATCAGTTCTCCTTCCTTAGAACCGGGCCGTCATGCTGACGGTCCACATGTCCACGCTCTTGTACGTCGGAAAGCCGAGGATCGGATTCGAGTCGAGCCTCTTCGGCGTGCCGATGTGCCATCCGGAGCCGGAGTAGTCGTAGTCGTAGTTGATGTAGTCCAGCTTGAGCAGGAATTTGCGCGCAACCTTGTGGATGAAGTAGGTCTCCCAGACGTCGCCGCGGGTGTTGGTCTTGGGAGCGATGATGTCGTCCTGGGCCGGGGTGAAGTTGAACCAGTACTTGGAGCCGTGGTTGTACTCGAGGCCGATCATGTCATTGCCGTCGTTGAAGTCATAGCGGCCGCCGACGTACCACATGTCGGCGCTCTGGGATTTTGGCGTTTCGAACGGGTCCGAGAATAGGCCGCCGAACGGGGTCGTGACGTTCTTCGGATCCGAATTCATCCAGTTGTAGTTGACGAACCAGGTGAAGGGCCCGTCATGGCGCTGGACCAGAACTCCTCCGATGTCGATGTTGCCCAGGTCGGCCGACGGCACGAAGCGCATCACGATGGGCGCCCCGATCGGCTGGCCGGTGACCGGGTTGTTGGGCAGCACCACCTGCCCCCCGAAGCCGTCGGTGATGTCGAAGGCGCGGGCGACGGTGGTTTGGATGAGCATGTCATCGCTGTTCCAGATATCGAAGTTGAAGCCCAGGAACGCGGCATCGCGGAGCCGGTCGGCGGGCTGCTTGAGGGTATCGCCGCTGCCGTAGCCGGACTCGTAGCCGACGCCGTAGCAGGCGCGCAGGGCGGTGTGCTGACCGATGTGCCAGCCGAAGGTGGCGCCGTCGAACTGGAAGTCGATCAGCGTCCCCATCGGGGTACCGCCGCGCGGCTCGGCTTGACGGAGGTTCATCGGCGGTCCGCCCGTGGACGGCCGACGGCCGATGGACAGATAGATGGGCAGGCCGGCGATGTCCTTCCAGGTGAAGAAGGCGCGCTCGACGCGGAGGATGTCCGACCCGGGGACGCCCACGGTGTTGCCGTCGAAGGCCAGGCTGCTCGGTTGGCCGTTGAAAATCTGCACGATGTCCGAGTTGCCCCACACCTTGTACATGGACAGGCGGCCGTGGAACGACACGTTCTTGGCCACCTTGGCGTCCATGAAGAGCCGCAGGCGGTTGGTGTACAGGATGTCGTTGTCGGCCTTGTAGCCGTTGACGTGGGTTGCCGGCAGGAGCATGCCGAAGAGCTGCTGCTGCATCGCCGGCGGGAACTGGCCCATGGCCTGCTTGAGCTGGTCGAAGGTGAGGTTCTGGGTGAAGTACTGATAGTCGGAGAAGTGCTGGGCGATGAAGGTGTTGACGTCGCCGATGCTGGCCGGCGGCATGCCGTTGGCACCGATGAAGAACATGGTGTTGACCAGGAGATTCTGCAGCATCATGCCGTCGAAGTGCGATGGAATGTCGGCGTTGACGGTATGGGCTTCGAAGCGGAAGTCGCCGGTGAAGTTGATCCGGTCGAGGGCTGACTTGCGCTGGACCTTCATCAGAGTCCGGTTCATCCGCTTGGTCTTCTTCTTGGCCTTCTCCATCTGCTGTTGGTTCTGGGTCGTTTGCGTTTCGAGCTGGTCCAAGCGTTGCTGGAGCTTGTGCATCATCTGCCGGAGCTGCTGGATCTCCTGCTGGGTCGAGTTGGCGGATTGTGCGAAGCTCATCCCGGAAACCAGGAAGAGCAGCGCCACGGCCAGGGTGATGGATTTTCGCATCATTCTCCTCCTCATCGAATGATCTGGCTCATCGGCCGGTTCAAGATCAGCCGCAGGTCATGGGATGTTCGGAATCGGCGGCGTGATCGATCATGAACTTCTTGATCTTCTTGAGCATTTTCGGGGTGATCTCGTCCACGACCTTTTGGTTGTTGTGTTTGGGATCGACGACGTTCTTGTGGGAGTCCTTGTAGGTGTCGGAAAAGAACTCCTCCCACTGATCCTGGATGTAGGTCATTGGGGTGTATTCCCCGTTTTTAGATTCTGGGCCGTGGCAGGTCTTGCAGTACTGCTGCACGAGCTCCCGGCCGGTTGGCGCCTTGT
>Ga0114934_10003295_pt1 | contig 10112 bp, 13 predicted proteins | sample 4SBtaG_2_FD_99695 | JGI IMG/M metagenome (GOLD analysis project Ga0114934, IMG submission 99695) | Deep subsurface microbial communities from Kolumbo volcano to uncover new lineages of life (NeLLi) - 4SBTROV10_white metaG | ecosystem: Environmental > Aquatic > Marine > Volcanic ...
GCCATTTCGGGCACACTTACTTTCTAGTAAATCTGAGAACATAGTTCTAGGAAATTTACTGAGCATTCTATTTAAACTCTTTGATTTGAAAGAGTGATCAGGTTTAAACTTGAGATTCTCAATAGTTATACTATAAAAACCTAGATGTTTAGCTCGAGTGATTATTTTATCAAGTATGTTATTTATATCAAAACATAAGGGTTACTTTATAATATTTTTAAAGATTATAAAGATACAAAGGCCCGAAGACCTTTGCTTGTTTTACACTAAAGTGTAATATCTTAAACTGATTGCAAACTTGTATTTGTTAAATCTACACCATAGCTTCTTGCATATGTTTTAGCTCTATCATTACTGATTGGAGTTTCAACACCTGGAATAGTTTCTAGTGCGTATCTTGTCTTTGCAATGATAGCAGGCTGACCTGTTTCGAACTTAGTCACTTTTGTGAAACTTAGAGGCACATATGGTGCGAAAAATCCCATAGCGTCGCGTCTATCAGCACCTTTATATAAAATTGTTGTATAATCAGTTTTAGAGTATTGGTCGACTATGACACGAAATTTATTATCGAACACACCGGCAACACCACCTGCAACTGGTTGTGAAACTGAGCTTGCTTTTGTAGCAATTTTGAATGAACCAACTTCATCTAACATTGTAGCAACACTTGGAGAAACAACAGCAACATTACCTTGTCCTCTTTTTGTGTCAATACCAATTTGATTAGATTCTTTTTTCATTTTGATAACTTCGGCTCTGTATTTTTCAATTTCCCATCTACCATCAGCAGTAGCCGGAGCAAAACCATTCGCAACTTGAGTAGCGTTTGTGTTAACAAAGTTAACTATTTCTCTATCAAGTTCTGCTTGAACTTCGTAACTGATAAGATTCATAAGTTCGTCATCAGCAGCTAAACCGTGTTGTGCTTTTAAATCTTGGTACATTTCAACTGAATATCTACCTTTTAAAGCTCTTGATTTAGCTTCGATTGCTTTTCTCTTAACGTCGAAACCAACTTCGTTCATATCGTCACCAAGTACCTCAGCTTGAGCTGTTGTATATGGTCCAGTGTAGTTTTCTAAAATTTGTCCGAAAGCCGCTTCATTTGTGTATACTGCAGTAATGTTACCATTTGATGGTGCAGTAATTGGTCCTACTACTAAAAAGTTACCAGGTACACTAACAAGAACTTTTGAACCTTCAACATAAACAGCAAGTGCATTAGCTGAAGCACCAGTAGCATCAAGACCTGTTATAGTGTCACCAACGTTTATAGCTATATCAATATCAAGAATTTGACCTTTATTAGTAGGCGCAACAGTTGTGTTTGTTTCATTACCAAGATATCTATTAGTCAATGCATATATAAATCCTGTTGGTAAAGCCATTGGTTGTACACCAAGCAATTCGTTAGCGATTAGATTAGGGTAAACACGTCTAACTAATGGCATGATAATTGGTGTAAATTGTGCAATATCAGACGCAACAGTCCCTTCTGATAAAACCTGTTCTGCTTCTTTTTCAGCATTTTTAAGCATCAAACCCATGTAAGATGCTTCGACACTTGAAAGTTCATCGTATTTTTTACTTTCAATCAATGATTTAATGTTTTCATTTAATTCCATTTTTATTCTCCTTTTATTTTATAGTAAATGACTAAAAGATGTTACAACACTTTTAGCACTTTTAGCACTTTTATCACTTTTAGCACTTTCATCTAGTTTTTTATGATTTGTTTGGTCTGGTTCGATAATCTCATCTTTTGGGGTTTCTTTAACAAAACTTTCTTTAATTGTTTCCAATTTTTGAATGTACTCTTCAGATTTATCAAACTCAACTAACTCAGCAAGTTTTCCGAATTTTTCAGCATCAACTACTGACATCCCTTCTTTCATTTCAGCAATAACACCCATTTTCATGAGTTTGCTTACTTCTTTTTCTAATCGAATATTTTCTTCGACAAGACTGTCGTATTTTTCGATACTCTCATCTATTTTAGATGATTTTTCAGTATCTTTTACTGCTTCGGAAATCTTTGCTATATCAACACCTGTTGAAACAATCATAGCTTCCATAGCTTCTATAATCATATCAGCTTTTTCATCTTTTATTGATTCGTCCAAAGCTTCTCTTGATTCTGTGACAAAATCATCTACTACCTTTTCAAGATAAGCATCTACTTGATCAAGTAGTTCTTTTTGTTTTGTTTCAGCCTCTTCTTCGAGAGTTTTTTGAAACTCTTCGGCTTTTTCTTCCAGCTCACTGACTTTTTCTTCAATTTTTTCTGCTGCAATTTCTGCTGCTTTTAGTTCAGCTTTACTTTGAACAGCTTCGTTGAATTTTTCAGTCAATTCAGCCTTTAATTCATTAGTGAATATTTTTTCATCTAATGATTCAAATAATTTTTCCATTTGCTTCTCCTATGTATTTTTTAAACTTCAAATATACTTTATTTATATTCTTTAAACTTCAAATTAAGCTAAAATCTTTTATTTTTTGAAAGTGTCGTCAAAAACTAAATGTCCTAGTACTCCATTTTTAGCTTTTATTGTCATAGCATTATTGGAAGTCTTTACAACATTTACTTTTGATTTGATACTATCAAAAACCTCGTTAGCCGCCTCAGTTGATTTAGACACATCAAATTCATTTAGTTTAAATGATTCTAGCATCTCATCAAATTTTTGTTTAGTTGCTTCTTTAATTTGCTCTGCTGTAAATGTTGTGCAAACATTATCTTTACAAATTTTTATTTCTTTAATGTGACCTTCGTGTACTTCAAAATCTTTTTCACCAATTGATTCGTTTAAAGATTCTGTTATACCACTTAAGTTAGCATTATAATCCGATGGGTCAGTTACAATATCATAAGTGATTAACTGAAATTTTTCAACTAAACCACCTTTAACACTACCCACACCTCTTGAAGATACTCCTATCTTCATACCTTCATCAATTAACGCCTTGATTTGATTAGTTTCTGGCGAGTTATTGTTAAGTATTTTAGCTTTACCCTTAACAACACCGTCTTCCATTTTTAACTCGACAATTCTCATAACAGCTTTCATTTTATCTACATTTGTTCTTGCAGGGTGTTCGTTTTCACCAAATGAATTAACTGTTACATTTTTTATCTCATTTTGATACCGAGCAACTTGCTCTTCCCATATCTTTGACGGATAAATCCTGCCGTTTCTATTTTTTTTATCAGGTGTGCTAAAAATACCTTGGATGTAGTAATTTTTAACTTTTAATCCTGATGATTCATGCAATTCTTCTTCAACAGATGCATCAAGATGAGCCGCATCTTCTACTAAAAATTTCATTTATTTCTCCTATTCAGTTTTAAGTATCCGAATCCATATGACTAATTTCAGCAAATTTCGCTTTCATTTGTTGTATTTTATCATAATCAGATATGTACTGTTTTATTTCTGGTTTATTTTTTAATTTTTTCTTTAATTCAGTTTTTACAGCTTTACTAAACTCAGTAAATTTTTTATCTTTTGCCAAATCTAATGTTTGCGTCGTTAACTCCATTTTTAACCTTTCTTTTTATGTATTTATATTTTTAATTTTCAGAATTTTAAAAGTTTTAAATCTTTTTTACAGATATATGATTCAAAACTTAAAAACCCAACTTCCTTTTCGCTGTAAGTGCTTTTTGTTTTGCTCTTGTCCATAAAGTAGTGCTATTTACTTTACCACCAGTAAAGGTTTCTGTTTTCATCTTTGCTGCTTGTGATAATAATTCATCTGGTATCCTTACACCAGTTTTACTCATACGTCCTCTGATATATAGTCTTATTACCGGGAATGCCCCTATTGATTTAACAGTAGCTCTTAGTTCACGATAAGTTATTTTTAGTGGTTTTTTTAATCGTATTCTTTTTCTGTTTTTGTGGAGAATATAGTTAACAAGTATTTGGCGTTTTGATACTGGCATCCAGTGGAAGTTCACACCAAGCATGTATTTACTAGTAGTACTCAAAACCATCACAAATGGAGTTCTATCATATATATTGTCCTTGTCTTTAGCGTCATATATAAATGTTATTAGTGCGCCAGGTTTCAACTCTTTTTGAATAGGGACTTTGTTCTTTTTGATCATATTTTTGAGCATTTCAATAGATTCTTTAGGAGTAAGTTCTTTAGTTCCTAATTTTTTTACTTTATCTACTATATTTTTTAAACTCATTATTTAAGCCTTTTAACTTGATGTTTACATTATTTAGTTCGTAAAAAATCTAATTTGTAACAAATTTTAGATACATCTGAAATCCTAATAACATTTAAGCCTTTTAACTTGATGTAACATAAATTTATTTAGTTTGTAAAAAATTTAGTTTAACATGAATATCAGATATATCTGAAATTCTGACTATATTTAAACCTGATTCGCTACAAATTTTATTTTTGTTAAAATCTCTCTCTTTGATGTTTTTAAACGTCTCTTCGCCGCCAAAAAAATCAACTGGCTGAAAATGTTGAATTCCGTCAAACTCGATCATAGTGTTATTTAGCGGAAGAAAAAAATCAAATCGATAATTTTTTACTCTAAATTCTTGTAAGAATGGTATACTATTTTGTTCAAGAAACTGTCTTACTCTAGCTTCACCTTTTGATTCAGCACACTTGGGACATCCACATCCTGCAAGGTGGTCGCTATATCTTTGCTGAAAAATGCCATGTTTTTTACACAAAATTTCAATAAAATCTTTGTTTCTAGTGTTTTGAAAATTTGGATATTCGTAATCATGATGGATATCTTTTAGTTTTTGTAACCTCTCAGCTGGCGTTAAAAATAAGCCTCTACACTTGTGACAACCTAACCTGTAATGATTTGATGGTTTCTGCCAAAATTCGCCATGAATTGGACATATGATCTTTATTTTCGTTTTTAAGTTCTTGTATTGTGATTGTGTGTAGTCATATTTGTTACCATGAAATTCTATAAATCTTTTCTTAACATGTTCCCAAGTTACTACTCTTGAATTATTTTCGTGTTTACATTCTTTACATATGTATTTTTTATAGTATAACAATTGTTTTATTTGATAGATTTCACGAATATCATGTTTGTTACAAATACACTCAACTTTATCATCAGGAAGTATATAAAATGTCGTATCTGAAAATTTAGTTTCGAGTTTTTTGAGGATTTCTTCTTTGGTTAATTTTTTCATTTAAACGAAACTCTTAATTTAATAGAATCTTAAACATAGCTTTTAAAATCATTTAAAGCTTTTAAAGATTAAACCTACTAATTTTATAGCAGGTTTAAGTATGTTTTATTACTTAGCTATTGAGTTTTTGCTAGGTGCATTCGCTTTTGTTGGTTCTGAGTACTCACCGTCCCCAACTACCCAATCGCTGAATGTGAATGTAACAGCTACCTCTTGTACACCACCATCAGTGTCATCTGATAATTCAATAGCGTCGACTGAACTAGGAAATACATTATGAAATGTATATGTTACAGTCTCTTTACCCATAGAATCGAGTTGGACAACACTCATTTCACCAAGTACATCCACCGGGTTACCACTATGAGTATTATGTTGAAAATCATCTGCACTTCTCATCCAAGATAATAAATCCCTTCTAAGACCATGGTCTTCAGTATTATAAAAATTAACAGTCCAAGTATTTTCATAATTAGTATCACCAGGAATTAGTAACTTTCTTCCCTGATTAAATACCTCAATTGGTGTTATTGTTACACCTGGAAATTGTGTTGATTTACAAAGAACATCAGAATTTTGTAACTCTGATGAAACAGGTACAGCAGATGGAATTGAGAAGTTTAGTCTGTATTTATTAACTCTACCACCGGCACCGAGTGCTTGTTTTAAATTCATTATTGTTGCTGCCATAAAGGGTCTCCTTATTTATTTTTATATATTATATTTATATATCCTTTGACTAAATTATTTCGGACAATTATAAATTTGAGTACGTCAAAATTTAGTACTGCACAAATACTGAATTTTCATCAAAAATTAACTTAAATCCTTTAAGTGCTTTTTTAATGTCTTCGTGAGGATATTCTTTAGCCATAACAAATTCTGTCCCAAATTTAGTACCGTATTTCTTTTTTATTTTGAAATTGTTTTTTCTTAAAATTTCTTCTGGGTCTTTGCTGTCTTGTGTTTTCTCATTTTTCTCACTAATAATTTGCGTGTTTTTTATGTCTTGTTTAATTTTTTGTTTAAATACTTGTTTAAAACTCATTTTGTCTCCTCTTTTACTTAAAATCCAGCTTCAAAAAGATTTAAGCTATATCTATAGGCGCTGGTCCAGCATATTTGAGAAATAATTCCTCTTTTAGCTTATCAATATCCGCCTCACCTTTGGATTTCATATCATCATAATTCACGGTACTGCCTCCGACTAATGGAGACGAATATTTACCAGTATTTGTACCTTGCTGTACTCTGCACAATGCAACAGCATAATCTTTTATCCACTGTTGATTATAAATTTTATCTTGTTCATCAGGAACATATTCCATAGTATATTCAACTGCTATTTTACCGACGTAATCTTCTGTGATATGTAGTTGACTTTTATACTCGTTAAATGTGTAATGTATTTCACGCATTACGTACTTCTCAAATAATGTTTGCATACTCGAGATACTTATAACTGCAACTACTGCCATCCCAGTAGTTTCAAAGGCTTGAAAATATTGTTCAGACCATCGGTCAGGAATATAATTTGCTCCATATGTCTGATAACCCAAAATAGAACGAACATTTAACACGCTTGTTACAAAATCGGGTAGATTATAATATCCCCTGTTATCAATAGATAAGATTACTACTTCTTTTAAATCCCCGTCATATGCAAAAGTACTAAATTCTTTTATAGCATAATCAATGTTATCTTGTATCTGATCACGAGTTAGTTCTACTCTTAGTATGGGTGCCCCGAGTTTTCTTAGCACATAATTTGTTAAATCTTCTCGAGTTCTTAGCCTTGCCATTTTTTATCCTATTGAAATTTTAAAAAATCACGAATCATATTCTTCATAGATTTTCTCCTATCAAGCTCGATTCCTTGTGTTCTCGCGTATTCTTCCAACTCTTTTTTTGATTTAAATTTACCCTCTAAATCAAGATTTTCTTCTATTAAAGTTTCTTCTAAATCAGAATTTTCAATTTTCGCTTCTACATTTGAACTGTCGTCAATAAGTAACTCCTCGACGTCTCTTCGGTAAAATTTTGCGATATCGTCAGGAACAGTGTCCCCCTTTTTAAAATTTTGTTTAAATCTAGTCTCAAAATAATGCTTAGCTATATACATATTTTTCTCCTTTTTGTTTATTTATCTAACTTTAAACTTAAGCTATCCGTTAAGCTTTTAATAATCCTCTTTTTTATAAAACTCAGCGTACTTAGACATTTTACTTTCTTTTTGTATTTTATCAAAATTTTCTTCTATTTCTTCATCTGTCCATCTAAATATTGTTTTTAAAACAGTTTCAATTGGAAATAATTTACCAGCGTAGTCTTGAACATTACTATAAACATCCAATTTAGAGGTAAAGTTTGCTAGTTTTAACTTTTCAAGAAATAATGACTCGTTTGCAAATCTGATAGAAATATTCTCTTTATATGCATTATAATCTTGTATTGACATAACTTTAGTTGATACTAACTCGCGTTTTAGTAACTCATGGATGACATCAATATATACTTTTCTGATTCTTTGAATAAACATAAAGAATTTCATATCCTCTTTTGTTACTTGAGTAGAATCGTAATCAAATGTTCTATCCGCGTCATTATTATTAGGTATTCTGTTTTGCGGTATATGTAAAGACTTGTATAATTTTTTTTGAAAATATAATATATCGTTAATTTCACCGAGGTTTCCCGTCTCATCAAGCACATCAACTTGTGTGCCTCGTCCACCACTCCTGTTAGCAAACCAATAATCCTCAACCATACTTGTAATGTGTTGTTGATTAGTTACTTCTCCTGTTTCAGTATTATAGAATTTTTTGTATTTAAATTTTTTCTGCATTTCACGCATTGCCTCAAGCGATTGTGAATTGCTTAGTTCACCAGTATCAACATTGAAAACTCTACGAGAAATACTTCGACTAAATCTAAGAGGTATTAATAAATCTTCAAGAGTTTTTAATCTATTGGACGGCTTGATAGCATAGTCTAAGTAACTTAGATTTATTTTTCCCTCAGCTAAGCCATATGTATTCCGTACAATTTCTTCTTTTTGATATTCTATTTCTTTTTTTATTTGTGAATCATAAAAGAATTTATCATTAACATTTAAGTACTTGTACGTTTTTGTTTCTTCATCAAAGTAAAAATAAATTGGTTCAATCATTTTTAACTTTTGAATACCTTTTCTAGCATCTTTATCGTACTGACAGTGTATTATAATTTGACCATCTATATAAGATTGCCGTACAACATTATAAGCGTTTTTATTCATGTCTAAAAGACGGAGTATTTTTTTGCCGGCAGACTTAACTGCGTCTTTTATTTTTTCATTATCTTCATTAATTTGTATTTTTATAACTTCTTCATCTTCAGAATATACTATTTCATTTACAATTTCATCAATTGCGTCACTAACATCTTCGTTTTTTGCGATTTTTCTGTATAGCATTATCTTGTTTTTTTGTGTTTCAGCTAAGTCTTTTTTAGTAGTGCTATTAAACATTATACTGGTATTTTCTTCATCAAAGAATGCACCAGTACTATGCGCCTCGATATCGTCGAATGAATTTAAAATTTTTTCATCTGGTACTTCTTTTTTGAGTTTATCTTTATCATCTTTAAGAAAAGCTCTTACTCTTTCGAATAACGTCATGTGTGTCCTTTTTAGAGTATTTATATTTTTATATGTTTAAAAATATTTAAGTTATTTTGAGCTTTTTAAAGTATTTAAGGCTGATTTAAGTTATTTTAATTTATTTAAAACTAATTTAAAGTTTCTAAATTTAAAATAAAATGTTTATATATTTAATTGTTGAAAGGTTAAAGTTATTTATGTTTTTTCTCTAATAATTTTGCATTTGCCTCAGCCCAAGACTTGTAAGAAATCCAGTCCATAGCAGCTTTTAATGCTTCTGATTCTTGTAATGCATACCATACTTTACCGTTTATCTTAAGTCTCACTAATTCATATTTCATAAATTTTGGTTTAGTTTTAGGAGCTGGACATTCTTTTGTGATATATCTTATTTCTGGTGTTACTGGGTTTACTCCACAACCTATAAAAAATAGAGTAAGTAAAATCATTAGGTATTTCATTCTATTTTCCTATTGTTGAAAGTATTCGTTGTATTGAAGTATTTGAATCATTGTTGTCTAATTTATGAACTTCAATAGGCTCACACTTATTAATATATATTGTTTTACCTTTTTTATACACTGGTACTCTTTTTGTTTTGATTATTATTTTGTCTTTATACACTACTTTATTTTTTAAATTTGCTATTATTTTTTTATAAGTATCAATATCTTTTATATATGAGTTTACAACTATTTTTTGTGATTTTTTATTTTCTTGAATTTGTTTTCTTAATTTTTTAATAGTTTCAACATTAATAGAATTTGCTTGAGTTATTTTGATTGTATTTTGTTTAGAAATTGCTAAATCTTTTTCTAAGCTATTAATCTTAAAGTAACAGAATGCTATAATACCGGCCACTACTAAGCCTATTAAAATTTTTGGATTTAATAAAATATTTTTTGCTGATAATAATAGTGGTAAAAACGGCATTCTATTTTCCTCTATAAAGCTAAACTTTTTTCTATTGCAGTTACATAATTTATCAATTTTTTTTCTGCATTTCCAGAAAATATAGATGAAATCTTATTTTTTACATCAATAACAGCTTGTTTTAAACCCATAATTGAGAGCTCAGCTTCTTTTTCTAATCCTTTCAACGAAGCTTCTATATTCCAACCTGTCCAAGCTTCTATCATATGTAAAGGCTCAACTAATAGATGAAGTGTTGCTAAATCTAGTTTAAGTACAAAATCCATAAAATCTTCTTTAGTAAGTGTTTTTAACAAAGCTTTAGCTTTTTCGACATCACCTTTTATAATGTAAAGAAAAACTTTCCCAAA
>Ga0114934_10003297_pt1 | contig 10111 bp, 17 predicted proteins | sample 4SBtaG_2_FD_99695 | JGI IMG/M metagenome (GOLD analysis project Ga0114934, IMG submission 99695) | Deep subsurface microbial communities from Kolumbo volcano to uncover new lineages of life (NeLLi) - 4SBTROV10_white metaG | ecosystem: Environmental > Aquatic > Marine > Volcanic ...
AGGCATCCATGTTCAAAAAGGACGGGGCATTGAAATAATGATTTGTTGACTGTTTCATTCCTACTTTATTATACCTTGTAGCGGAATTTTTCAAAAATTATAAAATAAGATTTTATCTATTTTTTAGTCTATGTTTTAAGATTTTTATTATGACGGGAATGTAAGAAACTATTACAATAAAAACTATAATAGGGAGAAGGTAACCCTGAATCCCTGGAATCAAACCACCTAAGAAATATCCCAAGAATATAACTAAAATAACCCACATAGTTCCTCCTAAAATATTGTAAAAAAGAAATGATCGATAACGCATGTTACCTATACCACCTACCACTGGAGCGAAGGTTCTAATAAGAGGAATAAAACGTGCAATTGTTATGGTGTATTTACCGTGTTTTTCATAAAATTGTTCTGTCTGTAATAGATAAGCTTTTTTAAAGAAGAAGCTATCTTCTCTTTTGAATAATTTCCTACCATATTTTTTACCAATAAAATACCCAACACTATCTCCCAAAATTGCCATTACAATACAACCGATAAGAAGGACTTCTATATTGAAAAGCCCTTGCGAAGCAAAAATTCCTGCTGTAAATAAAAGAGTATCTCCAGGTAAAAAGAAGCCGAAAAATAAACCTGTCTCTGTGAAGATAGCTAAAAATACCCCTATAAGCCCAATTGCTTTTATTATTGATATAGGATCAAACATAAATAATCAAACTATCTAACCTCAGTCCCAGGATTCACTTCACTTTCAGGAGTGAGAAAAACTGGAGCTCCATCCTTCCCATCTATTGCCAGAAGCATACCATTACTTTTATAGCCCCTTATTTCCCTTGGTTCCAAATTAATAATATATAATACTTGCTTACCAATTAACGCATCACTATCTGGATAGTATTCCTTAATCCCAGAAATTATTTGTCTCAATTTCAAATTACCTTCTTCGTCCTTTTCACCAAAGTCAATCTGGCAAAGTAAAAGTTTATCCGTCTCTGGAACTGGTTCTACCTCGCGAATCGTCCCAACCCGCATATCCATTTTTTTAAATTCTTTGTAAGATACATATTCTTTTCCCTTTTCTTCTGTTTCCATGGAGTTAGTATATCATAAAACTCCCAGTGGTTGGACCACTGGGAGTTTTATCCACAGCTATTTCTTATTTTCCCTATCTAGAAACCTCTGTAGGATTAGAGCGGCGGCTTTAGAGTCATCTTTTCTATGACTTTCTTTTTTTGTTTTTCTAGCAGAGAAAATATTTTTATCTTTTTGTATATCAGAATAGACACTCGTCATAAATTCTTTCTCAAAATAAATTGGTAAATCCACTACCTTCTCAAGTAAAGATTCAAACTCCTTTATGCTTTCCATTATTTTATTTGGCTCACCGGATGAATCCAGAGATTCCCCTATAACAATTCCTCCAACTTTCTCATCGTCACATACCTGAGTGATTTCTGTTATCAAAGAAGAATTATTTGGTAAAACTAAATATGGGAAAGCAATTTCCCCTTCTTCATCAGAAACAGCAATCCCTATTCTTTTGCTTCCGTAATCTATCCCCATATACTTCATACTAAGATTTTACCATAATTGCCAGAATTTGGTATTTTTGCTACGATATCGATATGTTATTAGGAGTACAAAATCCTTGGATATTGTTAGCGGCTATACTTTGGACTCTTCCTTGGAAGGGTTATGCTCTTTGGACTTCTTCAAAGAGACATCAGAAAGGATGGTTCGTAGCATTGCTTATCTTTAATACCTTTGGCTTGCTTGAAATTTTCTATATATTTTATATAGCAAAGAAGACCCCAAAGAATATAATTGAAGATATAAAATCTAAATAATAATTCCTGAGAAATATATAAAGGAGGGGTGGCTGAGTGGTTGAAGGCACTTGTCTTGAAAACAAGAGACCGTTTACGCGGTCCGCGAGTTCGAATCTCGCCCCCTCCGCCAAGACGTTTGTTAAGGTTGACTTAAATTTATCTATATGGTACAGATACTACAATACTCAAAGTAGTACGACCAATCTACAAGTAGTCGTAGAATAGTTATTTTACAATTAAATAGGAGGAAAAAATGGGAAAAAAACGCCAACCCCTTACCCTCGAACAAAGGTTAAGGATTGCAAACACAGCTAGAAGCATTGTTAAAGCCGCAATGGATAACGCTATCAAGGAACATGAAACCACTGTTGAAGAGGTACAAGCCCTTATTGGTACACCTGGACAAGTATTTGAGCTTTTTAATAGTTTGTTTGCCAAAAAGCAGATAGATAAGAATGACGCTATCCTTTCTTTGTTACCCACTACTGAAAATTTGATTTTAGAAGCTTTGGATGGTAAAAGAACCATCGCTAACGCTAAAATCTTTAAATCTTATCCAGGTTCTAATTACGCAGGCTCTAATTTCGATAATTGGAGACTAAATAGTAGGGGGAAGGAAACAAAAGAAACACCTATTCAGCTTTATGAATTGGTGAAAGATGCTTATTATTCACAAATGTTTAATTATCTCTCTAATGATTTAAACATATTGTGTTTAACGCAGGATCAAATTATCAGATTCTGTGAAAAATACCCCCACTATTTGACGCAAGAGGGTAACGCTACACTTTTTCTTTTTAAAGAAAATAAAGAATATCTCATTGCTGGTGTGATCGCAGGCTCGGATGGTCTGAGTCCGATAGCCAACCGTTTCGGGAATGCCCATATCTATTATGCTGCTAATCATCATCGTTTGGTGGTACCGCAGCTATTTGTTATTTAGATTTTTTAAATTTTATCCCTTGGTTTCTTTGAGTTTTAACTCTTAGAAAACCGAGGGATTTTTATATGTAATATTCATTAGTTAACTTATATTTTGATTCTGATATAATTTTATGAAAACTGAAAAAATAAGGTTGTAAATATATACTTATTTAGAGAGTAAAACATAAAGAAAATCTAAATATTCTTGAGTACGTGTTATACTAATCTTATATGTTATTAAAGAAAATTTCAAAAATAACTATAACCATAATAACAATATTTTTCTTTTTACCTTTAAGTTCTGTCCACGCTGCAAATATTAATAACACTTTCATCAACTTGGGTAAAAAGTATGGATTACCTTTAAATAAGGAAGTATTCTGCTTTTATAATTATTATGGGAGAGTTGCGGGATATAATGATAGTAATAATGTACGTGTGATACCGGCTTCTGTTTCAAAACTTTATACTTTTGATTTTGCCTTAAACAAGCTTGGAAAAGATTTTCGTTATACTACAAATGTTTTTCTAAATGGTAACACTTTATATATAAATGGCGGTGGAGATCCACACTTTGTAATTGAAAATTTGAGGTCAATTATAGAAAAAGTTAGCACCGATAAACACATATTAATTTCCCATTTTGTGTTCTCTCCCAATTTTTATTTCAATTGGAAAACATCTCCAAGTGACGTAACTTATTCCATGATAATTTCTCTAAAAGAAGATTCTGGCGCTCCAATTAATCCAAACTTCTCAGTTCATTATTCTCCTACTCCTTATTATGGAGGAGGGATAAAATATAAATTCCAGTCTGCTCCGCTACATATGCTAATGAAACAAACAAGTAACTGGTCTAATAATTTCACAGCTGACACTTTGTTTGACAAAGCAGGTGGGTCAAGGGCGTTTTCTGCGTATATGAAGAAGATGTATGGTGCCAGTAATCAGATAGTAAGGTTTGGTACTGGTTCTGGATTATCTTCAAATTACACTACCTGCGGTCTAACTATTCGAGTAATGAAACATCTAGAACAAACAGTAAATTCACTTGGCATAGGAATATTCAACGTCATGTCCGTCCCCCGAGTAGATCCTGGTGTATTAAAAGATGCATTCCCAATCATTTCTAATACTTCAGATATCGTCGCAAAATCGGGAACCTTAGATTATCATCACAATTACGCCGGCATTGCTTATACTACTGCTGGGCCAATATACTTTGCGGTTTTTTCTGGATATACAAAAATGAAAGATAAATCTAAATCAAAAATATTTGCTGAAACTTTCATAGGATCACTCATAAATAGATATACTCAATATACATTTAAATACATTCCACATAATTATGTCACCGAAAATACAAAAATAATCCCGAGAAATTGACTTTCATTTAATGCTAAAACTAGAAATTTATCCTATAATAAGAGATAACAAAGGTCGCTTTAATAATTTTAATATTTAAAAAATTATGAAAAGAATACACGCCATACCTTTTGGTACAGCAGTCGGGCTTCTATGGGCAATATATGTCTTCTTTGCAGGTCTTCTGGCAATGACTGGATGGAGTCTTTCTCTTGTGAACTCCTTAGGCTCTTTGTATATAGGTTATAGTGCCTCAATACTAGGGGCTATTGTCGGGGCTATCTGGGCCTTTGTAGACGGGTTTGTAGCCGGAGCATTTATAGCTTGGGTTTATAATAAACTTGTAAAATAAATTCACAATCCACTTTTTTATTTCTAGTTGCTTTCTTTACATAAAATCTATTGCTATAATGCTTATATGCCTAACGAAATAGAAATAGACAAGATACAATGGACTGCCCTAGAATATGAACATAAAGAGCACTCTAGTGACTGGTTTTGGGCAGTTGGCCTGATTACTTTACTAGCGGTAGGATTAACTATTTGGTTTAAAAATTATTTATTTGCAATTTTTATATTTATTTCTGGCGCAAGCTTGATACTTTTCTCTGTGCGTCACCCACAAGAAGTCCCCTTTTCTATAGAGACAGAGGGTTTAGTTATGGGGAAATATAAATACCCATGGAAACAAATAAAAGGATTTGATATAAAGAAAAGAAATGGCCAGCACAAACTTCTAATTGAGTTAAATAAATACTTTTTACCTGTCTATACCATTTCAATACCCAGCGAGCTAGCTCCTCAAATAAAAAACACTCTCGATGAATTACTTCCTAGGGTTGAGCTAGACGAATCGAAATCCATGCTCCTAATGGAAAAGATGGGGATGTAGCTAATAATTTGTCATACTATAGCAAATTGAGCTCTTTTTATTCTTTCATTTTAAAATATAACTTGCGAGAAAAGGTTGTATAGTGTAGATTGATACTGTATTGGTCCCGTCGTTCAATGGATAGGACGCAACTTTGCGGAAGTTGTAATGTAGGTTCGATTCCTATCGGGATCACATATAAATGGTGTACTGATCCTGTAAGGATCGATAAGCATACTCGCGGTCCTATCGGGTTCACAAAGTGTAAATTTCAAACCTGTGTAGTTGACCGCGAATTTTTAAACTCTTCACCTAGAGCATTCTAGGACCGTAGGGGCCCTATTTATAAGGCTCAAATTTCCAGTGGTCCAACCACTGGGAGATGGGTGTAATATTTATCCTAAAACAAAATTAAATAGGTAGCCAGTAAGTAGTATGCCAATACCTACTACCGTGGCAAAAATCAGAATTAGCTTTACTTTCATTACCTTTTTCAAAATCATAAACTCTGGTAAAGACAGAGCTGTGATGGACATCATAAATGCGAGGGTTGTCCCCATGGATACCCCTTTTTCTGTCAAGACTGAGACAAGTGGAATAACTCCAGCTGCATTTGAGTAAAGAGGAATACCTATAAGGACAGCAATGGGCACAGCATACCACTTATTACTCCCAGCATATTGGGCTAGGAAATCCGCAGGAACGTATCCGTGTATCAAAGCTCCAACTGCAATACCAATAACTACATAAATCCAAATACTTTTGAGAATATCTAAGGTGTAATCCTTGGCATAAGTGAAGATTTCTTTCTTTGCCATTTTGGGTAAATTTGTATCCCTCGCTTCAAGCGTGTTTTGATAAACAAATGGCTCCACGAGGTCTTTCACTTTCATTTTACTGATAATAATTCCCGAAAGAATTGAAATTATCAGACCACTTACTATGTAGATAAAGGCAATCTTCCAACCGAACATCCCGAGAAGTAAGATAAGGGCAACTTCATTTATCATCGGCGATGCTACCAAGAAGGAAAAAGTTGTTCCAAGAGGAACTCCAGCCTCAATGAAACCCAAGAAAAGTGGAATAGCAGAGCATGAGCAAAAAGGTGTGATTATCCCTAAAAGTGAAGCAAAGATATTACCTATATATTTATTTTTACGAGATAAAATTACTCTTATCTTTTCTGGTGGTAGATAAGCACGAATAACTGAAACGACAAAAATAATAACAATAAGTAAAATGAAGATTTTCGTCGTATCATAAATAAAAAAGTTGACTGAAGAAGCAAGTAATGATTTAGGGGCTATTTTAAAAACTGAATAGGTAAGAAAATCTGATAATAGTTGTATAGGATAAAAAATATTCATAAACTACTAGATATTATCTCCTTTAATTTATTTTTACTGGGTAAAATTCCAACTAAAATTGGTTTATCGTCCACAGTAAGGACAGGACTACTTATTAAGCCCATACTAATTATTTTATTTACATCAGTGCTATAAAGAACATTGCTACCCAAACCAAGATCGTTTACCGCTTCTTTAGTTAGTTCATAAAGCATCATGCATTTTTTACACCCCGAACCTATAACTTCTATTTTCATAGTATTTTTTTTGTTAATTCCTGCTGATAATTTTTTATAACACCTTCATCACGTGAGTAGACAATAGTTGTTCCCTCTTTTTTACTTTTAAGTAAACCTAGATCCTTTAAAACTTTTAAATGATGAGAATTTAAATTCTGAGATATTTTAAGTTTAGGATGTATATCACAAGCACATTTTTCTCCGTCTTTTAAGAGCTCCAATATCTTTAATCTATTGGGTTCGGCGATAGTTTTTATATATAATTTTATATTTAAGTTTTTCATACTATATCAACACACATTGATATAGTATCACACAAAGACTAAAAAAACAACAGCCCTTTATTAAAGTTGTTCCTTTTTATGTTTCTGCGTAGGTTTATTATTATTTACCTTCTGCCCAAGCTTTTACTATTTTATGATATTAGATATCTGAAAAGTTTATTTAGTTATCTTAGATAATTGAGCTTTTTTGCGTGAAGCATTATTTTTTTTATAAATGCCCTTTTTTGCAGCTTTATCTATGGCAGCTTGAGCAAGAGGCAAGATTTTCTTTGCTTCCGCTTTCTTATCATCCTTAACTAACTTTTCTATCTTCTTTATTGATTCTTTAACCTCCTTCTTACTACGATCGTTCACAGCTTTTTTTCGAAGAGAACCTTTTAGGGCCTTTTTTGCTGATTTTGTAATTGGCATAATATTTTAATTGTAATTTTTAAATTAAGTTGTAATTTGACAAACTGACTGAGACGATATAAAGAATACCAGAAATAGCCCAAAAGAGCAATATTTGTTATTATTTATATATGATAGCTCACATAGAAGGAGAAATTATTTATAGTAATGATAAATTCTTCGTTATTAGTACAAATGGTGTTGGATATAGAGTTTTTGCGACACCAGACACATTATCTTTATATAAGAATGAAGAAAAAATAGAGGTTTGGACATATATGGCCGTAAGAGAAAACTCCATGGATCTTTACGGTTTTGTTTCAAAAGAAGAAATGGACTTCTTCGATCTACTTTTAAACGTTTCCGGAGTAGGTCCAAAGTCTGCTCTGTCTATATTAGGACTTGCCCCAATTGAAACACTAAAGAGGGCTATAGCGACCGGAGATCTAACATACCTAAATAAAGTTTCTGGTATTGGTAAGAAAACAGCAGAAAGAATTATAGTGGAACTCCGTGATAAGTTGTTAACCTACAAAGGAGAAGATTCGACAAATGCCTTACACGAAGAAAGTGATATTATCGAAGCACTTAAAGCACTAGGTTATTCACAAAAAGAAGCGAGGGATTCCGTAAATAAAATTCCAGCTGAAATACAAGGCACGAAAGAAAGGATAAAAGAGGCTTTAAAATTTATGAACGGTAAATAAAGAACATTATGCCAGAACTACCAGAAGTTACGACAACAGTAAAAGCCTTAAATAAGGTTTTACCAGGACTTTTTGTATTAGATGTATGGACAGATCTTGCTAAAAAAGATCAAAAGATAAAACAGTTTAAGAATACACTAAAGGATAAGAAATTCTTTAATAAATTTAGACGAGATATTAAGGGAACTAAAGTAAAAAATGTAGAAAGGAGAGCTAAGTACATATTAATACATCTAAGCAATAAGAAAACTATTTTAATCCATTTAAAAATGACTGGGCATTTGCTTTTTGGAAAATATGAATTTAATAAAAAGGAAAACAAGTGGGTACCAAATGAAAAAGAAAGAAAAGAGCTACGTGATCCATACAATAGGTTTATTCACGTTGTCTTTACATTAGCTAAATCAAGGCAAAGAAGGGCAAGTTATAAAAATTTGGTATTTTGTGATGCTCGTAAGTTTGGAAAAGTAACAATGATTCCTACGACTAAGCTTTATGACAAAGACTCTACACTACAAGTACTTGGACCAGAACCGTTAGATAATAAATTTACTTTCAAACAATTTAAAAAGAGGCTATTGATAAAAAATAGTGGGAAAATAAAAACATTATTAATGAATCAAGAAATAATTTCAGGAATTGGTAATATATATTCTGATGAAATGCTTTGGATTGCTGGAATTCACCCAGAGTCACAACCTGCCAATATTCCAGATAGCACATTAAAGTCACTTTATAAAGAAATGAAAGAAATTTTGAAGAAAGGTATATCTTCCGGAGGGGATTCCACTTCAGATTACAGACATATAGACGGCAAAAAAGGGAGTTTTCATTTAAGCCATAAGGTTTATAAGAGAAAAGGTAAGAAATGTAGCAAAAGGGGTTGCTCTGGTGTTATAATTAGAAAGGTCATAAATGGAAGAAGTGCACATTTCTGTAAAATTCATCAAAAATTATTTTAATTTTATTATTATCAAACATAAATAAAACTACTATGGTAGACAAACACATAAAAGAAAAAAAAGAGCTAGGCATAGGATTACTTTTCCTTTTACTTTTAATAATAACTTTTATAATTTGGATTCTGACAGGTGGACCAAATAATAAAATAAAACAAAAAACTCTTTTTAAGAAAACAGATTTCCCCGCTGGAAATACTTCATTAGATAACACAAGCAAAACGGGGTTTGGAAATACATCTCAATCAGGCTATGGAATCACTCCCCCTACAACTAAAAAATAATTAAGATTTTAATATTCTAAATAAAGCAACACCACAAGCCACAGATACATTCAAGGATTCCTTCTTGCCATACATAGGAATATATGTAACTTTGTCGCACTTTTTTAGAATATTCTCATCTAAACCCTCTACCTCGGGCCCTAAAATAAAAGCATTCTTTCTTGTGATTTTTAATTTTCTATAATCTATAGCATTTTTGTCTTGCTCAATAGCAATAATATTAAACCCTTTATTTTTTATAGTTGTAAGCAAACGATTTAAATCTTTTCTATATTCCCAGGGTATCCATTGCTCTGCCCCCAATGCGCTTTTGGCAATACTTTTTTGAATCCTTTTAAATCTATCTACAGGCCTCGGAGAGTAACCTGTCAAAAATATTTTATCAATCCCCACAGCATCAGCTGTCCGGAAAATAGCACCAATATTTACGGCCGAGCGAATATTGGGAAGGATTAGATAATTTAATTTTTCTTTAGATACCATATGAACCAAAAATTCTTCCCACACAATAAGTTATCAACATGGCTATTAACCCCCCCCCCGAATACCACCTTTCAATTAATTAACGCTTAAACTATGAAAAGGTTTTTATTAACATTGTCCGCTCGGGGGGGATCGAACCCTCGACCATCTCCTTAAAAGGGAGCTGCTCTACCAGCTGAGCTACGAGCGGATAAATTACCTATATATTATACACAAGCTAACAAGACAAAAGTACCATATTTGCATGATAAAATCAATATTTTATTTGAAATGCTATAGCATTCGTAGTACAATATTCTTATGAATATTTTTGAAAAACTTATGGGTAAATCCCAAAAAGTAGAAAAGCCTGAAGAAAAACAAACTCCAGACCCTAAAGATGAAGGGGATGGTAAAACAATGAGCGCGGAAGAACTTGCCAAGGGTAGCG
>Ga0114934_10003298_pt1 | contig 10110 bp, 9 predicted proteins | sample 4SBtaG_2_FD_99695 | JGI IMG/M metagenome (GOLD analysis project Ga0114934, IMG submission 99695) | Deep subsurface microbial communities from Kolumbo volcano to uncover new lineages of life (NeLLi) - 4SBTROV10_white metaG | ecosystem: Environmental > Aquatic > Marine > Volcanic ...
GCTGAAACGAGTTCAGCATGACGGCTGAAACGAGTTCAGCATGACGGCTGAAACGAGTTCAGCATGACAGTTGAAACGAGTTCAGCATAACAGGTTAAAAGCTCACATCCTTACATCTCCTAATCCTCACATCCTCTTTTCAACCTGTCAGGTTTGAACCAACCTGACAGGTTGAAACATTAGCACATCTCCTCATCCTCACATCATCTCATCACCACATTAACACATTAGCACATCCTCACATTACCACATCTTCACATCCTCACATCATCTTTTCAACCTGTCAGGTTTGAACCAACCTGACAGGTTAAATTAGCACATCTCCTCATCCTCACATTAGCACATCCTCCCATCCTCCCCTTCTTCTATTTAACATTTGTATTAATCCTTTAACATCTGTTAACAGCTGCTCTTTCAAGCGATTTAATACATTTGCGCCGAACAAAACAAATCAGCTACAATGATTGAAACAGACATTAGAGAATTAAACGAAAAAATCCAAAAAGAGAGTCAATTTATTGATCTCATTTACCTTGAAATGAACAAGGTGATTATTGGTCAGAAACATATGACCGAAAGGTTGTTAATAGGTTTACTTGCCAATGGGCATATTTTGTTAGAAGGGGTGCCGGGTCTTGCAAAAACCCTGGCAATTAATTCACTTGCTAATGTGGTGGATGCTAAATTCAGTCGTATTCAGTTTACGCCTGACTTGCTACCTGCCGACTTGCTGGGTACTTTAATCTATAGTCAGAAAAATGAGGAGTTCATTGTGAAAAAAGGACCTCTTTTTTCCAATTTTATTTTGGCAGACGAAATTAACCGCTCTCCTGCAAAAGTACAATCAGCCCTGTTGGAAGCAATGCAGGAGCGCCAGATTACCATTGGTGACGAAACATTTAAGCTGGATGAACCTTTTTTGGTTTTGGCAACTCAAAACCCCATTGAACAGGAGGGAACCTATCCTTTGCCCGAAGCCCAGGTTGACAGGTTTATGCTTAAGGTGGTAATTAACTATCCCAAAAAAGAGGAAGAGAAGTTGATTCTGCGACAAAATATTACAAGTACAATTGCTAAGGTTAACAAGGCTGTTTCTGTGAAAGAGATTTTGAATGCCCGTAACTTGGTTCGTGAAATTTATCTTGATGAAAAAATAGAAAACTATATTACCGATATTGTTTTTGCATCACGTTATCCTTCGGACTATCGTCTTTCGCAGTTTGAAAATATGATCTCGTACGGAGCTTCTCCAAGGGCATCAATTAACCTCGCACTTGCAGCTAAGGCTTATGCTTTCTTGCAAAAAAGAGGATATGTTATTCCCGAAGATATCCGCGCTGTTGCACACGATGTAATGCGCCATCGTATTGGCCTTACTTACGAAGCAGAAGCAGAAAATATCACTTCCGAGGATATTATCAACGAAATACTTAATTCTGTGGAGGTGCCTTAATTCTAAAATTGATCAATCAGTTTCATAATAGACTACTAACTTTTTTTGAGGATAAAAATAATGGAAGCGCAAGACCTGTTTAAAAAAGTACGGAAGATTGAAATTAAGACAAGAGGGTTGTCAAACCAGATTTTCTCAGGAGAGTACCATAGTACTTTTAAGGGGAGAGGAATGGCTTTTAGTGAGGTTAGAGAATATCAGTATGGTGATGATATCAGGAATATCGATTGGAATGTAACTGCACGGTTTAACCATCCTTTTGTCAAGATTTTTGAAGAGGAGCGCGAACTTACTGTTATGTTGCTGATTGATGTGTCGGGCTCCGGTTTTTTTGGAACCAACAAACAATTGAAGCAGGAGTTGATTACTGAAATTGCTGCCGTTTTGTCGTTTTCTGCTATCAATAATAATGATAAGGTGGGAGTGATCTTTTTTAGCGATATCATTGAAAAGTTTATTCCTCCCAAAAAAGGTACTTCTCATATTTTGCGAATTATCAGGGAGCTGATAGATTTTAACGCCGAAAACACGGGGACTAATATTTCTGAAGCCTTACGCTATTTAACCAACGTTATTAAAAAGCGTTCAACAGCCTTTATCATTTCCGACTTTATTGATGATGGTTTTGATAAGGCGATACAAATTGCCAATCATAAACACGACTTGATTGCCATAAGGGTAACCGATGAACGGGAACTTGAAATTCCCAATGTGGGGTTGGTAAAGATGAGAGATTCTGAAACGGGAAACATTCGTTGGGTTGATACTTCCAACCGCAGGATACGAGACTATTTTAGCAGAAAGGCACAACAAAAAACAGCTGAGTTAGATATGAAATTAAACCGCTATGGTGTTGATATGGCACGTGTTTATACCGGAAAAGATTATGTGAGACCATTGATAAACCTGTTTAAAAAGAGAGAAGCAAGGAAGTAATGAATCAGATTAGAATATACATCACAATAGCTTTATTATTATTTGGCGTTCAGGGTTTTTCACAGCATACCGAAGCTTGGGCCTCGCCCGATACAAATGCTATCACTATTGGTGACCAGATTGGACTGAATATCGGTGTCAAACTTGATAAAGATGACCAGGTAATATGGCCTCAAATAGCTGATACTATCACCGGAAATATTGAGGTGGTTAAAAGAGAAACCATTGATACAACTTTTGATGCAGATCAAATGATAATGAAGCAAAGGATTGTAATAACCTCTTTTGACTCCGGCTATTTTGAAGTGCCTCCATTTAAGTTTTTATATAGCAAAAAAGGTGATACCGTTCCTAATCTGGCAACTACAGGTAGCTTTTATCTGCAGGTTTACACTCCGCAGGTCGATACTGCGCAGCCTTTTAAAACTATTAAAGGTCCTTTAGAGGAGCCCTATACATTAGGTGAAATTCTTCCATGGGTCTTGACAGGTATGGCGGCTTTGGCAGTTATTGTTCTGTTGATACTCTACTTTGTTAAAAGAAAGAAGAATCAGCCATTGTTTAGAGCAAAAGCGAAACCGTTGCCTCCTCCTCATGTGGAAGCTATTGATAAACTTGAGAAGTTGCGTTTGGCCAGAGTTTGGCAAAGTGGAAAGATAAAACAGTACTACTCTGCTCTTACCGACATTATGAAAAACTATTTGAAGAGGAGGTTCGACTTTGATGCTACCGAAATGACAACTGATGAAATATTAGCTGAGTTGCAAAATCATGTTAGCAATAAGGAGGCCACCGAAAAGCTGAAAGGAATGATGCAGTTGGCTGACCTTGTTAAGTTTGCCAAAGCTAAACCTACACCGTTGGAGAACGATTTAAGTCTCAACCATTGTATTGATTTTGTGCAGGAAACAAAGGCTGTGGTTACAGAACCAAATGAGGAAGATAAAACGAAATTGTTAGATAAAAAGAAAGATAGTAATGTTTAACATTGATAGTTGGGCAAATCCTGAATTTTTGTACCTGCTGATAGCTATTCCACTGTTGGTAGTATGGTACTGGTTCAGACAAAATAGCAGAGATGCAGAGTTGCAATATTCTGACCTGAGTGTTTTAGATGATGTGCCTAAAAGCCCAAGAGTGTGGTTGCGTCATAGCATGTTTGTGTTGAGGCTAATTGTTTTGTCGTTGCTAATAATCGCCATTGCACGCCCACAAAGTACGTCGCGCCGTGAGAATGTAAGTGTTGAAGGAATTGACATTGTGCTTGCTATGGATGTGTCGGGGAGTATGCTGGCACGCGATTTTAAACCCGATAGGTTGGAAGCTTCTAAAGATATTGCCCGCAACTTTATTATGAAACGTCCCAACGATAGAATTGGCTTGGTTATTTTTAGCGGAGAAGCTTTTACCCAGGTTCCCTTAACCACTGACCATGCCATGATTGCTGACATGTTTAAGGATGTAAAGAGTGGTATGATTGAGGATGGTACTGCTATCGGTGACGGTTTGGCAACAGCAGTAAGTCGTTTGCAGGAGTCAGATGCTATCTCTAAGGTAGTTATTCTTCTTACCGACGGGGTTAACAATTCCGGTTCGGTTGATCCCATGTCAGCAGCAGAAATTGCCAAGCTATACGGAGTTAGGGTTTATACAATTGGCATCGGTTCAGAAGGATATGCTCCCTATCCTGTGCAAACACCTTTTGGAACACGTATGCAGCAGATGAAAGTTCAAATTGATGAGGAGCTGCTTCAAAAAATTGCCAACGAGACGGGAGGCCGCTATTTTAGAGCTACAGGAAACTCTAAATTAAGAAATATTTTTAAGGAGATTGATAAGCTGGAGAAATCGAAAATTGATATTCAAGAGTTTCGTAAAAAGCATGAAATGTTTCTGCCATTTGCTTTAATCGCACTTGGGCTTTTGGTTTTGGAGCTTTTGTTAAGGTTCGTGGTATTTAAAAAACTGACGTAATTTGTATTGAGTGAATCATGAAAAGGTTTCACCATAAAGAATATCTAATGAAATGGGAGTGAAAAATCAAAATGATTAAAATAAGATAATGATACGATTTGCACATATTGAATTGTTATATCTTCTGTTGCTGATACCGGTAATTATTGTGCTGTACCTCGCATGGAACAGATGGAGGAAGAAAGCACTTAAACGGTTTGGTGATATTAAGGTAATTCAGATGATGATGCCGCGATATTCCGGAGTCAGACCTTTGTTGAAGTTAATAATATTGCTTACTGCATTTGTTTTTTTCGTGGTTGGTATTTCCGATCCGCAGGTGGGATCACGCATGGAAAAAGTAAAGCGTGAAGGAATTGATCTCTATCTGGTTTTGGACGTTTCCAACTCTATGCTGGCAGAGGATATTCGCCCCAATCGTCTTGAAAGAGCTAAAATGGCTATTTCAAATTTAATTGACCGTTTACAAGGCGACCGAATTGGTATAGTTGTTTTTGCCGGTCATGCCTATAAACAGTTGCCTTTGACAACAGATTATGGTGCTGCCAAATTGTTCCTTTCGGCTGTTGATACTAAAATTATTCCCACACAAGGTACTGCCATTGGCGAAGCTGTTAATATGGCTGTCGAGTCCTTTGATGATTCCAAGCATAATAAGGCTATTGTTGTAATTACCGATGGTGAGAATCATGAAGATGATGCCGTAGGTGCTGCCAAAGCTGCAGCTGAAAAAGGGATTAAAGTTTTTACCATAGGTATGGGAATGCCCGATGGAGCACCTATACCCATGTACGATAAAAATGGAAATATGCTTGGTTACAAAAAGGACAGGAGCGGTAAAACGGTGGTTACCAAATTAAATGAAGATATGCTTCGCCAGATTGCAGCAGCAGGAAATGGCTCTTATGTTAGAGCAAGTAGTGCTACAACGGGATTGAGCAAAATTTTGGATGATATTAATAAAATTCAAAAAATGGAGATTGAAACCCGGCAGTTTACTGATTATGAGCATAGGTTTCAAATATTTTTGATGTTGGCATTGATATTGCTATTTGTCGAGTTGCTTATTCCTGATAAAAAAGGAAAACTTGCTGAGAAATTTGACATCTTTGGAAAGGAAAAATGAGCACAATGAAAGTTAAATATAGTTGGATATTAGTTTTTATGGTTTTTATGGGAGCGTCTGCTTTAGCACAAAATCCAAAAAAACATATCAGAGCCGGTAATAAAGCCTATAAGGAGGGCAAATTTGCTGATGCAGAGGTGGACTATCGTAAAGCAGTTGCTGCAGATTCCAATTACGTTAAGGGGCAGTTTAATCTTGGCGATGCCATGTATGAGCAAAAAAACATGAAAGAATCGGCTGAAATATATGGAGGTGTGGCTGAAAATACCACCGATTCTGACATAAAAAGTAAATCCTTATATAATTATGGGAACACCATGCTGGCTCAAAAGAAATATAAAGAAGCGATGGAGGCTGTTAAAAAGTCATTATTATTGAATCCCAATGACCAGGATGCTAAGTATAACTTTGAGTATGCCAGGAAAATGATGATTCAGCAACAAAAACAACAAAAGCAGCAAAATAAAGATAAGAAAGATCAAAATAAGGATAAGAAAGATCAAAATAAAGATAAGAAGAACCAGAAGGATAAGAATAATCAGAAAAAGGATCAGAAAAAGGATCAGAAAAAGGATCAAAAGAATAATCAGCAGAAGGATCAAAAAGATCAGCAGAAAAAGGATCAGCAAGGTAAAAAGGGTGATCAGCAGAAAAAGCAAAAGCAGTCGCAACGTCCTGTTCAGATGTCAAAAAAAGATGCTCAGCGTATGTTGAAAGCGTTAAAAAATGATGAGAAAAAAACATTATATAAGTTGCAGAAATCTAAAGCTAAAGCCTCCAAAGCCAAAAAGTCAGATATTGATTGGTAGATAGTTTGGCTTTTGAAATTTGATAGTTGTGATGAAAAAAACAAAATAATGAGAATATTGCGAACATATTTCAGCAGGTTGGGAGTGATAATAGTTTTAGTCCTGATGGCAAGTTTGACCTATGCAGGAGGGGCTGTTAATTTTAATGCTTCCGCCAAATCAATTGTGGAGGTTGGTGAGCGGTTTCAAATATATTACTCTGTCAATGCTGACGGGTCTAATTTTAGAGCACCTGATTTTGGTAGCTTGTCGGTTCTGTCAGGCCCTAACCGGTCGTCAAGTTCCAGTATCCAATTTGTTAATGGTAAAATGAGTCAGTCCACAAACCTCACCTATACCTTTTTGGTAATGGCCACCAGCGAAGGGACAATTAATATTCCTCCGGCCACAATCAAGGTGGATGGTAAGCTCTATAAATCAAATGCGCTATCAATAAAAGTGGTAAAAGGCAATGTGCCTTCCCAAAATCAAAACCGTGGCAGTAGGGCAGCGCAGAGTGGTTCTCACACAAATGTAAGCAAACCGGCTTCAGGTTCGGTTAAAAATGATGATCTGTATATCAAAGCATTTGTGAGTAACAGAAATCCATATCTCGGTGAAGAGGTAATTGTAACTTACCGGATTTATACCAAAATTCCTGTTTCGGACTTGTCGGTGAAAAAGTTATCCTCGTTTCCGGGTTTTTGGACAAAAGATTTGATGGATAATAATAAGCAATTGCAGCAAACTACCAAAGTTATTAATGGTGAGCAATATGTTTTGGCAGATATTCGAAAGATGGCGCTGTTTCCACAAAAAAGTGGTAAGTTGACCATTGATCCCATGGAGTTGGAATGTACGGCGCAGATTCAGACTCAAACAAAGCGAAAAAGAGGATACGACCCCTTTGACGACTTTTTTAATGATCCGTTTTTTAACAGAAATGTTAAAAATGTTAAGCTGGATTTGAAATCTAATCCGCTGACAATTAATGTAAAGGAACTGCCTCAGGAAAATAAGCCTGCAAGTTTTAATGGCGCTGTGGGTAATTTTAACTTTGCTGCAAAAATTGACAGGACTAAACTTAAGGTGAATGATGCCCTTACGGAGACAATTACCATTTCCGGAAAAGGTAATTTGGAACTTGTGGAAGCACCTGTTATTAATTTTCCAACTGACTTTGAAACATATGACCCAAAAGTTACCTCGAGAATACGAACCAATGCAGGAGGAGTGAATGGTTATAAAAAGTTTGATTATTTGGCCATTCCACGTAATCCTGGCGACTTTGTTATTCCTTCCGTTTCATTTAGCTTTTTTAATCCTAAGGATAAAAAATATTATACATATTCTTCTGATGAGTATAACATTCATGTGGATAAGGGGGAAGGAAACTCAAACGGGATAACCTATAGTAGCTCTGCTCAAGAGGATATTCATTATATTGGGAAAGATATTCATCATATTAAAACAGGTGTTGAAGAGTTTAAACCTGTTGGAGATTACTTTTTTGCATCAAACCTATTTTATGCACTGGCATTGTTGCCGGTATTTCTGTTGTTTTTAATTTGGTTCTTGAAAAAACAGCATGAAAGAAGGATGGGAAATATTGATTTGATGAAGAATAAAAAAGCTACTAAAATTGCTCGCAGACGGTTGCAAAAAGCTGAGAAATTTAGAAAGACAGGTGACGACAAAGCTTTCTTTGAAGAGATTGCTCAGGCATTGTGGGGCTATATTGCCGATAAGTTTAATGTATCGCAAGCTGAACTTTCCATGGAAACAGTAAGGCAGAAGCTTACCGAAAGAGGTGTGAGCGATGAGGTTACCTCTGGTTTTGTTAAGGTTTTGAATGATATTGAATTTGCCAGGTTTGCACCCGGTGATACAGCCGGAAAAATGGAGAATATCTATAACGAAGCAATGGGTGCTATATTGCAGGCGGAAAAAGCACTTAAACATTAGGAATTATGAAAAAGAGATTAAAATATATTATTTTGCTGGTATTTGTGGTCATGATTTCAGCTGTAAAAGCAGAGTCGCCTGATTCGTTGATGATTATGGCTCAAAATGCTTACAACAAAGGGCTGTACGATTCATCTATTAATCTGTATAATAAGGTGTTGGATCAAAATTTAGAGTCAGCTCAACTATACTATAATTTGGGAAATGCATGGTTCAAGAAAGGTGAAATACCACATGCCATACTTTATTACGAAAAAGCTAAGAAACTTGACCCGTCCGATGAAGATATAAACTATAATTTGGGCGTTGCCAATAGCATGATTGTTGACAAAATTGAAACGGTTCCACAGCTTTTTTTCCAGGAGTGGTGGGACTATTTCTATAATCTTTTTGGGGCAAACCGCTGGGCTGTTATTCTGTTAATTTCCTGGGCATTATTTGTCCTTTTTGCTGGTATATTTATGCTTTCTCCCGGTAGAAGAGGTAAAAAAGCCGGATTCTTTTTAGGTATTATGTTTTTGCTTATAACGGCTGCAAGCTACGGACTTGCCTCTCAAAAATATAAACACTCGGTATCTCGAAATGAGGCTATTATTTTTACACCTACTATTACGGTTAAAAGCTCTCCTACTCAAAATGCCGTTGACTTGTTTGTTGTGCACGAAGGAACCAAGGTTAAAATTAAAGATAAGGTGGATAACTGGGTGAAAATAAAAATTTCCAATGGAAGTATAGGCTGGGTTCCGGCAAATTCGTTGGAAGAGATTTAAAAGGAGAATACTTTAGCTTACAAGTGTATTAACTGTTTTTACAAGTATTTCGTTCAGTTGCTTTCTTCGGTATTGCATAACCCAGCGGGGGTGGGGGAGTGGTATCAACTCGTCAAATAGTTTTAGGTCGAGATTGAGCATTTTCAAGTAGTCGTAATTTTTTCCCTGTCCCAGCACGTAACATCTTTTAAACATTATGCCAAACCCGATTTGTTCAACCAAACTTCTGGTGATAAAGGCTTTAAGAGTGTGTGTTAGCTCGCGAGAATCGTAATAGTTGTAATTTTTGCCATCTTTAACAAATCCCAACGGACTCACAGCTCCAAGGTAGAAGTGACGGTAAAAATGGTCGGGGCCACCCATTATATCAATTAGCCGGTATATAAAATCTGAGGAGAGTTCGCCTCTCTTTTCAAAATTATTTTTAATTCCGCAATCTTTCTCAAGTTTTATTGGGTCAGTAAAAGGAATGCCGGTAACTCCTGCGCCAAATCTGCCGGGGTTAATACCTAAAATCATTATCCTGCCCTTAGTATCGTTATAGTATTTATTGTAGAACGCGGTGCAAACCTTCATTACTTCTGCCTTTTTATAGGGATTAAGAATCTCAACTCCCTGAGGCAGTTGCTCTTTTATTTTAAGAGTGCTGTAAAAATCGAGTATTCTATCGGCAAAAGTCATGTGACTATCAGGTTAGTTTTTTTACAGTACCAAAGTTACTAACTTTATTATGAACCGAACCTTTTTCTGAAAAAAGATTAGTGCATGACTAAAAAATCTGTAGAAAACAGTGTAGATTTTAGGTAATACAATGAAGTTGTTTAAAGTTAAATTTTGAAATGACTTTTTTAGTTTTATGCCAATATTCATTAACTTTAAACAACTTCATTGATATGTATTTATCAAAAAAATTTAAACACAAAACAAATTTCTTATCATTTTTGTCTTGATACAAAAACGAAACAAAAAAATCAAGGCTTCTTCCGCATTGTACTCTCCATAAGCTTAAAGATTAAGTTCGGTCGGGTGATCTCCTCAATTCTTCGGAGCTTCCCGATCTCCCTAAATCTTTAAGCTTATTACGTGCACAATCCGGAA
>Ga0114934_10003300_pt1 | contig 10108 bp, 9 predicted proteins | sample 4SBtaG_2_FD_99695 | JGI IMG/M metagenome (GOLD analysis project Ga0114934, IMG submission 99695) | Deep subsurface microbial communities from Kolumbo volcano to uncover new lineages of life (NeLLi) - 4SBTROV10_white metaG | ecosystem: Environmental > Aquatic > Marine > Volcanic ...
CCCTGAAATCTATGCTGCGGCAGGAATAAAATTTGACTTTTCGCAGCGCTATATTCATCAACTAATGACATTTGTTAGTGGAGAGATGTAATACTAAGTTCAACATCTGCTTGAATCTTAGTACTACGCACCGATTGAAGGCTATTTATTGGCGACAGTACTATTTCAATAATTTCAAATTTCGTAGCTTAACATTAAAAATCAATTCAGGTGACTTATCCCTAATATACTGTCCTCTATAAAAATCAAATGTTATTAAAGAAATCAAACTAATTTCTTTTTCAACTTTAAATGTAAATTCAATTTTTGTTTTTGTTCCGTCGTACAATGTGTTTTTACACAAGTTGAATATTGAACCGTAGTCTCCAGAATTTCTTTCAACTTTATTATTTCCAATCATTATTGTTTCAGGAGTGAATTCATTGCCTTTGTCGTCAATCAAAGCAACTCGCATTCTTTTATTATGTTCTTTATATCCCACATAATATTTTATCACTGCTTCTTTTTTATTATAGTTATCCTTAAAAATAGCAATTACTCTGTCCTTATTATTACTAGTTGCATTTAAAGTAACTGTTAGTATTCCATTTTCATGTTTTGCACCTGCAAACTCAAAGTCAATTCCGTCAACTGTTGTGGTTTTTAATGTGTCAATAATATGAGTCGGTTCAGGTTTCGTTACTTCATTTTTCACTGAAGCACAACTTAAAAAAGATACTAAAATTGACAATCCAATTGTTAAAAAAAATCTGTTCATATTACATTATTTAATTTGTTATTTGTTTTTGTTTGTATTGATGCCAGCATCTGTATAAACCCAATTCAGTTTATTTCTACTATATCCACACCAATATAATTCTCTATAAATAAGAATGTTTTCATTAATTTCCATTTTTTACATAAAAATATAAATTGCATAGATTTAATAAAGATGTTTTTATTTATGGTGGGTTCTAAAAATTAGTTTTTTATTTTCGATTTGAAAAAATCGCAGAACCTATTAACGATTTTCTTAAATCATAATGCAATGATACAATATTTTTTTAATTTATTACATAAATGAGTACAGTATAGAATCAAATAAAATCAAAAAAGTTTTAAATTTACTGTTGTAGATAACTCCACCAATAGCTGAAAGTTAGATATATAAGTATCGTATTTAGCTGTAAATCAAGTTGATGGGTGAGTTTTTGTGAGAGAGTTTGATGAATTTCCGTTAAAAACAGGTTTCGTAAAAAAAATTGTTGATGCAGACCTAACAGGTTTTTAAAACCTGTTAGGTCTGAGTTTATGATTTTTAACACGCCATTTCGTTTGAAAATTTACGAAATTTTTTTGATGTCAAGAAAAGCCATAAAGTTCATTATAAAATAAAAAATCTGTTTACAAAAAAATAAAAATGGTCATCATTGCGAGGCAGGATGCCGAAGCAATCTTTTTAAAATCAGCAGATTGCCACACTCGTTCCTCGTTCGCAATGACGGGAAATTTGTTAAATTAATGCCTTTGCATCCTCGCTTGTGGTAAAGTAAAGACTTTGGTCTAAACTAACCATAAATAAGCTGTCTTCTCGTAGCTCTGTCAGGGTTTTAAACCCTGATAGAGTTTTTACTAGAAAAGAGTTTTTAATTTCTACTTGAAATCTTTGATAATAATCGTAAAATCTCAATATATAGCCAAACAAGTGTAACCATAAGCCCGAAAGCGCCATACCATTCCATATATTTGGGAGCACCGGATTCAGCGGCATTGTTAATAAAGGCAAAATCTAAAACTAAATTTAAGGCAGCGATAACGACAATTACTAAACTAATTCCTATACTCATTAAGCTATTGCCGTAGAGAATGCCTACCTGCATTCCGAAAAGACTCAGGATAAAACCAATGACATAAAAGATGGCAATCCCAAAAGTCGCTGCCATTACGCCCATGTAGAATTTGCGAGTAACTTTAATGATTTGCGTTTTATATAAAAACAGCATCATGAAAAATACAGCAAGAGTTAACCCGACAGATTGTATGATAATGCCGGGATACATCGCTTCAAAAAAAGCGGAAATAGAACCGAGAAAGAGTCCTTCCAGAAAAGCATATAATGGGGCAAGAAAAGGGGATAACTTACGGGCAAAAGAAGTGACTATGGCGACAATAAAACCGGCTATTCCACTGCCTATCATCCAAGGATAAATAGCTGATTGAGATGCCTCCATAGTGGTTGCCGAAAAGAAAAGCTGCCATGTGTAATAAGCGCCCACAATAAGAAGTCCGAATAATATCAAGGTCTTATTAATAGTGCCTTGAACGGTCATTGATTTTTCGCCAACAAGTGTTTCGGTTTTCGTGAAACTTTTACCGAAAATAGGATTTGATGTTTTTGTCAGATTCATTGTATTTTAAATTTGATTGATAAATTATATATACGCTATAAGTTTAATTCAAAGAGCACTTCTTCAGCAATCCACTTACTCGCTTCATCATTTTGCTTTTTTAAATCTTCTGCTATGCTTTTGCATTTGCTTTTGGTTTCGTCGTTTATTCTTGCTATCAATCTTAATGCCGTTGCGATGCTTCGGCGTAGATATATGCTTGCTTCTTTGCTGTTTTCAGATATTGTTTCTAATATTGGCTCAAAAACATTCTCATTATCAAATTGTTTTAGTTGTGCTACCTTGGCGGCTAAGGTATAGCCCGTTGCTTTGATATAGTGATTATCGTGCTGACAATATGACAGCGCCTTTTCTATGGCAAAATCTACTTTCGGAAAGGTAGAATAACAAGCTTGTTCAATGAGTTCGGGGTTATTAAATTCCGATACTTGCTTATCCATTTGTTCGGGAGTTATTTTCGCAGGGTCATCAATCAACAAACTTAGGATTTTCATCTCACGAATATCTTTTTCCCACAATTCTGTTGCCAGTTCGTGGTCAGGTGCAAATGCTTTGGCAATCTCTCGCAAATGAACAATATTTGCACCGAAGATAGTTCTATATTGCAATCCGCTATTGTATAGCATGTCGGCTACTACTCTGTTTTCCGATAAATGAACTTTGTTTAGTACTTGCTTATATTTTTCACTACTCATTTTTAAATATATTTTTTAATTCTAATTTTAATCGTTTGATATCTTCTTTCCTAATATAGAAATCTGATGCAACTGACTTTGTTTTTCGTGCAAAATTAATAAAAAGGAATAGAAAAGAAGCAAAATAGGATACTGATGCTGCAATACCGGCACCAATAAATGCCCAATGGGGAATCAGCCAGATACCTAATCCGGTTACTGTTACTAATCCAATCCCTGATGCGATAGTGTTTATCTGAGGTTTACCAATGCCTGAAAAAAAAGTAGAGAAAATACGGGACAATGACAGAAAGAAAATGCCTACAGCCAATGAAAGAATAACTGTTTTGGTCTCGGTAAATTCTTTACCAAAAATATAGGTATAGAATTCGTTTGGCAGGATTAATAGCACTGCAATCATAAGAAATGTTAATACCGCAATGGTTTTGATGAGGAATAAAACCATTCTTATTTGTGCGGTTCTGTCTTTTGAGTTGGCTATTTTTGGATACAAAACGGTGGCCGTACTTTGGCTAAGCAACCAAACGCCTTCGGATACTTGATTGCCAACAGCATAGATTCCCAAAGTTGCTTTATTCCAAAATCGTTCAATCAAATAATAATTCATCCGGTAATTTAGTAATTGTAATATGTTGGCTAACTGCATTATACTACCAAATTTCAAGAGGTCTTTCAAGACCGTTCGTACATTTGTAATACGAAATGCTTTTATTTTTACAAAAAGAAAAACAGTAGAAAGTGTGGCCGTAATGCCGTAAGCTATATACAAGCCTTTAACATAGGAACCAACATCTTTACCGCCAAATCCGTAGATGAATACCAAAAGTGAGGCCAATAATATTACCGGATTGCTAGCCAAAATATAATTATAGGTTTTTATTTTTTCTTTTGACAAGATGACGGTTAGATGAATGGTTAATAATGCAAATAGGATTGATAAAATGATGATATGATAAAAATAAATCGGCGGTACTAATTTCAAAACATAGATAATACTTGCACCAATTCCGGCAGTTAGAATTAGCCAAAGATATGACAGGAATAATACCGTGCCTGTCTCGTGTCTTGATAAAAGATATACCATGGCAGGTCCGCCAACAACATTATTAATTTGAATAAAGATAGTAATGGAAAGGATGATTAAACTGATAGTTCCCATATTAGCAGCACCGAGATTTTGTGAAGCCACCACGACAACCAAAAGGTTGGCTAACACAGAAATAATTTTTGTACCCAGTGTATTTGCAATCAGTTTAAACATTATTAGAAGTTGCCTTAATGGTGACTGAATAGATTTTATTTAATTGTTTTCCAACCTGTTCATAGCTGAAATTATCGACAGCATATTGACGGATGGCTTGTGAGTCATATTTATCATAATTCTTCATCATTTGAACCATCGCATTTTGTAATCCTGAGGTGTCTTTTGGTTTAATCAATAGGCCTTTGTCGTTTGAAAGATGTTCCGATATTCCCCCTACATCGGTAGAAATAACAGGCAAACCACAAGCAAATGCCTCATTGATAACCACCGGCATATTTTCAAAATTACTAAACATAACCAAGCAATGATGTTTTTGAATTTCAGCTACCAAATTATGTCCTGTCAATAGACCGGTAAAAGAAACAAATGCGGTTAATTCCAATTTTTCAGTGTAGGTCTTAATTATTTCCATATCAGGTCCGTCACCTACGATTGTTAAGTCAAAATCTTGTCGTTTTTCTGCCAATAATTTAACAGCATCTAATAACCCGGTAATGTTTTTGGAACGATTGTCAATGCAAGAAATGTGTATAAAATGAAAACTATTTTTTCCCGGCTTTTGCGATGTAGGAATAAATAATTTAGTCTCTACTACATTTGGAATAACTTGGTAATGGTTGTTATGCAAATTGTGAGCTTGCATGGCTTTGGCAAGGTTTTGTGTAACAGGCAATATGGCTGCTGCTTTTCTGACAACTAACCGTGTAAAAAATTTCCTTAAAGCACCTTTAAATTCTTTTTTTCTTGCAGGTAAATACCGTGACCAATGTTCGGTGATAAGATAAGGAATTTTCCATCGTTTTGATAAAAAATAGGCAACAACACCGTAACGGGTCAATATATGTGCATGAATAATATCCGGCTTTCCATATTGCTTTTCCATATACTTGATGCCTTTGCAAATAGCTTGTCGCAATTGAAATGTTTTTATTATTGGCGCAAGCAATGGAAAATTCCCTGTAATTTTTCGATAGTAAACTAATATTTCAGGAAAACCGTTTTGTTCGGTAACCGATAATTGTAGTTTTTCTGACAGGCTGTGTTTACCTTCCGCATGTACAACTGTAACTTTTTGAAATTGAGCTACCGCACGCGCATGATTTTGTACAAATAAACCATCCATGGGGTCATCGTCGTAGGGGTACCACGCCGGTAAAAATAAAACATGTAACCGTTTTTTATTCATGGTTTTGAAACGACAAATTTAACGAAAAATATACCTGAAAAGTATTTGATAATAGCAAATTTATACTAATACCAACTTGATAGCCATTTGGTATTAATAGCAGTAAGTTTTCAATCTGTTGTTTTCTTTATGGTAGTAAACTTTTTTTTCAGATTATTGATCACAATTTGACCCCATAAAACACCAATCAGTGATGCTGTGACATTCCCAATAACGACACCCCAACATACACCGCTCAAACCATAATGATAAACGACACCAAGTAAATAAGCAAAAAGTAACTGGAAAATCAGGGTTCGCATAATTGTCATTATTAGAGAATTTTCTCCTTTCCCGATACCCTGAAACATAGATGATGTTAGCATACCTAAAGGTACGGTTGGCAAAAACCAAATGAGTTCCCGCAAGGTTTTAGTAAGACCTTCGGAAATATGGGCTGTGTTTTGAGAATATGAAAATAGGTATGAAAGTTGTGCGGCAAAAATAAATATCAATATAACTATTCCGGCTTCAATTACCACCCCGATTTTTATTCCGTAGAAATAGCCTGTTGACAATTTCTTGGAATCTTTTGCACCGAAAGCAGCTCCCGTAACAGCTGTTACACCAATAGCAATACCCAGTAAAGGAACTATGCCAATCATAATAATTCGCCAAGCACTTGTGAATATGGCAACACCATCGGAACCGTCAATTTTTACAATGAATGCATTGAGAATAAAAATAGCAATTGCCATTGACATTTGTGCTAGTGATGAAGGTACACCAACCCGTAAAATTTCTTTCATTATGCGGCCGTTATACTTAAACGAACGAAATCGAAAATTGACATAGGTGTTTTTCTTGATAAATAACCAGAAAAAAACTAAAATAGAAGTCGTTAAGATAGAAACGATGGTTGCCCATGCAGCACCATCGATACCCATGTGAAATGTATAAATAAAAATTGGATCTAGAATCATATTCAAAATAGAGCCTAAACCCATCGCATACATTACGCGTTTGGTATCGCCCTCACCTCGTAAAATGCCGCTTGCAATATTGTTAAATATTAGAATAACAGTGCCTGCAATAATGATTTTTCCGTAACCAACAACCATATCTACGACCGTGTTTTTAGCACCAACAGAAAGAAAAATATTTCGAATGTAAGGATAGACTAAAAAAGTAATAAGGACTGCAAGCAACAATCCTAAGAATAGGGTATGAATAGCTGCAGAATCAGCTTGTTTTTTGTTTTTTGCACCAATTTCTCTCGAGATGGCAGCACTACCTCCAACACTCATTCCTGCTGCCAATGAGAGTACAATCATAAAAACAGGAAAAAATAAACCGACAGCAGCCAATTGATTCGCACCAAGTCCGGCAACCCAAATGCCATCAACAATATTATAAAGTGATTGAACTAACATGGCAACAATCATAGGTCCTGAAATTTTGCGTATAGCTTTTTTGGGATCGCCAAGTAATGTTTCTACACCTTTAGAAATTTTAATATTGTCGGGATTATTATTATTATTTTCCATATTGTTTGAATCACAAAAATATCATTTAATAAAGAAGAAATGATTAAAAAATAAAATGTTTTAAAGAATTTTAAAGTTAGAAAAAAATAAACCTATTATTTTTACAACAAATAATCTAAATATATACAGATGAATCTTCACGAATATCAAGGGAAACACATTTTGAAGAGTTTTGGTGTTAGCATACAAGAAGGTATTGTTGCCGAAACACCCGAACAGGCCGTTGAAGTTGCCAAAAAGCTTCAAGCTGAAACAGGTACAGGATGGTGGGTTGTTAAAGCTCAAATTCATGCCGGTGGTAGAGGCAAAGGGGGAGGCGTTAAATTGGCTAAATCGTTGGATGAGGTTAAGTCGCTTGCTTCCGAGATTATCGGCATGCAATTAGTAACACACCAAACAGGACCCGAGGGTAAAAAAGTAAATAAGGTGTTAGTAGCACAGGATGTTTATTATCCTGGCGAATCTGAAACTAAAGAATTTTATATGAGTGTATTACTTAATCGCCAAACGGGACACAATATTGTAATGTATTCTACCGAAGGTGGGATGGAAATAGAAAAAGTGGCTGAAGAAACACCGCATTTGATTTTTAAAGAAGAAATAGACCCTAAAGTAGGTATTCAGGGATTTCAAGCCCGTAAAATTGCTTTTAATCTTGGTTTATCAGGGAATGCATTTAAGGAAATGACAAAATTTGTTACGGCACTTTATATGGCATTCGATAGTAGTGATTCTTCTATGTTTGAAATTAATCCGGTACTCAAAACTTCAGACAACAAGATTATTGCTGTGGATGCTAAAGTGAAAATAGATGATAACGCTTTATTTCGCCATAAAGACTATGCCGAAATGCGTGATATAACCGAAGAAGACCCGTTAGAGGTAGAAGCTGGGAAATATGATTTAAACTTTGTAAAACTCGATGGCAATGTCGGATGTATGGTCAATGGTGCCGGATTGGCTATGGCAACCATGGATATTATTAAACTTTACGGGGGTAATCCTGCTAACTTTCTTGATGTCGGTGGTGCTGCTAATGCTAAAACTGTAGAAGCCGGTTTGCGAATTATTTTGGCAGAACCTAATGTGAAAGCTATTCTGATAAATATTTTTGGCGGTATTGTTCGCTGTGACCGTGTAGCCAATGGCGTAGTGGAAGCTTACAAAAAAGTAGGTGATATAAAAGTGCCGGTTATTGTCCGCTTGCAAGGCACTAATGCTGAAGAAGGTAAGGAAATAATTGATAATTCAGGATTAAAAGTTCATTCGGCAATTACACTGCAAGAAGCTGCCAATTTGGTAAAAGAGGTTGTTGGATAACCTAAAAATTTCACCATTTTCCAGATTAAGAAACACTAATACCAAATTACTACCAATTAATTAATTACTAATTTTTAATTGTTAATGGTTGATTGTTAATGGTTAATTATGAGGAATTCAAAATAAAGCATCCTTCTTATAAACGAGGATTCAGGTTAAACTGAAAACTGTCATACTGTTTACTCGTATAGTCAATCGGCATAGTTTACTCCCGAATATTTTCGGTCAAATATAACATTGAGAATGCTGCAAATGAGGGTTAGAGCGATGATGTGATTTCTAATTTTGGTCATCAATCCCTTTAGTGTTTGTTAAGAAATAAAATTTACAGAATTGATGCAGTTATTTTTTTTATTTTCGAGGCATAAAAGTTGCGAATAGCCACAGTTTATTTAAAACTTTTTAACGATGAAAATAAGTAAAAGAACAAGTCAAAATGATAAGGTTATTTTTTAACAAGCACTAGACTGTCATTAACAAAAAATCAAGGCTTTTAGAATAATCTAATTCCTCATATTCAAGTCCAATTTTTCGGATATTAGCATAATACGATTTGAGTTTTTTATAATAATTTTTTTCTAACTGCACAGTGGTTGCCTTTTTCCCGATTTTTCCAATTAAAAACCATTTTTCAATTAATCTTGCAGTGCGTCCATTACCATCTTGAAATGGATGAATCTTTACGAAAACTAAATGAATTAAAGATGAATAATAAAAAATCTCAAATGGGTTTAAGTCTGTCCGAAGTAGAATATCAATGTCGTAAAACAATTTATCAAGTTCTGATTTAACTATCCCGGGACTTGCTGCAACATATTCAATTTTATCATCACTGTTTATTACAAACATTGGATTACGCCGAATCAATCCTTGTTGACTTTTAGGTAAGAGATGCTTACTCAAAATAGAGTGGACTTTTTGAACATTTTCAAGTGTCAAATTATTGTTTTCGATAAAATCGTATGCTGTATATAAATCATCAGCTTTTCTTGTATAATCAGGTTTAAATTTGATCTTTAAAAATTTGTGCTTGAAATAACTATCAAAATCAATATCCTCTCCTTCAATTTTTGAAGAATAAACAGATGATACGGATTTATAAAACAGAAAATAATCAACTGGCATTTCAAGCTTTTTGATTTTATCAATTTTATCCAAAGGCGATTCTTTTACAGCCACTGTATAATCTTCAAGCAATGTATCTGTCAGAATTTTTAAATCCATTTAAGATTTTTATTATTCGTTATTTCCCTCTTTGTAAAGTAATTATTTTTTTACTTAATACACCCAATATGGGCATATAGATTTGATTATATTCATAAATCATTTTTTCAAAAATAAATTAATTATTCCTAACAGAAGTACTTATGAACTGCTTTTTTATAATCTAAACTTTTCAGTTATAGATTGAATGGTTTTATTAATACGGGTTTCGCCTGTTCCTGATACAATGGTGTAGGGAAATTTATAATTTTCTAATGCCGTTTGATATCGTTTAAAAATGGCTTGGCGTTCTTCCAACGACGGGTTTTCCCGTAATGGGTCGTACGCCCATGGTAAATCAATATTACAGAGTAAATAAAGGTCATAACGATGTGTCTTAATAATTTCTGTAATCCATGGTGAACATTTACCGTATTTGTATTCGCTCCAAATTTTCATTACCAGCATTTCGGTATCAGCAAACAGAAGCTTTTTAGCTTTTTCTGACATTTGATTTTCCATTGCCA
>Ga0114934_10003304_pt1 | contig 10105 bp, 8 predicted proteins | sample 4SBtaG_2_FD_99695 | JGI IMG/M metagenome (GOLD analysis project Ga0114934, IMG submission 99695) | Deep subsurface microbial communities from Kolumbo volcano to uncover new lineages of life (NeLLi) - 4SBTROV10_white metaG | ecosystem: Environmental > Aquatic > Marine > Volcanic ...
GTTAACATGATGATTTATATCCATGAGTTGAGCACCTAAGTCAAACCCACCTACAGTTGTGACACTATTTTTAATAACAGTATTTCTATTTAAACCAAATATCTCTGCTGCAAATTTATCTATCTCTTCAATACGTTGATCCTCAACTTGTAATTGATTAGGTGAAAAATCTTGTGATGTGTTAACACCACTGAGATAACGTTCTAACTCTTTATAGATTTCAGCACTTTCTTGCTGATTAATAATGCTTATAGGATAACCTTGTAAGTATATATTTATCATACGATCGATGTTAATCATAACACCAGTCATCTCTTCAAAAGAATCTTTAACTACATTACCATCTTTAACATCTAAACCAACGCCATAAACTTCTAATTCTTCTTCACTATAGGTAGCTACAATAGGCACACTAACTCTATATAATTTCTTAGATAAAGGTTGAAATTGTTGTCGCATAATAATTCCTTTACAAAGAGGTAAATGTATTATTAACAGTATCTTTAACGAATACAATTAATAAAGGTATAAGATAGAACTGTTCTATAGTATCCCACATATAATATTCACTAAGTAAAGTATCAAGTTTTACAGAATCAATAACTTCACCTTTTAAATATTGCACTAATAACTCTTCTACAACACCACATCCAGTAAGATTTAAATCGTATAAATTATCAGATAGAACATAACTATTATCTTTTATTTTTATAGGTTTATCAGTAACACTAGTAGCATCACCGAGTTGAACATAATCGATAACCGTTTCAGTATTAGCATCTGTCAATAACCCAACTACAAAATTAATACCTAAGTAACTAGTATGTCTCATAGTTACATTACTAACAGTCTGTGGTGTATATTTAAAACCAATGTTACGTTGTGCTCGTTTAAGCATTCCTATATCACGTTTAATAATAGCATCCCAAATAGTATATTTAATTTCATTACTTAAGTCAACATCTATTCTCGTCATGTTAGCAATATCTATATCAGATGTAACATCTATAATTTTAAATAAAAAATCGGTTAATAACGTATCTACGTAAACACCAGATGTTGTTGGTAAAGCTAATAAGTTTTTCTCTGGATGAGTAAATGACATAATGTAATAATCTATTAATTCAGGTATTACATTTTTAAGTTCTATTTTTTTCTTATAATCACTTGCTAAAATAATAGGAGCTGAGAAGTCTAATAGATGATCACTGTCGTAAGTATACTCTTTCATAGTCTTATTAACAAGATCATTATATATTAAAGAACTATTATCTAAAAATGTGAATAATTTAAATGTTACATAATATGCTTCGTGTAAATTATAGGTTTTTGTTTCTATATTATCTATAACAAAGATAGTTTCACGACCACCAGTTAGTGTTGCTAAAAAGGCATCTCCATTATTTGGAATAAACCCACTATTTATAATCGCTTCGCCAGTTATATTTTGCGGGTCATCTTGTGAAATAGGAGATTGTAGTTTAAGTATTAATTTATTAATGCGATTATACTTTTGTTGTGTAGCAGGTACATTAATATCGGGTGGTTGCACAGTATCGTTAATATCTCTAATCTGTAAGAAATAATCAACCGTCCAATCCATACCACTAACAAACTGAATAATACTATCTAAACTTTTATCTTTATCAAATAACGTTGAAGTTTTAATCTCTTCGGTAGTTCTATATACTCGCAAGTCACCGTTTTGTATAGAAGGGACTTTACCTCCTATACTATTTATGTCTACTATAGGCATAATAATCCCTCCTTATTTATTTTCTATAATACCAGCAAAGGTATATTGTATTTGTTTCGTCATTATATTAGCGTATTTAGGTTCTGTAAAATTAAATAACAATTCTTCAACAGGAATATCATTTAGCATGTTTGTAATAACTCTATCTTTGATATCGAATAAACTAAAATAACTATCTATTAAAGTTTCTTTATCTTGGTATACTTCATCATTGTTAACATGTACAGTATCTTTAAATGCTAAATTCTTTTTAGCATTGATTGATTTGTCTACTTCAGTTCTAATAAATGTTTTTATTCGATTCTGATTTGGTACTTTAATTAAACTTAAATCATTTACTAATGATATAATAACACGATACGTTGACATAATATCCATATCTATTTCAGTAGTAAGGTTACCGAGTGTATCGATTAAGATTCTGTTACCAGCATCTATCTTACCATCTCTGTATAATTCAAAATAAAAAATACTAGAATTCATATCGGTAATATAATTTTGTTCACTAATAATAAAATCTACGATATTAGGTTTAAATTTATAATTCGGAATCTCTGCTAAGTTAAAAAGTAATTTTTTATCAGTTTCATCTACCATAGTAAGAATACTAAATACTCTAGTTATAAAACTAGGGGTTGATTTAAGTTCAAAACTATCTTCTTTTGGTATAACTATAAGTTCGGTATTACTACGTTTAGCGTATAATGAATCTCTTCCTGTTAAAGAATAGATATCTTTACTAGCTTTAGTTCTTATAGCATTTTTATTATGTTTATTTTCTTCTATAAAAGTACGGAATGATTTATCTATAATATTATTATAAACTAAGATAGGATATTTTAAAAACAGTACTACTGGTTTTTCATATGTAAATTCATAATCAAATGTAACATTCCATGTTTCAGTTTCAGTATCTTGTTCAGGTTTTATATTATGCAGACTACCAGTTATATAACCTTGTACTTCTAACTGTGCTTCACGAATAGCTAAATCTGTTTTACCTACGTTACCATCTAATGTATTTACAAAATCTACTCGTTCGTCGAATGTTTCACCGATGTATGTATCAAGATCTTTTTGATTACTAACATTCCGTCGTTTATTCTTAAGTTGATTAATATGCTCTAATAACTTAAGTATATGTAAAGGTAAAACATAATGATATTCTAATTCGTGTTGTTTATACATACCATCGTTACTTGTATATAGTCTTAAACGATTAATGATAGAAAATATTTTACTTTTACTTTTATTAGAATATTTAAAATTAATAGTCATTTTACGTTGATGATAAACTGGTACAAACTGACTACCCAATTCTTTATCTTCGTAGATCGGATAAGTATCGGGATTATTTAATAACATAGAGAGTTCTAAACCATCTACGCTATCTTCGCTATAAGTAGCAACTATACTTTCGTCGGACAATGCATTAGTAGTTTGAATCTTACCCAGTTTATTTTTTTCTTTTGTTATGGTATCTTTAATATCATATGTGGTAAAGACATCTCTAGAGATGCCTATTAACGATTTAATATCACTCGTTACTGAGATCACAATCGGTCTAGTGATCGTGTCCTCAATACCGAATAGTGGCATCCTAGTGACTATCATATTATTCTCCTGTTCGGGTTTTTAAATAAACGTATAACATTTCAACAGTTAATTTTATACCACCTTTTCTCATAACAGCTTCAAATTCAATATTAAAAGTAGGTTTGAAATTATCAGTGTCCGGGTAAATTAAACTTAATCTATTTCTAACAGAACTTTTATACGTAGCATTGTCGATATAAGTATACTTAGCAAATTCAACATTTTTATCTGTTAGAACTGTGTTTAAAATATCTTGCATGACCATATTAGTAGTTGCGTTAACCATAACTTTACGTTTACTCATAGAGATAAAAGATGCACATAAACCTTTACCATCTGTAATAATAGAATAAAACTTTTTTAAATCTTTAACTGTATCCGCATAGTTTTCTAAATGTTTATTATCTTCTATTGTTTTATATAGATTACTTATAACATCAATTAGATATTGATTTCCTTTTTGCTTTACCTTTTTTTCTACGAAAAAACTCATGGGGTATCCTTTATTAATTAATTACTCAGTTAAAACAAAAAAATAAAATAGTTACCTAAATAGGTAACTAAACTTTTCCTTTCTTCACGAATTGTAATAATTTATGGTTTATCAATTCACTTGGTTTAACAACATTAGAGGGTAACTTAGACAATTTAATACCTATATCCTCAAAAAGACTAGCTACAAATTGACTACAGAATTTACGTTCTGGATTTTTATCTTTAATAATAACTTTACCGGCTAAAGCATTAACTAAACCTACCCAGTTATAACTTGTTTTTTTGTTATTATCTTTATAAGACTGTATTTTATTTTTAATAGCATCGTAAGCTTCTTTAGGTATGTTGATAACATATTGTGAATATAAAGCACCTTTAAGTTCTGCATACTCTTCCGTATGAAATCCACCAGCAGTAGCATCAAACGTATGATACTTATCTATTATTTCTGTAAACCCGACACTAACATGATTTAAAGTACTTCCACTAAACAATTTAGTTAATTTACTAAATCTTGTTTTAGTATTTGTAAATAATATATAAACTGGATATAATACATCACTTTTAAGATCTTCATTAGATAAATTAAAAACAACATCTATTTCATCTATGTTTATAACTATCTCTTCTTTTGTAAATAATTTACTCATTTGTATTTCCTTTTTATTTCAATAAAAATAAAAAAAAAAGATATAGTCTGTGCATATGCACAGACTATAGTATTAAATGTTAAGACTATTTGTGTAGACTAGCGAATAGTTTACAAGAAGAAACAACATTTTTATTTGCATAGATATTACCTAAGATAGCATCTAATGAAAGTGATGTTGTAAGTGATTGATTAATAGAAACAAATTTACTAATGTATGCTTTACCAGCAGAATCAATTTCTTTGTCATCTTTATATGTTTTTTCAATTGCATCAATTGCTTTTTCACGTTCATCCATAACTTTTTTAGCAGCATCGATAAAAGTTTTACTGTTTGATTTAACTACAGCATTTAAAATACCTTCAACATCTTTAAGAGATAGCGATTCAACTTTTAATTTTGCAACTTCAGATTTTTCTAAAGAAGCAGAAGCTTTAGTTACAGTAATAGCTGAAACTTTATCCATCTCATTGTCAGAAGCAGCTTTTTCATCATCTGTTTGAACCATAATTGCATTAACAGTAGAACCTGTAACTTTTGTAGGAATAAGAACAGCTTTAGCAGGTGCTTTTTCTTTTCCTAGTTTTTCTTTAACTTTACCAGAGATTTTTTCTAAGAAAGATTCTTTTTTAAGACCACCTTCTAAGTTTTTCATAATACCTTCTAAACCAGCTTTGAATTTGTCATCTTGTGATTTAGTTATTTTTTCTGGTAAATCAGAAAATGCAGCATTTACAGTTTTGATTGTAGCTACACTGTTAACAGCAGCATGATACGCGAGGATTGATTTACGATCAATACTACCACTTTCTAAACCAGCAACAGCCATCATACCACGAAGTGATTTAGCCACAGCATCAGTCATTTTAACATTACCTTTATCATCCATCTCTTTAACAGACTCTAAAAGTTTTTTAGCCATTTTTTCAGTATTATTTAAGAATGCTACAGCTTTAACATATAGTTTCTTAATAGCAACACCAATACGTTTGAAGAAAGCTTTTACTTGTTCAAAAATTTTCTTAATAAAATCACCAACTGATTCTCTACTAAGTTGCATAGCAGTTACAGGGTTACTAGTTGCATCTTCAACAGATACTTCTTCACCAACGATTTCAGCTAAATCAGCTTCTTCAACACCAAGTGCTATAGCTGACATACGTAAGTGTTCTTGTGCTACAAGTACATGCGCAGAAGTAATAGATTCTGGTTGACCTAGGATAGCATCGTAATTAGTTGCAGCTTCTTCAAGAGACGCAACAGCTTGCATACCATCTTCCATAGCAACTACAGCTGAACCAGCTTCCATTTCAATATCATGAATCTCATGAATAACATCTTGTTGATCCATTACTTCTTCTACACTTAACGGCCCAGCCGCAACTTCTAATGCTTCTACACTTAAATTTCCAAATAATTTACTCATCATAAATTCCTTTTTTGTTTTGTTTTGTTCAATATTTTTGCAAAAATATATGCCACTATACTAAAGACGGTTTAATCTTCTGTCTCAATCTTTTCAATCTTATATTCAATTTTAGAAAGCTTGTCTTCGTAATACTCAATTTGCTTACGTAACTTAGGATCACCTTCATTGTTATCCTCTAACTTAAGTTCCATTAATCTTAACTCGATAAGTCTCTTTTTATCTTTAAGAGATTCGTATTTTTCAACTTCTTTATCAACCATCCACATACGGATATGGTATATAGGATTGTTTATAAATCCATTGGCCATTGGTAAATTAACTGTTTTTCCAGTTTTACTTAAATTCAAACTTAAAAAACTTTCTTTACCTTCATTAATACTAACAACATTAGATGAAATTTTATGCATATCTTCAATAAGTCTACCGAAATTACTACCGTATGCTTGAAAACTATTACCAAAACCGTTAAGATTATTTTTAATCATATTAAGTTTAAACTTAGGTAAATCAGTAATCTTTTTATCCATAATAATATAATACGCTAAATCTAAAACGTAAGTATTCATAGCACCTAAATCATTGACCATTCTAAGTATAGCAGCGTCTTTAGCAGTAACTGTTTTATCTGTAATAACATCACTAAGTTCTTTCTCTATTAAAGAAGTCACTTTTTTATATGCTTTGTTAATATTAACGAAACCTGATTTGATTTTCTTAACAGCATCTTTAGCGTCTTTAGCTTTGAAATCACAAGATCGACTTATCATAGTTACCATATTTGCATCGACATATGATGCTAAATTTTTAGATTCAATTAGATTATCTAATGTAGGTAACACTTCGTCATTTAGATTATTAAAAATAAATGATGCTGTCTTTTGAACATCTTCTTTTTTTGTAGTGTGGTGCATACCACGTACATACTCTAACAAACTATTTAACATACCTTCTCTCCTTATTTTTCTATCATAAAACTGGTTATTCCGTTCTAAACGAGGGTTCATAACTTTTACATCACCCAGACACAACAGTGTCCGAGAATGTGATGCATACTTAATTTATTCTAAAGAGGAACAGGTCTGTTACCAACCATTGCTTTTAGCATATCGTTAAGATCCACTTTACCGTCTTTACGTTTTGATAATGATCTAAATGAAATATCTGATTTACCACGAATATCTTTTGTAAGAACAACAGCTCGTTCATAATCTTCATCCATAACTGTTGCAGTCATAGCTTTAGCTTGTTCCAATAAACGTTGTTTATATTTCTCTTTAAAGAAATCACCGTTTAAATGTTTATCTAATCTGATTTTATCATTAGCACTTACAATCAACATATTATAATATTTTTCATAACCTACTACACCATTATGTTCAACAGCTTTTGAATTAGCCGATAGAGTTCTTTCGTTAATAACATTTAATAACTGATCTTTATCGTTAATTTTATTTTTCTTATACTCTTTGATTATATCAGTAGCAAATAATAAATCCGATATAGATATACCACCTGATTTATATTCATCAAGTCTATAAGCAAATGATTTGTCAGTAGAACTAGGATTTAACATATTTAAAATTTGATCAATATCAGTGAAAATGATATGAGCTTTAACTGTAATAGGAACCATAAGAGTATGATCAAGTTTTTTGCCCTTCCCGTTCTGAGAATCTTTATATATAGGAACAGTAATTTCTAAACTACGAGTTAACATTGAACGTAGTGTACCCTCGGTATCTTTTACAGTAGTAACTCTGTTTGTTCCGGGTCTTGCAGAAAGAATTGCTTCGCTAGAAATTTTAAGTTCTTCATTGGATAATAAATCGTCTAAGTAATTTACATTCTCCTCGCGAGCAACTTTAATACCTTTATCAATAACTCTTTTTAAACCACCATTATCGGTACCTAATAAGTCAATGATCACACTAGCGTCTAAACCATACACAGTTGATAATATCTGAAATGCTTGCATGTAATAAGCAGAAAAAATATCTACTTGTGTTTCAATCATTTTATCTAATTCTTCAATATGCATAGTATCCTTCGAAACAATCAATACGGGTTCTACAATATAACTACCTAAAAGTTTTGTTATTGAACCATCAGTTTTTATTAGTTTTGCAGTTTTACTATTCATAGCATCGTATATCTCACCAGCAATCTCTTTTGGATTACTAGATTTAGATCCCATTACTGTATTTATAACAACAGATGCTGTGCCTAAAGCGGTCATTATTCCTGCCATTTTTTATCCTTTTTATACTTAATTTAATCATTAATACAGTTTGATAAGTTTCTATGATATAAAAGGAGTTGTAATGCCAAATTCAAAAACAAATTTCAAAACAGCAGAAATAGATACGAATAATATAACATCACTGGATGATTTCTACACATTAACACAACAATTAGGTAGTGGTGATAAAGCTATTTCAAATAACTTATACGGTATTTCAAGTAATGGTGTTAAAGGTGTTTTACCAGAGAATCGTGATAGTTATGGGTTAGTTTTCTTCACTCGTCCACAATTAAATTTATCTAAAAAGAATATTATGAATATAAGAAAAATGTATTCACTTTTAAATAACGATCCAAATTCAATCCATCGTTACGTTCGTTGTATGTTAGATCCTCGCTTAGAAACTGTTAAAGTGGGTGCTAATACAGCTGATCTAGACACCGCCGGGTCTACACTTGTTAATAATGAATTAGCTTTTATTCCTGTTTTTACAAATAATATTAAAAGTATGTCAGGGTGGCCAGATGTTGCACTTCCTACATTTACTAGCAAAGAAGGATTACGTAAAGAGCAATGGACTATAGGTGACGGTGCTATTGAAATATATGATAGTTTTGATTTAGATTGTACCTTTAAAAATATGAAAGATGAACCTATCACCATGTTAGTAGAAACTTGGGTACAATATATTGCTCAAGTATTCGAAGGTAATATGTCTCCGTATATAGATATGATAGCTGAAAACGAAATAGATTACAACACAAGAATTTATCGATTAGTCCTAGATGAAACAAAACGTTATGTTAAAAAGATAGCTGCTACTGGTGCTAGTTTTCCTGTCAATGTACCTACTGGTAAAATGTTTGACTTTACAGATGAAAATAAATACAACACACAAACGAAAGAATTAAATTTACGTTTTAAGTGTGTGGGCGCGTTATATAACGATGATATATTGATTAGAGAGTTTAACAATACCGCTGGTATTTTTAATCCTGAAATTAGAAAGATGGCTAATGGATATGTTCATAATCTAGATAAAATACCTGAATCATTATTAACAGTTTTAAATCATCGTGGTATTCCGTATATCAACGAAGAAACATTAGAGTTAGAATGGTGGATAGACAAAAATAGTTTAAGTTACAAACGTATTATAGCAAGTTTAAAAAAATAAAAAAGGAATAAAGTATGGAACTGTCAAAAACCGAATTAGGTAAATTAATATATGATCCTAATAGAATTCAACAAAAAATATTAGAAGAAGTAGAATTAGCTACTAACGGAGATTACGCAGTAGTGAACGCGACAAACCCATTTACTATGTTGTTAGAAGCAACGGCTAGTGTATCTGCTAATTCTATAGCGGAATCAAAAAGTGTTATACGAAAGAAGTATGCATTTTTAGCAGAAACTGTAGGTGAAGTATACCAACACATAAGCGATGACGAACTCGTTAATATATTCTCTGTTCCATCAGAAGGTGTGTTTGTATTTCACGTGAATGTTCTCGATTTAAAAACAAATGGATATCGTTCAACAGGAGCAAACTTTGTAGAAACTACGATACCCACAAGTACAGAAATAACTATCTTAGACACAGTCTTTACACTTCTTAATGATATAGTTATTCGTTTATACGATAACGGTAGTGTATTCGTAGAACAATTACAAAATAATAGTTCTATTTCTATTAACGATTTAGGTATATTAAATTCTGGTATTGTGTCGGATGCTAATAGTGTACCATGGATTTTATTTGAAGTGCGTATTAAACAAATTAAAAAATATGTTAAAAATACTACCATCACAAGAGCAAAGGGTTTTAGCGAAACATTAACAATGACGAATAAATATTTTTATTCAGATGTTTCTTTTAAAAATAATAGTACTAACAACGCATACGTAAAAATAAATAAATCGCATAATGAAGAGTA
>Ga0114934_10003305_pt1 | contig 10105 bp, 17 predicted proteins | sample 4SBtaG_2_FD_99695 | JGI IMG/M metagenome (GOLD analysis project Ga0114934, IMG submission 99695) | Deep subsurface microbial communities from Kolumbo volcano to uncover new lineages of life (NeLLi) - 4SBTROV10_white metaG | ecosystem: Environmental > Aquatic > Marine > Volcanic ...
CTGTCATAGACATATTGTATCAGAATTTCTATCTGAAAAATTTAATGTTAATATTCAAGAACTTGGTGTTGATTATAATACTCATGAATTAAGAGACTATAAAATTAAACAAAAAGAGAATTTAATCTATGAACTCCATCAATTATTGATAAATTTTTTGAGACAACAGGTATAGGCATTTGATTTTTAGAATTTAAAATCAGAGACATATATTTTTCAACTTTATAAGAATCAATATACCATTCAGATAATTTAATTTTTGATATATCAATATTTTTTAATATAAAATAATTATGTTTATAAACTCTATCAAGTATAAAAATATTTTGATTTATATTATGATAAGTTGAGATTAAATTAATAATATCATTATTTGATTTTATCATTTTCAATTTTTTCTAAACATCTTTTATATTTTGTATCAACAATTGAAATAAGATTAGAATTCAAATTATTTAACATAATATCATTTAATTGATATCTTCCAAATCTAAAAAACATTTTTTGAATTTTAAAATATGCTTGAAATCTAATATCTGTAATTATATTTATTTGTATGTTTAAATTAATGTCAGAATTAATAATACCATTCATTTCAGAAAAATAATAATCTATAAACTTATAGACAGCTTTTTTTACTCTAAGTTCTTTTTGAGATTGAATATTTTCAAAAATATTAGATAAATTTACACCAGCTCGAGAAAAATCTTTTAACATATAGAATCCTTTTTTATTTATTATATAATATAATAACTTAATTATTTTTTAAAAAATCATATTTTTAATAAAAAAATATGATAAAATAAACAAAAAGGATTTTATTTGATTTATATCATATTAAAATATATTCAGAAATATATAAAAAAAATAAAAAATATTAAAGAAATAAATACAATTATAGTGTTTTTAATAATATCTATATTATTTGGATTATATATGATGATTTTTGAGAATCTTTCTTTAATTGATACTTGGTATTTTATAATATCAACAGCTACAACAGTTGGTTATGGGGATATATCTCCACAAAAAGAATTTGGAAGATTTATTTTTCCTATATACATGATATTTGGAATAGGAATATTATCAATACTAATTTCAGAAATTGTAGAAAAATTAATGGAATATAATTTAAGAAAAAGAAAAGGAAATTTAAAAATGAAAAAAGATGTAGATTTATTAATAGTAGGATATCCATCAGAAGATAAAGTTAAAGAAATTTTAAATCAATTAAATATTGAGGAAAAAGAAGAGTTTAATGTAGTTTTATTAAATGATAAGTTAGATGAGATACCAATTTGGTTTAATGATATGAAAAATTTAAATATTTTATTTATTAAAGGTTTTGGTTCAGATGTTGAGATATTGAAAAAAAGTAACATATATAAATGTAAGAAAGCTTTAATTTTAGCAAAAGATCAAAACAACATAACTAGTGATGATTATAATTCATCTACAGTTGCAGTAATTAAACATTTAAATTCAAAAGTATATACAATTGTTGAAAAAGTTAGAAAAGATGATATTTTATATTCAGCTTCAAAAGCTGATTTAATTATTCCAGTATCTCCTTCAAATATAATTGCTCAAGAGATATTGGATCCAGGAGCTATTGATTTAGTTAATGCTATATTTGATAATGAAACAGAAGGAACACAATTTAATTATGTTTATAATGGAGAAGAAAAAACTTGGTCAGATATCGCTATAAATTTAATAATGGAAGGATTAATTCCAGAAGGCTATAAGAGAGATACAGATTATAGATTTAATGTAATACCAAAACCAAAAGATTTAATAAAAGAAGGAACAGTTATAAAATACAGAGGTTCTAAAAGAATTTACTAAATAATAATACTAAAAGTAATAAGGATAAAAATCCTTATTTATATAATACTTTTTAAAGTATTTATATTAAAAAAATAACCTTTTCTTAAGATTCCACCATCTTTTTCAAAAACAACTGCAGCTTCATTTCCTTTTAACTTTAATGAAAATAATTTTTTTATTAAAAGTTCTTTTTGTGATGCAGAAACATATGCCTCTTCTTGAACAATTAACTTGTTGTTTTTAACAATACCTTTTTGAAAAATAAACATAATAATCTCCTTATTTATAGAATGTTTTATATTTTGTTATATCAGCTTATTTTAATAAAAAAAATGATATAATTTTTTATATAAAAAAAACAAGGAAAGATAATATGGGTTTAGATTTAACAGTAAATATTAATAAAAAAATAAAAACAAAAATAAAAGATGAAGAATTAGATATATCTAGTGATAATTCAAGTTTATATTACAGACTAAATTGGTCAGCAGTAAATTATGAGATAAAATATTTTCATTCATTATTAAGTTTTGAAAATTTAACTCCTTCAGAAAAATTAAAAATAAAAACATCAAAATCAAAAATAAATAAAAAAAATATTTATTTAGTAGAATATGAATATTCTGATTTTTTTGGAGATAAAATACCTATCAAAGAACTTGTTTATGGTAAAGATATTAAAAGAACAAAAAATAATACAATTAAAGTAAAAAATAAAAAAATATCAAAATATAAAATATATAATGTAACTAATATAAAACATTATCCAAGTATTTTAAGTGTATTATCATTATATAGTTGGAATGGTTCAAATGGAGAAGAATTTATTATAACAACAAATAAAATAGGTGAAATGGTTTTATCTTCAGTTCATTCTAATTATTCAAAAAGTGGGGAATATATTGATAATAATTATGAAGAAATAATAAAAATTAAAGATGATGAATTAATAAATTTTAAAAATATACTTTTAGAAATAAAAAATATTTTAGAAAATTTATTAAAAAGTGATGATGAATATATAAATAACAAAAGTTTAATTATTATTGATATGTTATTAACAAAAATAGAAGATGAAGAAAGTGAAATGTATATTTGTTTTGGTTAGTCTATCGAAGATAAAACAGAGAACACATAATTCAATAAAACTCAAGTCAAGCTTGAGTTTTTCTTTCAGAACTCGAACTATTCAATTTCAGTCATTTTACCTTGGTTTATAATTCTGTTTTTAATAATAAACAAAATCTTCTTAAATATAAAAGAAAAGGTAAAGGATTTTTTAATTTTTCATTTGATAATTTAAAAAGAGAAAAATATAATAAAGAAATGGAAAATAAAAAAAAATTAAAAAATAAAAATATTAAAAAATTAAAGAATCTCAATTCTTCAAATAATATTTTAGATATTGATATGAATTATATTTAATTTTATTATAATAATAAAAATTAAATACTGGAAAAAACAATGATAGATAAAAAATTTTGGTCAATTATTAAAAAAATGGAATGGAATAAAGATTTTAATGATAAAAGAATTTCTATGTTTATTAAACAAAAAAAGTATGGAGATATAAAAACTATGGTTTCCTTTTTAGATGAATATTATAAAAAAGAAAATAATTTATATATTTATATTAATAAAATAAATGAGAGTGAATATGAAAAATATTTAGGAGCTTCTGATGATGGTTTAGGAGACATTATATCTCATATTATAGGAAATGGAGAAAATGTTTATAAATCAGTTTTTAATAATAAAAAAAACTTTCTCAAATATAAAAATAGTTATAAAGAAAAATTTAGTTATTCTTTTAATGATTTTTTAACTAAATTTCAAAATTTTAAAGAAAAAGAAACAAAAACAAAAGAAATAAAAAATTTTAAAAATAATCAAATTAATTCTATGAATAATGAAACAAATATTAATATGGAATTTATTTAATCTTTATTTTTTTATCTTTTTGATAATTAAATTTTAAACTTTTATTAAAATTTTCATCAATAGAACGATAAACTCCAGCATTATATTTATTTCCTTTCTCTTTATTAGAATAAATTTCCATTTTTTCTCTACAAATAGGACATTTTGGGATACAATATTTATATTTAATTTTACCTTTCCATTCTCCTTCTTCATATACACCATCAGGATGAGATGCTCTTCGAGTATACTTTGGATGTTTTTTACATCTATATTGTTGTATTGACATAATTATTTCCTTTTTCTTTATATATATTATAACAATATAAGACTTAAAAAATAATTAATTAAAGTTTTTAAATTATTATTTAGAACTGTTTTTAATAATATTATTAATCATTGTCCTAAAAATAAATTTATGAACAATATATAAAGAATACCAATATAAATAACTATAAATATTTTTGGGTTCAAAATATGCTATTAAATAAAATAAACTTTCTTTTTTATTTATTTTTACAATTTTAAATTGTAACCATGCTTTTCCAGGTGTTTTCATTTCTGCTATTAATCTTAATTCTTTTAATTTTTGGGAATTTATTATTTTTTCAATTGTCCAAAAATCTATTCTATCTCCTATATGTAAATTATTTCTATTATGTTCAATATTTTCATTTAATTTTTTTAATTTTAATTTATAATTTTGATATTCTAATATCATATGTTGATTTTATTTTTTTAAACATATTATTCATATCTATAAATACATCCCAATCACTTATATCTTTATTTATAGATTTTTTAAACATATTATTTATATCTTCAATTTTAGGACCATCCTCCCAGCTTTTTTCATTCAGCTTTAATATTGAATCATGTAATATTTTTTTTAATATATCACTCATACTTTTAAATTGAGAAGGGTCATCCCAGTCTTTTTCCTTTATCTTTAATGTTGAATCATTTAATATTTCTTCTGTTACTGGTATTTTTCCTGAAAGATATTCTTGATATTGTTTTTGTATCTCTTCATATTGTGACATTTTATTAATACCTTTTATTTAACTTAGATAAAAACTTTGATTTTTCTTTTATTAATTAGAATATAATTTACTTAAATATGAAAAACAATATTGAAATTTTTAACCTTTAATATTTAATATAGGTTTTACGTGATCTAATATTTCTACTAAATCTTTTTGTAAATTCATAACTTCAAATATATTTTTATAAGCCAATGGTGATTCATCAAGAGTTGATTTAGTATGATTTGTAACAATTCCTTTCATTAAATTATGAAATTCATCATAATCTAATAAAGATTTAGCTTTCATTCTTGATAATACTCTACCTGCTCCATGAGAAGAAGAATTTAATGAATCATTATTACCTTTACCTTTTACAATAAAAGAACCATCTTTCATATTTCCTGGAATAACACCATCCATCCCTTTTTCAGCATGAGTAGCTCCTTTTCTATGAATAACATAGTTACTTTCTACAATTTCTGCATGATTATGATTTCTATTTATAAAATATAATTCTTTTGGATTACCAATAAGTTCAACTATTCTATAAATCATCCTTTTTCTATTTTCTAATGCAAATTCTAAAGCTATATTCATATCATTTAAATAATCTTTACCTCTTTTAGAATCTAAAGATAAACCATAGTGTCCTTCTATATTTGTAGAAAGTCTTGCTCTAACTCTTCTATATACAAATTCTTGTTTAGCTTTTTCAAAAGCTTTGGGATTATGATCTTTCCAAGTATTCTTTTCTTCAAATTCTTTTATATATCTTTCTTCATCAGTATTTTCTATTGCTGCTTCTTTCATATAATATTCAGCTACTTGATAACCGAAACATCTTGAACCTGAATGGATAACAATCCAAATCTTACCATCATTCCCTTCACCTATTTCTAAAAAGTGATTTCCACCACCTAATGTTCCTAGTTGTGTAACAATTTTATCCATATTTAATTTATCTTTGATTTTTAAATTTTTAAGATTTTTATTAATATATAATTGATTAGATTTTAATACTGATTTTTTATTATTAGCATTTCTACCTACTGGAACATTTTGAACAATTAATTTTTTTAATTCTTCTAAATTTATGTCTTCTTTTTTTATATCTAACTTAATTGCCGAAACTCCACAACCTATATCATATCCAACATAAGCTGGAAAAATAGTATTTAATGACTTTACAACAGCTCCTATTGGAAGAGTATAACCTTTGTGAGAATCTGGCATTAATGCTCCTTGAACATTACAATCTAATAACATAGCTTCTCTCATTTGATCTATTGCACCTTCTTCTAAAACTTCTGCATAATTTTTTGTATTTTTTACATTTATTTCTTTTATCATTTTATTTCCTTTTATTATTATACACAAATAATCTTAAATTAATTTAAATTGGCATAATTTTTATAAAATTATTATATTAATTTAAATTGTCATATTTTGTCAAAAAAAAATTTCATTAATTTAATATATATTTAATCATTATTATTGTATAATTAAAATAATTATATGTATAAAAGAGGGAAAAGTGAAAAAAGAAAATTTATTCTTTATATATGGAACATTAAAAAAAATGGAAATAACTTTAGTATATTAAAAAAATATAATGCTAAATTTATTGGTGAAGTTATTACTAAAAATAAATATCCTATGTTTAAACTTCAAGAATATTTTCCTTATTTACAAAATAATAAAAATCAAGCTGCAAAAAAAAGAGACGAAACTCTCTGCGGCCAACTCGGTAAATTTTGGGCGTATAATATTTCAGATCAAAATTATAAATATATATTAATTTTTCATTTTAATAATTCAAAAATATATTTAAAGTTTTATTTAATAAATAAATCAGTAGCTTTATTGTAATTATATTTATAATAATTGAAATCAGACCGTCTAATTTTACCAATAGGTTCTTGAAATTCATTATAAGCAACGCATCCTTCATAAGGAAAATCAATAAAAAATTCTTTGAAAAAATCAAATACTTCTTCATTTTTTAATTCAGGAATATCAATTTTAAGTTTTTCGTGAAAATGAGGAATCCAAATATGTTTATCTTCTCCATGAGGATTACCTTGAATTTTTGGTCCAATACATTCATAAGTCCCATCTATAATATTTTTTAAGTTATTAAATCCTTCTAAAATATATTTTTGAGAAGGATTATTTTCTGTAACAGGAATCCAATGTGGCCAATGTCCAGATTTTTCATCAGGTTCTTGGCATGCAATAGAACCTTCTGGTAGTTTAGAGATAATTTCATCACGTGTATAATTAATAATTTTACCTTTTTTACGTTTAAAAATTTTAACATCTAATCTAGCATAAGGTTTTCCATCTTTAATCATAGTAGCAGTTCCATCAATTTTAATTTTAAAATGCTGAATTCCATTCATTAATGTACCATTTATAATTCTACCTAAATCATTAGGATCTTTAGGGAAAATAGTAGGTATTTTTTTCATAATTTATCCTTTTAATTAATTAATTAATATAATTAATATCACAAATTCAATAATTTTTCAAATAAATAATATTTTATATTTTTTTCAATTGATAAATTACTTATATCATTCCTAAATTTTTTAATCTATAATGAAGTGCAACGGTAGATACTTCTAAAATATTTGCTAAATCGTCTAAATTTGTATATCCCAAAATATATATCAAATATTCTAGTGTTTCTTTTGGCATTAAAATTTCAGTTGCCATTTTGTTTGCTTCTACTTCTTTTAAATCATAATTTTCAGATGAAAAGTTTTTAGTTGTATCTCTTAGGATTCTATTTTCATTATCTAAATGTCCTAATAAATAATGTCCAATCTCATGTGCAATAATAAATCTTTGTTTATTTTGGTGAGCTAAAGCATTATAAGTAATTTTAAATTTATCATCATTTTTTTCTATTTTTCCATCAATATCTAAAAATGGAGAAGAAACTATTTCTATGTGATAACTCTCTGCTAATGCTACTGGATTAACTTTAAACATATCCATAATTACCTTCTTGTATTTTTAATAAAATTTTATATTTTGAGGAATATTAATATTGTAGTTAAATACATATAATTCCTTATTTTAAAAGATAAAGAATTATAATATTTTTAATTATTAAAGTCAAATAAAATTTAAGTTTAAACAAAATTTTTTATAATTAAGAAAAAAATTTTAACGGAATTTATCTCCTCCATAAATGAAGAAGTCTTCTTCCTAATTTTTTAATTGATAAAAAATATATGAATAAATTTTGTAATCCTATAAATGAAGACATAGATTTTTTAATTAAAATTAATGATGATGGACATATGAGTATTTAAAACTATCATAAGAAAATATTCATTTAAAATTATTAAAATAAATTCAATTTATTAAAAAAAAAAGAATTTAAATGAATTTATTTATACAACAATTTTTATTATTTACGTTTTCAACATTTTTCATAATCACAACAATACCTAAAATATTTTTAAATGAATATTCTCTTATGATAGTTGGTTTTTTAATGATGTTCATTCAATTATCTAATTTAATATTAAGTATAATATTAGGAAAATTTACTTTTAAAGGTCAGTATTTACCAATTATATATTTTTTCTTTTTTATTAATAATTTAATTTTATATTTTTTTATTAATAATTTAATAATAACAATTATAAGTTTTTTATTATTTTCAATTTTTTATAATTTAATTTTTACTTACAACGATTCAATGATATTAGAAAAACATAAACACAAATATGGTACTTATAGATCAATTGGCTCTTCTTTTTTTGTTTTAATGTCTATTTTTTCTTATTCTTTTATTAAAGATTATAATATTTTATTTATATTAATGGTATTTTCTTCTTTATTATTATTTTTAAATTCATTTTCTTTAGCTAAAAGTACAATTAAAATACATCAAGATATTAAAATAAAAAAAGAATATATATTAAATGAAAAATATTTATTTATTTTTTCTATTATTTTTAATATATCAATAGCTATGTATTTTTCTTTTTATTCTATATTTTTAACAAAATTTGGATATTCAATGAATCAAGTTTTTATTATTTTTGGTGTATCTGTTATAGCTGAAACTATAATGTTGATATTTCAACATAATATTATTAATAAAAATAAATTTTTAAATGTTTATAATTTGATAATATTTAGTGTATTTATGACAGTTATAAGATTTATATTAATACAAACGTTTCCTTTATCTTTTATTATTCAAATATGTGCTAATATTCTTCATTTATTTACATTTTCTTTATTTTTTAGTTCTATGTTATTATATTTAAAAGAAAAATATCCTTCAACACATTTTATATATTCTACATTATATAGAGGTATTGGATTTGGAATAGGTGGAACTATCGGAGCTTTATTAAGTGGAATAATATATAAATATTATGGTATATATTATTTTTATATACCAGCAATATTATCTTTTATAAGTATTTATTTTTTATTAAAATTAAAAAAAGAAAATATAAAATAAATTTAAGTTAATTTTATTTTTTTTTATAATATAATATATTATATATTAAAAAAAAGGAATATTATGAAAAAAAATTTCAAAAAAGGTGAAATTGGTTCTTATATTCAAGATTATAGTGATTATACTATTAATTTAAAAAAAATAACAGGGGAAGAATTTAAAAAATATATTGAAGAATCTTTCCCTAATTTAATTGCAAAATTAGAAGAAACAAAAGGGTGGGGAAGTACTCTATATAATTATGTTCCAGTAGTATATAAAAATGATGAAATATATTTATATAATAAACTTTTTATATGTATAAAAGAAGCAACAAAAAATGAAAATGGATTAATTGTAGGAATTCATGATTTTAGTAATTATATAATTGAATTAAAATATTAATTTAAAAATAAAAACAATAAGGGGATTTTTTGAAAAAAATAAGTTTTAATAAATATGATTTAATAATTAATGATAATAGTGATGAAATTATAATTGAATTTGATGAAAAATTATATAAAAAAAAAGATATTTTAGAAGAAGTTGATTTAATATTAATATATATTGAAAGAGAATTTAAAAATTTTATAAAAGAATATGATAATTTAAAAACTTTTGATGATATATTTAATTTTGCTATTAAATATAAAAATATTTCTGAAATTAAAGAACCAAGTATGTATGCAAAATTTATTTCTTTGAAAAAAAATAAAAATACTTCTTGGATGGTGGAAAACAAAAATTTAAGAAAAAAAAATCAAATAAAATTTATATAAAAACTATAAATAATTTTAATATTGAAAATCTTCTTAATGTTGAACATATAATTTCATTATCAAAAAATACTCAAAGA
>Ga0114934_10003306_pt1 | contig 10101 bp, 9 predicted proteins | sample 4SBtaG_2_FD_99695 | JGI IMG/M metagenome (GOLD analysis project Ga0114934, IMG submission 99695) | Deep subsurface microbial communities from Kolumbo volcano to uncover new lineages of life (NeLLi) - 4SBTROV10_white metaG | ecosystem: Environmental > Aquatic > Marine > Volcanic ...
GTTTTTCTTTGATATTGCTTTGTTTATAATTGAAAATATAATCAAGCTGAGTATTAAATAATAATTGCAGATCGTGATTATTTACTCCTGATTCAGTAAACCAAAAATCAGGGATGTCGAGATTCAACGAATTTATATTTGTATTTCTTAATATTTCTAGCATGTATTAACCTCCAATTACCAGTATCATCAATTCGCTTATATTGCTATCTATAATACTAAACTATACCCGCTCTTAAAATAAAATTTGCACGGAATAGTTCCAAAAAAATAATATCATTATTGATAAAAAAAGGGAATAATAAAAAACCCATCGGTTAGGACGGGTTTTTGATCTTAATGGTGCTGAGAGCGGGACTCGAACCCGCATGAACTCATCGTTCACAGGTTCCTGAGACCTGCGTGTCTACCAATTCCACCACCTCAGCGGAATTTTCTTCTAATTCCCTGGGGAAATAGCACCAACTGGGCATGTATCAACACAAGCACCACAATCGATACAAGTATCAGCAGCGATCTCATACTTTCCAGAACCTTCAGAGATTGCTCCTACAGGACATACATCTTTACAGCTTCCACAGGATACACATGCATCAGAAATAACATGAGCCATTTGTCTCCCTCCATGTTTTTTTTACTCTACGATATTATCATCGGTATAAATATTATTCAAGAAAAAGATTACCACTAACCACGTCAGAAAATTAGGGGTCAGGTCTTGAATTTATCATTTGCAATATTTTTTATAAGAAACTCATAACCATCAATAGTATTGAATGGCTCAAAAAGAGTATGAGGATGCCATAATACAGATGCTTCTCCATGTACAGCTTTAACCTCATCTATTAATTCTGAAATACTTTTTTGTATATTAAATATATCTTTATGCTGATAAGTATAGAGATGCCCATCCATAAGTATAAGTGGAATTTCTATTATATTTAGACTTGAGTTTTTATTGAAATCATAGGGATGAAATCTCAAGGCTGATGAGTTTCTAAAACCTGGAATATCATTAAAACCAAGAGTAGAATCCTCCAAAAATCCTGCTTTTTCCTGAGCTAGCCATGTTTTTTCAAAGCTGAATCTTAGCCAATGTTGGCGAATTTTTATAAGCTTTATGCCAAGAAAATCTTCCATTAAAACCTTGTATTTAATTAAAGAATGGGCATCTTTATAACAATAGTATCCTGGATGAATACCAAGTTTGTTACCATATTCTAATATAGTTTTTATAAGTCTTTTAATATAGGGATCATTTTTTATAGAATATGATGGATTAAAAATAGGATTTTTAAGTTTTTTAAAAGACCCTGGAAATACATAAAATACCGATTGAATATTATTAGATTTATCAATTTCAAGAGATTTTTCTATTGATTTTTTAAGATTATAATTCAAAAAAAGGACCTTAATTCCCTTTTTCATAATGCTTAAATTATATCCGTTTTTAAGGGAATTATAGATATTAAAACCACCCTGTTTTATTCTTAAGCGTATTTCATGTTTAATATAGTCAATATCATGCGATATATGTATAATGGGCTTTGGGAGTTCTCCGAAACATCTTGTTTCATCGGCTTTTTGAGATACAGCTGCCCATCTTCTCAGGAAAAGAAAAATCCTATTAACCCATGCATAACGGAATAGTTCCTTATCAAATCCTTTGATCTTAGAATAATTTGAATGTATAGGTCCATATCTTTTTTCAAATTCTCTCTCCTGCATGCAGTTGAGCATGAAAAAGGCATTTCTCCACCAGTCGCATTCCCTATAGTCTTCACTATTTATAAATCTTCTATACACAAGTATATGGTTGTCTTGTCCAATACCAATTCCAGATGCCCAGTATGGGAGTCTTATCCTTTTAATCTCAAATCCATTGTTTTTATCAATATTTGGAATACCAAGTTTCCTTATTTCATTTGAGGAATTTGTCCAATATTTTTGTCCAACATCAATAAGATAATCTATTATATTGTTTCTCATATTTAATATCCCAGTATTTTCAAGAATCTATTGAATATCTTCATTCTTAGAAATCTAATCCTATAATCATTGTCATGTGAACGAAAATATAATGTGTGAAGCATTGTTATTCCGTATTTTTCAGGATTTTTGTAAATATCACTTCCGCTTAAAGCAGCACATGTTGAGGCAATAGGGCTTATTATTGGCTTAAGTGGTCTTATTATAAAGATAAATAGGAGTGTAAGAAAAAAATCGCTCCATCTTTCTGTTGGAAAACCAATAATAAAATTCATTTTAAGTTTTATTCCTAATCTTTTGCACCAAAATGCAAGGAAAAAGATTTTAAAAAGAGATATATTTTTATTCATCATTTTAAGTACTCTTGGAGAACCGCTTTCTACTCCTACGGTCAATACATTGAATCCACATCTTTTTATAGATTTAATATCATATTTTGATATCCATTTAGAAGCAAAAATATTGCCTTCAAAACTGAATCCTTTATGTTTAGATAATATATTTAATATGATTTTAAATACCTTTTTAGACGGATTTATTTGAGAATCTCCAAATATTATCCTTTTAATCCCGGATTTTTTTGCTTCTTTTATGAAAATGCCAAACTCATCAGAATCAAAAAAAATTAGCTTAGTAAAAAGTGTTCTCTCTTCACAATATGCACATCTATTCGGGCATCCTCTTGTAAACATGAAGGGAAGTGTATTTGACTGTAAATACTTATTATTTAAAAGATCTGAAAAATCCGGAGAAAATAATTTTTTAGGGCTTTCTGGGGGTATAGTTATAATATTATCATGCTCTTTGATTATTGTTCCGCGAGGTCTCTTTTTATCTTTAAGTATATCAACAAGTGGAATTTCACCCTCTGTATATACTGAAAAATCAGCAATACTTTTTTCTATAAAATAGAAGGCATCTATATCTTTTCTTATCTGAGGGCCACCAACTGCTATTTTGGATTTAATACCTCTAGATTTTAAGCCAGAGATAACATATTCGGTAGTTATTTTGTTTGTTGAGAATACTGAAAAACCAATCAGATCAGCTTTATATTCTAAAAGTTCTTGGATTATTCTATCAAGTTCAGAACTTATTTTGCTTAATATATTTTTAAAACCTGCTTTATTAGTCCATGGAAAAAAGTTCTCCGGCTTCCATAATTCTTTATTTTCAGAATTATTAAACACTTTGATATTATAATCAATGGTTTTTATATCAAAGCCTTTATGAAATGAGAAAGATTTAAGACTAGCAAGCCCAAGTGGAGGCCTATTTGGACTATGACAAGGTAATAAACATATGATAGCCTTTGTCAAAACAGCTTATAACCCTCTATAAATATCAAGAAGATCTTTCTCCGAAACCTCCCAACAGTATTTTTCAGCTGTTTTTCTGCAATTCATCCTAATTTTAGGATAGTTATAGTGATCATATATAGTTGATAATATAAGCTTTGATAACTCGAATCTGTCATTAGTGTCAAATATCTTCCCAGTAGAATGCTCTTTTATAAGATAAGTGACTTCCTTATTTGAAGAAAGAACTGGAAGGCTGGCCATACAAAAAAGACGATACATACTATCAGGTGAGAACGAATTGTCGGTTTCTGGTATCAAACCCAAAGATGCATCCTTAAGCCAGTCTATGAGTTTTTCCTCTGAAAAATCAGAGATATCTATTGCCGTGATATTTTTTTTGTTTGGTATATTAATATTACCCTTCATATAAAGTATAACAAAATGCAGTTGTGGATTATAACCTAGTGTCTCAGCTGTTTTAAGGAAGAGAGTATTATCTGTACCCGGCGTGCTGAATTGAAGTATGATTTTTTTCTTTGCTCTGGAAAGTTCTAAATATTCAAAAAGACTCTTTGAACTGAAATTCTTGAATAATTTTGGGAAATCTCCAATAAATGAGGTGTTTTTCTTATTGAATGAGTAGATTACAAAGTCTGATAAATAAGAAAATATGGATGAGATTAGAAATGGTTTTTTATATGGAAAGTGTATTATTGCCGATGAGCCGAATATATATTTTGAAAAAAGTGCATGAGGAATCATTTTTTCATCAAATACATGTATTATATCAGGTTTTATATGTGCTGTTTTAATGAGCATATAAAAATATGCGTATTTGGTCATACCTGCACCACGAAGTATGAAATTTTTCCCTTTTATATGCCATTCATAAGGTTTGTGTTTTAAAAATGCAATTACTTCAAAATCATTTTTTCCAAGAGACTCAGCGATTCTAGTAGAAAGAAATTTGGTCTCTGCAGAAGCAAGTATAAGTACTTTCTTTTTCATCGACTACTCCAATATTCTATTTTTTATATAAGATATTATTATATCAGCTGCCTTTTCTTTTGAAAGTATTTCGGTATTTATCTTAATATCTGGATTTGTAGGTTCTTCATATGGTGCATCAATTCCAGTGAAATCCTTTATTTCTCCATTTCTAGCTTTAGCGTATAGTCCCTTGGGATCTCTTTGCTCACAGACCTTCAAATCACATCTAACAAATACTTCTAAAAGGTCATCTCCAAGAAGATCTCTTACTAAACTGCGATGTTTTTTCAGGGGAGAAACAAAGCATGCTAGTGTTACTATTCCAGCTTCAACAAATAATTTGCAGACTTCGGCAATTCTTCTTATATTTTCATCACGATCGCATGCGGAAAATCCTAAATCTTGATTAAGACCATGTCTAATATTATCTCCATCCAGTGTTATAGTCTTTATTCCCTCTGAAAACAGTCTTTGTTCTACAATGTTTGCAATAGTTGACTTTCCAGAGCCAGAAAGCCCGGTGAACCATACTAAAATGGATTTATGTCCATATGATAATTTCCTGTCATTTCTTTTTATGCTCATATTTTGCCATATAATATTTTCTGATTTGTTCTTCAAACTGATTTTCCACCATTCATTATTATATCAAGCATACTATCTACCCTTTTACTCCAGAGAAAGCCTTTTGCAGTCTCAATTCTTTTTCTTATCTTTTCTGGAGAATCTTCTGTTATCTCTTTCTCAATAATTCTAATGAAGTCATCTGTTTTATCAGCTGTTTTTACGAAGTCTTTATAGTCTTCATATTCTAAAAGTCTGGTACTTACTACAGGAATTCCTGATGCTATATAGTCGAACATTTTCAAAGGGCGTGTACATCTTGTAAATTTATTTACTATAAATGGAATAAATCCAATATCAAATTGTTTTACATAAGCTGGAAGAATGTCAAAATCTTTTTCACCAAGATAATGAATATTTAGAATATCCTTGAAACAGTCAAGATTTTCTCCACTTAATATAGGGCCTATTATCACTATGCTCCAGTCTGGGCGCTTTTTGGCTATCTCTTTTACAAGATTTATATCAAATTTCTGCGCAGTTATGGATGCAGAGATACCGATTATAGGCCTTTTTATTTTCTTTAATTCATCAGGCTCTTTATACTCTTTAAAATATGAAGGGTCCACACCATGGGGTATAAGAAATGATTTATGATTATATTTTTTGCAGTAATCAACAATTTCAGTAGATGGCGCAAATACTATATCCGATTTTTTAATAAAAGAAGGGAGCTTTTTCTTTAATGAATCTTCTTCATTTGAATATTGCCAGTTTTCTATAGAATCGAAAACTACTCTTTTTTCAGATAATTTTCCTATCCATTTGAAGCCCCGTAGTGTATATAGCCAGTATGTGATATCACGGAAGTCAAGTTTATTAACAATTTTAAGAATATTAAAAAGAATAAAGTCATAATTAAGGGAATTTATCAAAGAATATTTACCCATTAAAGGAAATACAGGTGGAGAATATACAAAAAGATTATCAGATATCTTTTTAAGCAGATTATGGCGAGTTAGTGGAAGATTTTTCCATTTCCCAGATCGTGGGGGCTCTATAAAGAGAACTCTATGACCCTTTTTTGAAAGATTTATAGCTACTTGCTGTTTTCTAGTCCTAATAAATGAAAAATCTGCTGTTGAGAATAATACTATATCCAATTCTTATACTCCTCTAAAAAAATTCCGAGATTTAGAAATACCCACAGTCTTTGGCTGAAATTTTTTCTTCCTTCAATATGATCAAGAAAAATCTTTCTTACACCATCTTTTTTAATAAAATAATACATTGGATGTTTATCATCAAATAAGATATCTTTTGCGAAATTATTAAGTGGTCCTTTTGAAAACCATTCTCTATCCGGTCTAGGTGTACCTACTTTTGGAGCACTAAAAAATTCTTCTGGAAGTATTTTTTCCATTGCCTTTCTTAATAATATTTTCCCCTTTGATTTATCAATCTTTAATTTATCTGATAGGGAAAAAACAAAGTCCACAAGTCGATAATCCAAAAAGGGTACTCGGTTTTCTATGGAATTTGCCATTGTTATTTTATCCTGAATCATTAAAAGAGAAAGAAGAGAATTAGAGAAATCGAATCTCTGTAGATTGTTAATAAAAGGAATACCATTTGATGGGGAAAATCTTTCTTCGAATTCAGATGAGATATCAATCAGGAATTCTTTTTTTAAAAACAAGGGAAGTTCGAAACTGGATATCATATGGTTAATTCTAAAATATGATGAAATCGGACTTTCTTTGAATCCTTTGATGATAAGCTCTTTACTTATATCTTGAGAAAGTGAATTGATCTTTTCAGAATATTTATTACTATCATGTGCAAAACATGATTTATCTGTAATCATATTATATCTTGGATAGCCAGCCAGCAACTCATCTCCTCCATTTCCATCAAGCAGTACTCTTACCTTATTACTGGCATCCTGTGATATCAAATGTATGAAGTATCCTACAGGGCCTGTGTGAGGAGCTTCATAGGCGCGAGTGGCATCATGAATAATGGAGATTATTCCTTCTGGAGTTATCTCTGTAATATGATGCTCTCCTCCAAATTGTGATGCTATTTTTCCTGCAAGAGCAAATTCACTGTATTCAGGAAAATCAGGGAAAAAAGCAGTATAATAATCCGAAACTCTTTCCCCAGCAATAGAACATATCGTGGATGAGTCAAGACCACCTGATAAAAATGAACCAAGCGGAACATCAGATTGTAATCTCAACCTTACAGAATCATTTATCAATTCAGAAAAGTGTTCGGATGCTTGTTCTAAAGAAATATTATTTATTACTTCTGGGAAATTCCAGTATGAAAATATATTCTTTTCAAGCGTTTGTATGGAAATTTTCATCACACAGGCAGGCGGAAGTGAATAGATATTTTCGAAAAAACTCTCTGGATAAAGTGGATAGAGAAGGCTCAAAAACTCAGCTATTGAATTTCTTCTAATTCTTGTTTTGCAGAGTGGATTTGAAAGTATTCCCTTTATTTCTGAACAGAATAGGAAATTTCCGTTTTTCTCATGATAATAAAGTGGTTTTATTCCGAAACGATCTCTAGCTAGAAAAAGAGTATTATTCCTTTTATCCAGTATTGATATAGCAAAATCGCCGTTTAATTTTGAAAAGACTTGTTCTCCCCATTCTGCGAATCCATGTGCTATTATTTCTCCATCTGAATTTGAGATGAAAGTATATTTATCAGATAGTTGGGCCCTTAATTCTAGAAAGTTATAGATCTCTCCATTATAAAAGACAATAATATTTCCATTTTGTGAGATAAAGGGTTGCTGGCCATGTTCTGGATCTATTATAGCAAGCCTTCTATAGCCAAAACAGAGTCTTTTAAATGATGAGCTCGCTTCTGAATCCGGGCCTCTTTTTTTTATGCTCTGAAGCATCGAAAAAATGCTGTTATGATTACTTTTATCTGATATAATACCCGCTATACCACACATGAACTCATGATAACAATTTTATATAATAATGTCACAAAATAACTGTATATTTTTCATGTTGATAATATCATTATTTTCCTGTATATTAAACTGTTATGAACATAATTGCAGATCTTCATATTCATTCTACTGCATCTGACGGCAAGTTTTCTCCAACCGAGATAATTCGAAGAATAAAAGAACTTGGCCTTACTACATGTGCGCTTACCGATCACGACACCGTGGATGGAATTCAGGAAGCAGCAGAAGCTGCAGAGAAATATAATATAAGGCTTATACCAGGGATTGAACTCAATACAGATGTAAAAAATGGCGAAGTGCATATTCTTGGATATTTCATTCCCTATAAAGATCCTGAATTCATAAGAATCCTTGAAAAGTTTAAAAATAGCCGTTTAGACAGGATGAAAAGAATGATAGAAAATATAAATAAGCTTGGTCTGAAGGTGTATATTGATGAAGTCTTGGAAGAAGCAAAGGATGCACCACTTGGGAGGCCTCATCTTGCAAGAGTACTTCTAAAACATGGATATGTATTTTCTAAGGAAGATGCCTTCAAGAAATATCTTGAAAAAGGTCGCCCAGGATATGAACCACACGATGAAAGACTGACTCCATTTACTGCAGTAAAACTTATTAAACAATTCAAAGGAGTTTCTGTAATCGCCCATCCTGGAATATCTGATTTTGATGATAATATTCCTGCTCTTATTGATTCTGGGCTTGATGGTATAGAAGTATTTCATTCCAAACATGATGAACAGCTGAGAAAACACTATCTTGAAATGGCAATTAAAAATAATCTTCTTATAACTGGGGGTTCAGATTGTCATGGAGAAATCACTTTAAAGGGACTTAATCTAGGGAAATCAGGACTTACAAGTAGTAAGCTCTCTGAATTTTTAATAAAAACATCAGGAGAAGCTAATGAATAGAAAAGCTTTGATATTATTAATAATATTTACAATTTTTTTAACATCTTCTTTTTCCAAGAGTGAAGATGATGTTAATAAAGCTAAAAATCTTATTGACAGACTAAAGATCACTAATGGCGAAACAAAAAGTACTAACTGGATAGAAAATACAAAAGAAAAAATAAAAAATGCTCTTGCAGAAAAAGATTATGATACTGCATTGGAATTATGCGATAAAATTCTTAATAAACAACCCACAAATGAAGATGTAATAGAGCTTAAAAGACAAGCAAAAAGAGATCGATTTTGGGATGAATATGGTGATAAATTCATTCTATTACTAATCATTATAACTGTACTTCCTTGGATAATGAAGTTTTTTTCAAAGCTAAAAGAAGCCAAACCCAAAAAACTTCCTCTTATTCAGAAGTATAAAAAGCTTGTAATAGCTGGGAAATATAAACAGGCTATTTCAGGTTTTAATTCTCTGCTAGCAAAAGGAAATGTGATGGATTTTTTTACGATGAAAGAGATGTCTGATATCTATTTCAATATCGGAAAATGTTATTTCCATCTCAATAAATTGGCAGATGCTGCAAAAGCACTTATAGAAAGTATAAAATTCGATAATAACAATATCACAGCTCATAATCTCTTGGTTAAATGTTTTTTAAAACAGAAAGCAAGCCATGAAAGGGCTATACAGGAATATCAGAGTTATTACAGGAAAAATCCTACTGATGTAGAAATTACTACTATATTAGCAAACTATTTTGTGCAAAAAGGACTTGCAACCGATGATGCAATGTTGGCATACAGGAGATACCTTAAACTAGACCCAAACAATAAAGATATAATTAAGCTTATTACCGCAAGATTTATTAGAAAAAAAGAGAGCACTAAAGAGGCTATACAAATATATGAAAAATATTTGGAAATTTTTCCAATGAAAAATGAAGTTAGAAGAGAACTAGCTAATATCTTATTTTCATATAAGGAATTTGAAAAATGCATTAAATCTTGTAAAATACTTTTTGAAAAAGGATATATGGAAGATGAAGAACTCCATAAAATAATGGTAGAATCACATAAAAAATTAGGCAAATATGATGAACTTTCAGATTTTTATGAAAACTTCAGCGCATCTCATCCAGAGTCGATTTTCTTAAAAGAATTTGCAGAAAAAGTACTTAGAAAAGGAAAAGATGATCAATTTGCAGAAAGAATAGTTGGGAACTCAGAAAAAGATGATAATAGTAGCAATTTCATGATATGTCCACATTGCGCTCATCTCAATCCAAAAGATAGTGAATTTTGTCTTGGATGTGGAAAACTTATTAAGGAGTAAACTTGAAGGAATATTTTA
>Ga0114934_10003307_pt1 | contig 10100 bp, 6 predicted proteins | sample 4SBtaG_2_FD_99695 | JGI IMG/M metagenome (GOLD analysis project Ga0114934, IMG submission 99695) | Deep subsurface microbial communities from Kolumbo volcano to uncover new lineages of life (NeLLi) - 4SBTROV10_white metaG | ecosystem: Environmental > Aquatic > Marine > Volcanic ...
AAAAGGGCTTCATGTGGAGCAGGCTGAGCTTGTTGGTATAATAAGTGGTGCAGGAGGCTATCTTGCCCTTGTGAAAGAAAAAGGAGGAGCTGGGTATGTGCTTAGAGAGGGAGACGGTATCGTTGGAGGAAAAGTCTCACATATAGATAAAAATTCAATAACATTCAGTATGTTTCAGTTTGGAGTTCATTCCACTGTTGTATTACATCTCAAAGAAAGAGAGGGGGAAAAATGAGAAAAACAATAATGTCCCTGTTTATCTTTATTCTAAGTCTTTCTGCAGTTTCTTTAAATGATATTAGAGTAAAGTCCTTTAATGGTATGACGGATGTACTGCTTATATTTGATAATGGTGTAAAAAACTTTAGTGATTTCACTGTTGACAGTAAGATTGCAATCGATGTTATAGGAGGGGTTTCAAATTACGCGGGAAAGACCTGGGGTGTTACTCGCGGTGGCATAGATACAATAGATGTTTCCCAAATTCCATCTGCAAACCTCTTAAGAGTAATAATAGGAAGAGATTCTTCATATAACTATACAGTTTCTGCAAGCGGTAATACATTGTCGGTTGCAATTGAGACAGGTTCTTCTCCCTTTGTTGAATGGGGCATTAAGAGTCAATATGTGATTCCAAAGGAAGTGAAGACCGTCCGAGAAACATATAAACCAACGAAAGGAATTTCACTTGAGTTTGAAAATGCTGATCTTGTTACAGCCCTGAGGGCAATTGCAGAGTATGCAGGCAAAAATATAATAATTGGAGATGATGTAAAGGGAACTATTACAGTAAAGCTGGATAATGTTCCCTGGGAAAGGGCACTAAAACTTATTCTTCAGACAAAGGGTTATGCATATGTAATCGAAGGCAATATTATAAGGGTGGGAACGGGAAAGCAATTTGCAAGTGAGAGAGAGAATAAAGAACTTGCAGAACCTGTTGTACAAAAGGTTTTTAGACTTGAGTTTACAACTGTAGATGAGATAAAACCAATAATCCAGAATTTACTTTCAAAAAGAGGATCTATTAATATAGATAAACGAACAAACTCATTGATAGTCAGGGATATTGGTTCCAAAGTAAATTCTATAGAGAGCCTTGTTAGAATTCTCGATTCTAAGACACCCCAGGTTGCAATAGAAGCAAGGGTTGTTGATGTGGACAGAACGAATATTCGTGATATCGGAATTAATTGGGGTTCGGAAAATATGCAAAAGGCTGCCTGGAATATTAAGGGAAAGGCATCGCTTACCCCTTCCGCCGCTCCTGTCGCAGGTTTAGACCTTACTCTGGGTACGATCCGTAATTACGCCAAGCTTCTTGCGAATATTAAGGCATTAGAAAATAAAAATAAGCTGAGTACAATAGCTAACCCAAGGGTTACGACAGCAAATAATAAAGAAGCAAGGATATTTGGTGGAAAGCAATTTGCTATTACCACAATAGATATAAGGGGTAACCCTATTACTCAATGGTTTAATGCAGGTATAGAACTTAATGTTACCCCACATATAAATTCCCTTCAGGACATTACGATGGATGTAAGAGTTGAATTGAGTGATGTTATTTCTGAAAAAGAGATTACAAAAACAGAGGCAAACACTCAATCCCTTGTGAAGGATGGAGAAACACTTGTGATAGGTGGATTTATACATAAGACGGAGACAAAACATGAAGAGGGCGTACCTCTTCTTATGAGCATTCCTCTCCTTGGGAGACTTTTTAAGAGGACATATACAGAAAATAGGGACAGGGAAGTTCTTATATTTCTTACCCCCCATATAGTAAAAACAGATTAAATCAAAATTTTTATAGGTAATAAAAGGGGGAACAATTTTGTTCCCCCTTTATTTTATCAGGGCGACTTTTCTCTTTACCGGATTTTTACAGTTATTAAAATGCACAAAGTAAATACACGGAGTGAGGTATTGTGAATCTATATTTAATTGATGTGTTCCTGCCCTCTTGAACTTTTTTATATTATATATTTCCCATAGTATCGAAGTATGAGATAATATTTATTAAATCCCAATTGCTATTTACCCCTATCCTTTGAAATATATCATCAATATATAAACTATCGCTATTGCTTCGTTCTATGGGAAATACTTCACCTTCAAATATGACGGAGTTAGCGTATGTTTCAGAAAGTGTAACCCCAATGGATGATGGATAAGCCCTCAATCTCAATATTACAAAAGATGCGTTAACTACATCACTATTTCTATCCTTTCCAATTGCCTTATATATAAGGTATCATCTTCTCCAATGGAATCATATATGGTTGAAAAATTAGAAGATAAATAATTCCTTTCAGAGTCTATATTCATTGGTTCTGAAGGACCTGAACCCATAAAATTCTTTGAAAATGGTAGGAATTCGGATGGACCTTATATGACGGAATTGATCGAGTCGTAATTATAAAGCCACCAAAAATTATGTTCCAATTTAAGAATGTAATTTGAAAGATTTTTAATGTTTGGGCCTGGTTGAATCATATTAAAGTAAACATTGGAATATATAATAGATGAAGGGTAGAACTTGCAGCTTTTCCTTGCAAGATGCAATACATTTCCGCCCCAAAAAAATTTGCTATTGAAAAGAGGAAAAAAGTTGTTATGATAATGGTGAATAAATTGAAAGAAAAGGAGGTTTAAATGGGTGTAATAAGAAGGCCTTTTGTTTTTTTGATTTTTTTATTTTCTTTCAGCCTTTTCCCTAAGGTTCTTGCAGTCGTAGGTAAAACAAAAATAATGGATACAGACCTGAGGGGTAAGACACTCGAAGAGGCTGTTAAGGAAGAGGTACTTTATAAGTATGCCTTAAAGATGGGGTATGAGGATACTATTGCTCCTATACTTTATGTAAAATCACTCAACAACGTTATTCGCTCTCTCTACAACGATATAGTTTTGAAGAAAGCGAGTGCTAATGAGGGAGAGGTATACAGTCTTTACAGACATATGGATAAGGAGTTTAAGGTAAAAGTATTAAAAACAAGGAGATTCAAGACAGCTTATATTGCTCTTGGTAAAATATTGAGAGGGGAAGACTTCGGAAAAATTGCAGAGAAGTATTCCGACGATATTAAGTTAAAGAATAAAAAGGGCGACTATGGCTGGGTAAAATGGACGTATCCTCCGGATAGATTAATAAGGAAGGTTTATCGTATGAAGAAGGGTCAGATTTCCTTTCCCTTCCAAGATAAAGGAAGCTGGCTTATCGTAAAATTGGATGATGTCAGAATTAAGGAAGTTCCGTCATATGAAAGCTTGAGGAGAGAACTATATACACAGATAAAAAGGGTTAAACAGAGGGCACTTGCAACGAGACATATTGAGTATCTCCAGGAGATGTTGAATATAAGATTCAATAAGTTTGGTATACAAAGTTTTATGGATGCTGCACCGATTAGACCAGGAATGGGTAAAGCAGGCTTGCCCCATTTTCAACCTGGGCAGGAAAACGTAGTTCTCGCAACTTCCGTGCTTGGACCATTCACAGTGAAAGATTTTGTACTTATGTCTGCAGGGACAAAGAGAAACCCGGATTACAGGAATGAAAAGGTTGTTAAACAGGTTATCACCTGGCAGATACTTTATAAGGCACTGGAGATAGAGGCAGTAAATAGAGGAATTACAAGGAAAAGAAATGTAAAAGATTATATTTATAGAACAAAGAAAACTATGATACTCAACCTCCTGAGAGGAAAGAAACTTGGCACGACGGATGTAAATACAGATAGTCTCACGGATTTTTTTAACAGGAATACTGAAAAATTTAAAATACCTGAAAAAAGGCATGTGTACGTTATCCTTGTTAACGAGAAAGATAAAATTATGAGAATTCGAAACGAGGTGGTAAAGGGAGCAGATTTTTCAATGCTTGCAAGGAAATTTTCAACTCATTGGAGTAAAAGCAGAGGAGGAGACCTTGGGATGATCACAGTAGATAGTTATCCACAGATTAGTAAAATTGCCTTTCACTTAAAAAAAGGTGAAATATCAAAGGCCTTTCAGATGAGTAATGGGTGGGCTATTGTAAAAGTTGGAAATATAAAACCTCCAACCATCCCAGATTTCAATACTATTAGAAACAAGGTTGAAAGAGAATATAAAATGTATCTCCTGAAAAAATGGGAGGACAAAATCTATAACGAATATAAGGATCAATTTAACGTTAAGATCCTTAATAAGGAGGAATAATGAAGAAATTATTTTTATTGGTATTAATTTTTGCGATTGTATTTGTTTCTGGATGTAAGGGTAAAAAAGAAGAAAATTCAGTAGTCGAAGTAAAGGGAAAGTACTATACCCTGGCTGATATTGCAAAGGACTTTGGTACATCTGAGCAACAGCTAAGTTCTTATCCAAAGGATCAGTTAAAACAGATAGTGGAATGGTGGGTGGATAACGAACTCATTTATAGGGAAGCCCTAAAAGAGAAACTTAATAATGATCCTGCCGTAAAGAGAGCAATTAAGAATATTATGGTAAATAATTATGTAAGTAAGGTATTCCAAAGTAAGGCAGGAGTTACTGAACAGGATATAAGAAAGTATTATGAAGGACATAAGAAGGATTACAACACTGAATTAAGGATAGCACATATAACTCTCAAAAATTTACAAGAAGCCGGCAGTGTTATGGGGATGCTTAAATCTGGTAAAAGTTTTTCAAGCCTCGCCCGAAAGTTTTCTCTTGATTCTACTACAGCAAGGTCTGGCGGTATTATAGCCGGTTGGATTAGAAGGGGAGATTATGCTGCACTTCCCCAATTTGAGGATGCAGCATACTCACTAAAGAAAATTGGTGAAATAAGTGGTATAGTACAGACACCAATGGGTTATGAGATTCTAAAGCTTATTGGAAGAAGAAAAGCAACTTCACCTAGCACTTATGAGCAGCTCAAAAAGAGTATTTATAATAGATTGATGCAAGAAAGACAGAAGGCAGTGATAGACAGCTTGGTGAAAAGTTTAAAAGACCAATATAAAGTGAAAATTTTTGTGGAAGGGGAAGGTAAGTGATATTAATTTTTCTGGCTCTTACTTTTGATAGAATGGTTGGAGCTGTTGAGAAGGAAGCAGTTACCAGTTCAGAAATAGAGGCAATGAAGCCCCTATACCCCGGTATGAAAGGAAAAGATATTCTTCAGAAGGTAATAGAAGAAAGGATTTTTTGTAGATTTGCGAAGATGGAGAGTGTAAAAGTTATTCCCGAAGAGGTAGAAGAAGCGTATAATAAAATGCTGAACCAAAATCCTGGGCTGAAGGATATTATAATAACTCAGGGACTCGATTCTCTTTACAGAGCTGAACTGACTAATCAGCTTTATGTACAGAAACTTCTTGGCAAAGAAGTAGTTCCTCGCATAAACATTACGAACAAAGACGTCCAAAAGTTCTATAGTGCAAATAAAGAATCTCTTAGAATGCCTTCTTCTGTTGTTCTAAAGAGAATAACGAAAAGAATAGAATCTAACTCCCTAAAAAAGCTGAAAAAAGAAGCAGAAAAAATCTTGGCTCTATCTAAGAAGGAAGATTTTTCCAAGCTCGTTGAAGAATATTCTGAGGATCCGTCCACAAAGTACAATGGAGGTCTCCTCGGTTCATTTTCGATTTATCAACTTCCTCCTTACTTTCTTGGTATTGATTCCTTGAAAGTTGGAGAAACAAAGTTATTTACCTCTCCTCAGGGATATCACATAATAAAATTGATTTCCAGGATTGGTAGTATGGTTACGATTGCACATATCTTTCTGCAATTTCGTATTAGTAACAATGAAGTTGAAGTCGCAAGAAAAAATATGGAGAAAATCAGGGGAAAGTGGGTCAAAGGAAATCCGCCTGTTGAACCTGTTGATATTGGAGAAGTCCCCATTAAAATGTTAGGTCCTCTTTCATCCATTGTAGATACATTAAACGTAGGTGAGATTTCACATCCCATTGTTGATGGTATAGATGTTCATCTTATTGAAGTCGTAGAGAAGAAAAAAAGTAGGATTCCAGAGTTGTCCGAAGTAAAGGAAAAGATCAGGAACTACCTTTTTAACAAAGAGTTAGAAAAGGGATATGAAAAATTGCTTGATGAAGCAAAGGAAAAAGTGTTCTATTTTATTTCCTGATGAGGCTTGATATTTTTTTAAAAATCATCGGAATAACAAAAAGAAGGTCTATTGCACAAATATTGATAAAATCAGGTAAAATAAAATTGAATGGACAAAATACTAAACCTTCAAAAGAAATTCATAAAAATGATATTATCAATATTGAGGATAAGAGTTACAGGATTTTAGACATTCCTTCTGGAAATATTAAGAAGGAAGATAGGCAAAAATTTTACAAAAAATTATGAGGATTGGCATTACCCTTGGAGATCCAGGAGGGATAGGTCCAGAGATTGTCTTGAAGGCCTTAAGGGTATTGAGAAAAGATTATCTTCTAATAGGGAGTAAGGTAGTTTTAAAATATTTTGCTGAAAAGCTTGATTTACCTATTCCAAAAGCAGAGCTTGTTGATGTTGGAGGCACAGATTTCACAATTGGGGAAGATTCATCAAATAATGGAGAGATTGCTTATAGATCTTTAATAAAGGGAATAGAAGTTGCAAAAGAAGGCATCGTAAATGCTATTGTAACTGCACCTCTTTCAAAAAAGGGTATGGCAATGGCAGGTCATATTTATCCAGGGCAAACAGAGATACTAGCAGAAATGACAGGGTCAAAAAATTATGGGATGATGATGGTGAGTAAGAAATTAAAGATTCTATTTGTGACTACACATATTCCTTTGAAAGATGTTTCTGGTGTTATAACAACGGAACTTTTGCGTCAGAAAATAGATCTATGTATGAGAAGTATGAAAAAATTATTTAAGATCGATTCACCATCTATTGGTGTACTGGGGTTAAATCCTCATGCAGGCGAAGGTGGCTACATTGGAAGAGAGGAAATAGAAGTCATTAAACCAGTAATTGAAGCTCTCAGAAGATCAGGGAATAATATAGATGGGCCCTTTCCATCCGATACATATTTCTCTAAAAAAAGTGCCGATTGTGTGATCGCAATGTATCATGATCAGGGGATGATTCCATTTAAGATATTTGCTTTTGATGAAGGGGTTAATCTAACAGTTGGGTTGCCTTTTATAAGAACCTCACCTGATCATGGTACAGCCTTTGATATTGTAGGAAGAGGAATAGCCAAACCTGACAGTATTATCTCAGCGATTAGACTAGCTGAAGAGTTATGTATTTTATAATACTAGCCTTTATTCCCTCTCTCAAGGACTATCTCTATAAGGAAAATATAACAGAAAGCATAGAAAAGTCTGGAGATGTTGTTGCAATAAATCAATATCACGGCAAACATTATATAAATACTGTGAAATTTATTCCTGAGAAACAATTGAAAGACTACATATTCATAAATTCATATAGGGAGGCGCTTTCAACATCAATTACAGAATCTATCATAAAGAATGCAGCCTCTAGTGGATTTATTCCTGAAATCGAATTACCTATAAAACTTCCTTCATCATTTAAGTATATAATTGGGGAGGGAGGAAATATTAAGGTGACAGGTTCTGAAGATATAACCTTAAATTTGATTCAGAGCACCAATGAGGTTGTAAAGGAGGGAAACCCGACCTCATTTATCATTAAACCAGAAACAAATTTACAGGTTAAGATTAAAGGAACGGTTGGGGAAAAGATCCATGTTGATGTGGATCATAGTGATAAAAGAGCAAGTCAATCAGACAATACAGTCAGGGTATATTACAAAAGCCCTGATGAAGATGATATAGTAAGAAATATAAATTTAGGAAATAGCCTAAAGCAAAAGGGGTCGTTTGGGATATTTGGAGATGGCAAAATAGCAAATACAAGTTTTGATTTTGGCATTTCGAAGGTTCAGACAATACCGGAAAAAGTAACTAGAACGATAAATGCCTCTTCAGATACAGAGATTGTTTATGATAAGGATTTTGTAAAGAATAAGTTTTTCTATCTTGGCCTTTCTCCCGATGACTCAATTATTACCCTCAGGGTATATTATCAGAATGCAACAGATATCTCAAGTATTCCTGCAAGGCTCTTTGCAATTGATGGGACTGACAGAGGAATGGGAAAATTTGTATTGAAGAGTGAGGGAGAGGATGAGGATTATATCAAAAGTTATTTTCAGACTGCGGGGGGGAAATTCCTTCCCTTTTTAGAGATACTTAGAGGACCAGGTGATAATAGGATGATTGCAGTTTACTATATAAAAAAGAATCTTTCTACTGGTATTATTGATACAGTTGGACACCTTGGAACGGGGGCCGATACCTCAAGTTTTCTCCTCATAAAAAGGGATATTCCTGTATCTTCTGATAGTGCAACATGGAATATGATGATGAGGAATGTCTATCCCATTGGTACAACAGGTATGATTAGGAATTTATCTGTGGATATATACAGAGTAGTCCATGGTGGAGATGATGAGAATCTTGATCCAACAACCCAGAAGACCTATCTGAAAATTCTCGGGCTTGATTTAGACTCACTTCCTGGTATTGATATAAATTTTGTAGATCTTGCTCATGGATATATATTCTTTCCACAAACGAGACCGTTTGATTCTCCTCAATTGCCAACCCGGGTACCTGAAATTTACGATAAGGCAACTCTTATACCGGGTGAGGGTGGGAAATATTACCTTCGTGTTACATATGAGAAACCACAGAGTGGGATACAACTCGGTTCTGATGTTGTAGAAAGCACAGAGGTTATAATTGTAAATGGTGTTACCATGCAAAGAGGGGTTGATTATGATGTTAACTATGATACGGGTATTGTTAGTTTCAAATCAAGTGCAAATGTGCCTTCAGATGCAAAAATAGAGTATTCATACAAAAGGTTACCCTTTGTCTCATTTTCTTCTAATTATTCCTCTAAACTTAAATTGAGTACTGCGATTTCAGATAAGACTCATATTCAGACAACACTTCAATTTAATACATCATCATCACCAGAGCTTAGGCCGAAATTAGGTGAGGAACCCCAGCATATCTTACTGGGCACTACAAAATTCAATACAGGCTTGGCCCCGTCATTTCTTGATGCCTTATTAGAGAAGATTCCATTTATTGGCAATGGGGAAAAGACCAATATAAATCTTAATCTTACATACGGTTTTTCTCTTCCTAATCCTGCAACCAACGGGAAGGGTTATATTGATGATATGGAGGAGACCAAAAAAATGATAAATTTCCCAAGCAGCAGGAGGGAGTGGCATTATGGGAGTATACCTGAATCAAAGGATGTTAATTTGCTTGGGGAAATTCACTGGTGGAATTTTCAGATGTCCAGAAGGAATATTGCACCAGAATACCCTCAGTATCAGGAGGAACCCGTTTACGCCTTTGCTCTGTACTTTGTTCCAAGAAACAATGATCCGAATTCATGGGGTAGTATAAATACAATAAGGACTGCAGAGTTCGATCTTTCTAATTATGAATTTATAGAATTTTGGGCAAAAGGTGACTCCGGTGTGCTACACATCGATTTGGGAGGGGATATATCTGAAGACGTGCCAAGGATAAAGGCTGATGGTACTATTGTACCTCCGAATGGTTTGCTGGATACAGAAGATAAGGATGGCAACGGTGTTCTTTCCAATGATGAAGACACAGGTCTTGATGGTGTGAAAAGGTCCGATTTGCTTTTTTCTTCTCCCGATACATCTGGTGATGATGGGGATGACGACTTCGAGGGCAATCCAAAGTCTTTTGAAGATACACTAAAATTAAATGGTACAGAGGGAAACCTAATTATAGATTCTGAGGATTTAAATAGGGATGCATTTCTTGATACTAATTCTAACTACTTCGAAGTTACTATAAATTTTACTGACGAAAAATATGTTGTCGCTACTGGACTTAATGGATGGAAAAAATATAGAGTGGTGTTGGGTGACACAACAAATTTTAAGATTGTTGGAAACCCGTCGTGGACAAATATTCGATATCTGAGATTGTGGATTGACGGTGTTAAAGGAACCGATAAAATTGGACTGGCTAATTTTGGCGTTGTAGGCAATAACTGGATGAAAGAGC
>Ga0114934_10003308_pt1 | contig 10100 bp, 13 predicted proteins | sample 4SBtaG_2_FD_99695 | JGI IMG/M metagenome (GOLD analysis project Ga0114934, IMG submission 99695) | Deep subsurface microbial communities from Kolumbo volcano to uncover new lineages of life (NeLLi) - 4SBTROV10_white metaG | ecosystem: Environmental > Aquatic > Marine > Volcanic ...
ATAGAAGATAGAGCAAATTATTTAAACAACCTCTTCCCCTCTTAGAATAAAATGTCTAATTTAAGCAAATTAAGAAGGAGTTATGTAGAAAGAAAACTATCATTAGTAGAGACTCTTCAAAAAGGCAAAGACACATTAGAATTAAGTAAACAACACCAACTTTATGGTGCTATAAAAGAAATAGAACATTTTCTTAAAAGTATTGAGTATTATGAACAAAAAGCTGTTGATGAAAGAGTAAAATTTGAACTTGACCGAGAAGGACCGGCTCCTTTTTCTGAAAGAGCAGGGGAAGCATGGGATAACTTCAGCAAACAAACAGGTAAAACCGCTAAGAAAGTAGGTGTTAGTGTTCACAAAGTGTTCATTAAAACTCCTAGTAAAATGTTTAAGACAGCTCATAAAAAATTAAGGTTATTTCAAGAAACAATGGAAGAAATTAAGAAAAAAGAGCATAAAAAAGAAGTAAAAAAAGAAACTAAAACCGATAAGAAAAAAGACAACAAATAATTATTTTCTAAAAAAAAATATTTTTCTAAAAAAATTAGATTAAAATTAACTTAAGCCACCCTATCAAATGATTCTTTCAAACGAAACTCTTCTGGTTTAACAACACTTAATTTTGTTGGGTTTAATCTTAATAAATCAACAGGTGGTTGATAACTTCTTGCTTGCTCCACATCATCAGCACCATTAACTAAAGCCAGATTAGGTATTGAGGGTGAATAACCATGTAAACTTTTTAAACCAACAACATTATTCAAATCCCTATTACTTTCTTGAATTGAAAGTTGGACTGAATGATAATCGTTTTGTGAAAGTTCTTTAGCTTGGTTTAATAATGTTCTATAAAGAGGATTTTTTTGCATTGCTTCATATTGATTGATTCGCTGAACATTATTTAATTGTGTAGATCCTGAATCTCTTAAATATTTTTCTTGAGCTAAAGCAATAGTAGTAGGCCCACCAACTGGTTCCGCAGCAATGACATATTTAGGATTAATAGGTCCTTCTAAAGCTTTTTCTAATACAATTGAAGGTTTTAAATCCCTATATGTTTCAGTGGTAGGTGTTTGTACGCCTATTGTTTCCAACAACTTGTAATTAGTTGAGTTTTCAACTATCCTCAATACTGCTTGGTAATCAGCAGAACTAGATTCTTTGCTAGACTCTTTGCCAGATTCTCTGGTTGTTAATCCTAGTTTTTGTTTTAAGAATTCTTTTAAACCATTTCTAGCTCTTACTCTGTCTAAACCTTGAAATTCTCTTCCTATTAAATCATAATCCAATATTCCTGAAACATAAGCACCCACTAATAGTTCTTCTATTTTTTGAAGTTCTCTTGCTTGTTGATCTTGAGGAAAAGCATTGTTTTCATAACCTCTCCCCTTGTTCATGGCTTTGTTTACATAATCAAGACCAATAGTTGAATTAGAACTATCTAAATAATTATTTGTTCCATCAGCAGTCAAGTAATCTAATTGAGTGTTTTCAATGAGTTGTTTTAGTTGAGTATAAGAAAAATTATTTGGGTTTATTCCTTTAGCCATTATTTCTGATTGTTGACTAGGATTCTGAGCTAAAAGTCTAAAAAAAGCTTCACTAGCAAGAGCAACTGGTCTAAATTGATCTGACCTACTTGTCGATGTTTGTCTTGGTGTTAGTCTATCTTCTAGTCTCATGATGAATAGTTATTATCTTCACATTTATAAAAGTTTTGTTTGTAATCACGGAAAAGTTACGACTTTTTAAGAAACTCATTTTTTTAGACGACAAAAAACAAAAACTTGTTTTGATTTTAGAAAGGTTTATAAAAAGAAGAATAACTTCTTGAGTAATTAAAATTAACTGGGGGGTTAATATTATGAATAATATCTCGTTTGATAATAGAAATAATAGTGAAGTAATAAACATAATGTCAAAAACTAATGATTCTTTAATTATAAAACAATTTGAAAGAAAATGTGGAATGTTATTCATGAGAATTAAAAAGAGAATGATAAACTAAGTGAATCTAAGTGAATAAGTGAATTTTTCACTTTTTTATTTTAATTCTTTTTTTCTTTTATTTTTTTATTTTTTCTTTTTTCAATTTTTCTTTATAAGCCCTTCTCATCTCTTTCTGCTCGTCAGTAAGTTTTTTTCTGCCTGGTTTCTTCTTGGTTGTTGGATCTTCACCAATTTTTCTTCCATATAATAATTCAAATTTTTTCTTAGCATACTGAACAGGGTTCTTAATATTCTTAGAACTCTCAAAATCATCTGTTTCATAAACACCTAGATCTTTATAGAATCTTGTTTGATAATTAGGAGGCATAATCGCTTCTTTTTTTAGAAAAGCATATCTTAATTGTCCTTTAATATAAACCTCTCTTAAAGGTTCTTCGTTCCTCTTATTCCAAGCATAAAGTTCATATTCTGTTTGTTCTTTACCCCAACCACAACAAATGAAAAAGTTTGTTAAAGCGAACAAAGCTCTTTTTCTTCCGTCTCTTAATCCTCTACGCATCTTTTGAATTGTTGGTGGAAAACAATCTTCAGGTATTGCTTCTTCAGGTACTTGATACTTTTTTGAAAAGTCATAAGCTTTTTTTGCTTCTTTTTCTGCTTGTATTGCTAAAGCTTTGCTAAGAATACTTGTTCCTTCCCCATACTTAATTCCTTCTGTGTTTAAGAAAACAGGAAACTCTTTTACTAACTCTGGTTTTGCTTGTTCTTTTTCAAAACTCATTACTTTATCTAAAGGAATAACTACTGATACTAAACCAGATTTTTCGTGTAATGAATAAGGCATTCTAAAAAGATGCCTGGATGCTAATAAGATCGTGTCTACCTCAATAATCGCTTCTACATTAAATGTTTGTAAAAAGTCTTTTGAACCACAATTATTGCATTTTTCTTCTTTAAAATTTTTTTGTAAATCTGCTATTGAACCACAACTCGGACATTTAATAAAGTCTTTTTCAACTCTTTTCTTCTCGCTGTGACCACAACTAGTACAAAAGTAAGTGTAATAATTGTTAATTGTTTTTTCTTGCTCTTCTTTTTTAGTTCCACAAGAACTGCATTTTTTAACTATGAACTCTGTCGACATGTCTTTTCCATAATCTTTATTGAATGTTTTGATTAGTTTTTTTAGTTCTTCGAGTGTTACTTGATAATAACCACCAAAATCTATTACTCCGTCTCTTACTTTTATCAATTCTTTTTCAACAAATTCTAATATATATTTTGCAATTGCTCTCGGTGCTTCTGGAAACAAATTTTTTGTTTCAATTCCATTAATTGTTTCTGGAAAACTTTCAAAAGGCACTCCTATGTGAAATCCTTTGTTGCCTGAAAATTTGACTGTTATAGAATTTATGCCGTTTGCTTTTAAAGCGTCTATGAATAATCTGGTTGTTAATTTTGAAAAGTACCAGTGTGGACAATCAACATCTAATACTAAGTCCCAACCTTTCCTAAGTTCATCTGCTTCTCTTCTTGTTTGTCCTGTTTTTATTTGTAGAGGAGAATACCATCTTTCTTCGCTACAATGAAATGAAGAAGCTTTTTTTAGTGCTAAGGCCATTACATCTTCTGGATAATTTATTACATCAGGTCTTTTGCCAAAGAATTTGCAATCAAACAATACACTTATTTCTCTATCTACTGCTGCATTAGCTATTGCTTCTTTTACTCTTGGTTTTTTGTAATATTTTAGGCTTTTACTTAAGAACATATTAATAGCTATTCAGTGGTTGTTTTTATGCTTTTTCATAGTTTGACCAGTGGTTAAGTAATGAATTTTATAAATAAACACTTCTTGAAAAGTCTATAATGGTTAAAAACATAGTTAAAAATAATAAAACTAAAACTAGCAAGATTAAAGTAGTTTACTTTTTCTTACTCGGGTTTATTTTGCTTTTTCTCGACCAGTTAACAAAGTTTTTCATTTTTAGATTTGTTTCTATAGGTGAAAGAATAACTATTATTCCTGGTTTTTTGTGGTTTAGCAATGTTCATAATACTGGTGCTAGTTTCGGTATTTTGCAGAATAGTAATGCTCCTTTGGTTTATCTTTACATAATGGTTTTTGGATTGATGATTTTTTTCTATGATTATTTCAAATCTTCTCTTGAAAGAATTAGTTATGTGTTGTTCATGTCTGGCTTGTTAGGCAATCTCTTGGACAGGTTTATTCATGGTTTCGTGGTTGATTTTATTGATCTTGGTTGGTGGCCTGTGTTTAATGTTGCTGATTCTTGTTTAGTAATTGGCGTAATCCTACTAATAATCGCCGAGTTTACCACTAAAAAGTAACTACAAAATAGAAACATTTATAAATGAGTTCTAACATTAATTAGAGTAATAGAGTAAATAAGAACAAATCACTTTTAATAAATATATGATGATACAATAAGGGGGTAAGATAAAATGTTTTATGACAGTTCAATTGAGAATATCGTAGGAAAGATTGTAGGAAAAGATGAGCAAGGAAATCCTGTGGATGAGGATGGAAGAATCCGACCAGCTCCTAAAGCAACTATGAAAAAACCTTCATATTTAAAAAAAGCCTTAATAGGAGCAATAGTTGTAGCAAGCGCTTATGGAGCATTAACAGGAGTAGCTTCTTACTCTGCAAATAAAAAATTAAAACCTGCTCTAACAAGTTTAAGTAAAGAATTCGAAAAAAGAGTTGAAATAGAACCTTTTACTTTTGATCAAGAAACAAGAACTTTAAATTATGATGGTCAATTAAAAAAGATTACTAATAAAAGAGATGCTTTATTAAGAGAAAACAATGTTTCTTTAATAGGCCTCGATACTGGTTGGAACGCTTATAGTTTAGACGGAATAACTCCTGAAGCAAGTATTGGAAGTACAACTGTTTTTGATCCTAACCCTATGCACGGAGTAGATATTATTAAAGAAGTAGCTAAAAAGTACATTACTAATTCAAAAAAATAATAAATCTAATCTTAATAATAAAACAATTTAATAAAAACATTTTTTTACTAAGTTTTTCTTAACAAACAACATTTAGAATTCATCAAGGTCATCAAGAGAATCTAGTAATCCTTTATTTCTAAGAGCTTGAACTTGAATAGGACGATACTTGAAAATAATGTCTCCTTTAATATCTCCTTCAAACTCCCAAGGTTCAACAATAAGAATATCTCCTTCTCTAACCCATAAGTGTCTTTTTAATCTTCCAGGAATCCTACAATTCCTAGTTTTACCATCAAAACAACGAACTTGACATCTAGAAGCACCTAATCGTTTTTCTAACAAACCAAGTATTTCTGTTCCTCTAGGAAGCCTTAATCTAACTACTTCTGGTTGACCATTACCCTTCTTCTTTTTAACATAAGCCATTAGAATTTAAGAAAAAAATAGTTGTTTATAAATCTTTAGCTAATTTGTTCAGGCCAAAAGGTTTGTTTGATTCTTTGTAGTTGTCAAGAAGTTGGATTCTTATAGTTCGTAGTTTTCTTTTTTTCAGCTATTTTTATGTTGTTTATTCTTTTTTTCCCTTGTGTTTTTGTTTGTGTGCTTATTATTAGTATTTCTTTTTTTATTTTTTCTTCTAGTTTTTTTATTAATTCTTCTTTTGTTTTTTTGTTTTGTTGTTATTTGTGTAAATAAGAAGGGAATAAATAATAGTATTAATTATTTAATTTCAAGAATATTTTTAACTTTAATCTTATCAGTTATTTTGTTCATTTTTTTTAGGAATATTTTTGTTTTTTCTGGTGGTATTTCTATTAATCCGGGTTTTATTAGTTTTCCTCCTTCTTTTTGGAGAAGTCCTGGTGTTTCTTTTTTTCCTTGTAATAAATAGTGGAATCTTATTTTTTCTTTTTTTTCTAGGTTTTTTAGTTCGTAGCTTATTTGTGTTTTTGGTATTAATCCTAATTTTTCTGAGAAAGAATTGTTTGTTATTAGGCTTTTTCCTACTTGGTTAGAATATTCATGGTTTTTTCTCAAATATTCTTACCTGATAAGAATAATTAGTTTTTCATTCATTTCACCACTTATAATGCTTAATCTAAAGTTGTAAAGACTATAAATAAGAGTATAATTATACTGATTTGAGATTTGTTTGAATTCTTATATTTGTCAATTAAATGAGTTTTTTTAATAGATCATAATTTTGTTTTAGTAATTCTAAACATTTTTGTGCGTATTCTTCATCGAGCTTTTTCCCGTAATATTTTATTCCATTTCTGAAATATCTTAGTTCATCTAATAAATCTATTGTTGTTTGTTTAAAACCTTGGTTTTTTAAATAAGATATTTCTGCTTCGTGTGCTCCCAATCCTGATGATTTATATCCGTCTTTAAGCATTTTTGCTCTTATTAATTCCATTATTATGTCGTATATGTGTTCTAAATAATAATTAGCATTTTCATCTGTTAGAGGTAATTTTAGTGTTAATTTTTCTAAAAACTGTTTTCTTTTTTGTGCTTCTTCTTTTAATGATTTTGCTCTTGAGAAATCAGGAGTTATTTTTTTTACTATGTTTTCTTTGACATATTCTTCGAATTTTTTCATAGTTGTATTCCTCCTGCTAATATTATTCCATTATAGATGTTTTCTTTTAAATGTTTATGTATTTCGTCTAAATTTTTATAGAATTGGATGTTGATTTTTCTTTCTAAATATTCTTCTTGTTCTTGTAAATTAATGATTTTTTCTTTTCCTAATATTGCTAAATCAATATCTGAATTTATTGTGTCTTCTCCTCTTGCGTAGCTTCCAAAAAGAATTATTGTTGTTCCTGGAAATGTTTCTTTTAAAATATTTATTAAGTTAGATTCTAATATTTCTTTTTGGTTTTGAATTTTTTTTAATTGTATTATGTAAGGGTTGTTTCTGTTTATTTGTGTTAATGAAATATTCATTGCAGATGGTTTTATGGTTATTAATTTTTTTAATGGTTTTATTGCTTTTGAGATTGCTGTTGGTGATACTTTTAGAGCTTTAGCTATTTCTCGTAAACTAAATTCTTCTCCTGTCTTTTTCATTAAAAATCTAATTATTTCCTCTTGAAGCCTTGTAAACTTTAGTTTATATTTGTCCATTTTAGTTTATATATGTGACTTTTAGTTTATATACTTTATCATTTGTTTGTTTTTCACCACTTATTTCTTAATTTAAAATTGTAAAGACTATGAATAAGAGTATAATTATGATAATTACTTACTGCTGTGTTAAATTGAATAACGAGTTATGTTTAAAGGGTGTTTGTGAAAATTGTGTTGTTGAATATTAGCTTCAAAACACATTTATCCTTTTATAAAAGGAAAAACTTTATATATTTGTACTTCTTTTAGTTGTTTATGAAGGATATTTTAAAAAAAATTATTGTTGAGAATCAAGAGTTAATTCCTTTTAAATTATTTAATAGGTCTTTGGAAGTTTTTTCTTCTTCTAATAAGATCTCTGCTTTTATTGGTTTGAGAAGGGTTGGTAAAACCCATTTATTGTATCAAGTTATGAACTCTTTGGTTGATGTTAAGGATAAGTTAATTTTTATTAATTTTGAGGATGATCGTTTAACTAATTTTTCTTTTAAAAATTTTGATTTAATATTAGAGGCTTATTTTGAATTATTTCCTAATAATGTTGATGTTAAACTTTATTTTTTCTTTGATGAGGTGCAGGCTGTTCTTGGGTGGGAGAAATTTGTTAATCGTTTGTTTGAGCGTAAACACAAGGTTTTTGTAACTGGTAGTAGTTCTAAATTATTAAGTAAGGAATTAGCCACTGTTCTTCGAGGAAGAGCTTTAAGCGTTAATGTTTTTCCTTTGAGTTTTAAAGAGTTTTTAGGTGTTAAAAATTTTGTTTTTTCTAATAAGAGTTTTTTTAGTAAGGATCGTTTTCAGATTAAGAAGTTTTTTAATGATTTTCTTGTTTGGGGCGGGTTTTTTGAAGTTGTTAATTCTCTTAGTGATTTAGAACGGCGAAAAGTTGTTGAGACTTATATTGATTTAATTGTTTATAAGGATTTGGTTGAGCGATATAATATTAAGAATCTTGATTTGGTTAAGTTTTTGATTCGTTATTTTTCTACTAATCTGGGTTGTAAAGTTAGTTTAAATAAGCTTTATAATTTGTTGAGTTCTAAAATGCGAGTTTCTAAAGATGGAATTGTTAATTATGTTTCTTTATTAACAGATATTGGTTTTCTTTATCGTATTGATAAGTTCGGTTTTTCTTTAAAAAGCACTGCTCGTAGCAAGTATTATTTAGTAGATAATAGTTTTAAAACAGTTCATGGATTAAATTTTACTGCTGATAATGGTTCTTTATTGGAAGCTTTAGTTTTACAAGAATTAATTAAGCGAGGTTTTGAAGTTACTTATTTTGAAGACAAATTTGAATGTGATTTTATTGCTAAAAAAAACGAATTAGTAGCTATTCAAGTTTGTTATGACATCACTATTTCTAAAAATAGAGAAGTTAGAGGATTGTTAGAAGCCCTGGATAAACTTAAGTTAACTAAAGGTTTGATTCTTACTAATGATTTTGATGGTGAAGAAGTTATTAACGATAAAAAAATTATTTTTAAAAGTGTTTGGAAATGGTTATTAGAATAATTAAAAAAACTCTTTTCACCACTTATTAGTAGTTCTTAACCGAAACTTTTATAAATAGAGAAGACTATAAATAAAGAATAATAATGATAATTACTTGAGGTGAAAAAAGAATTCTATTAGAAATAAATTTTTATTTTTTCCCTTAACTTGTTTATTTTTGTTTGACTTAATGAATCTATGAATAAGTCTATTTCTGCAATAAATTTTTCTGCTTTAGTTGAAATTTCTTCTACTTGTTTTTTTGTTTGTTATTTTTAGGTCTTTGTTTAGTTTTTCATATTAGTTCGTAAAATCTTTCTACTTTTTGTATTATTATGTGATTTTTAATTATTTCTTTTGTTAAAGGTGATTCTTTATTAAGATTTCCTATTTTTATGCTTAATTTTTTTGAAATTTTGGAAAGTTCTTTTTGAAGGTTTAAGTCTTCTGTTTCTATGTAAACATCTATGTCTGAATCTTTTTTTTCTAAATTTTTTGCGTATGATCCAAAAAGAATTATCAGGTTTTGAGTTTTTTCTTGTAATTGTTTTATAATGAATCTTAACTCTGTTTTTTGTAAAATTTTTATTAATTTATAGTGTTCTGTAATGTAAACATATTGTTTTGCTTCAGGAGTATTTTTTATTTTGTAAATATTATTTTTTCCTTGAATTTTATAATCAACTATGTTTTGTTCTTCTAGTTTTTTTATTGTTCTTTGGATTGTAGAAGGTATGATGTTTAATTTTATTGCTAAAGCCCTAATATGTTTTGGTTCTTTTATTAGTTGTTCTATAATTTCTAAATCGTTTCTTTTTTGCAACATATGTTGCTTAAAAGCAACAGTAATATTTAAATGTTTTCATTTGTTTTTTTTACCACCCATACTAGTTCTTAATCTAAAGTTGAGAAGCCTTTGAATAAAGAAGAGCAGACTCAAGATGATTTAACTTTCTTTGAGTATTTTTTTAATTTGTTTTTTTAGAGGTTTTAGTTTTGTTTCTTTTATTTCCCATACTTTGTTTATGTCTGTTTGCTAGTATTTGTGTGCAACAACATTTCTGAAACCTTTTATTCTTTTCCATTCGACTTCCGGATATTGATTTTTAATTTCTTCAGGAACGTTTGAGATTGCCTCTCCTATTATTTCAAGATTTCTTAGAACTGCATCTAATACTAGGTTGTTGTTTGCTAATTTATTTTTATCTAAGTTTTTACTATATTCTTGGATGTTATTGATTGCTTTTAAGATATCTTTTAAGTAAAGATTAGATTCTCGCTTCATATTTTATTCCCTCTAATATGCTTGGTTTTAATTCTTCTCTTACGAGATTAGGTTCTACTAGGTCAATTTCTTTTTGAAATAAGTCTTCTAGTAGGTTTAAAGTATCTATAAAGTTATCAAAAGAACTTTTTTCAAATTCTATTAAAAAATCTATGTCTGAATCTTCAGTTTGTTCATCTCTAGCATATGAGCCGAATAGTATTAGTTTTTTCACTCCTAAAGATCTTAATTGAGTTTTATTCTCTTTCAA
>Ga0114934_10003311_pt1 | contig 10098 bp, 6 predicted proteins | sample 4SBtaG_2_FD_99695 | JGI IMG/M metagenome (GOLD analysis project Ga0114934, IMG submission 99695) | Deep subsurface microbial communities from Kolumbo volcano to uncover new lineages of life (NeLLi) - 4SBTROV10_white metaG | ecosystem: Environmental > Aquatic > Marine > Volcanic ...
AAAGTCTGTCTCGTTAAGGTAGCGTATTTTGCTCCGGGTTTATTACCAATAAAACCAGCCATCAGGTTTGCTCCATGATTGAGAGTGCAACGTCAAAAGAATTAGCAGTATCGCTTTGTACTTTTAAAACGTCTGCTGTTTCCATTACAATTTTACCAGCGAGAATGTCTAATGCTGAACCAGAAGGAACAGGTAAATCTTTTCCGATCTTTACATTATCCCCATCATTGTTTTCAAGTGTCGCATCAATCGTAATAGAACTAGCAGTCGTATTAGCAATCGTGCATCCAATAACTACAGTTGTGGTTGATGAAGGTACTGTATATATAGTTAGATCAGTATTAGCTCCGGTACTTCCTCCAGTTTCAGTTTTAAGTTTAAAAGTGTTTGGCATAATATTTCCTTAGTTAAATTATCCTAGTGCAATAATATCTCCGATTGAGGCTTCTCCTTGTGGGCCTGTCGCACCGGTAGCTCCGGTTGCACCTGTAGCCCCAGTTGCACCAAGATTACCACTACGAGTCATTCCTATATATAAGGTATCAGCATTACTTAAACTACCACCAGAAGCGACATGAGTTACTGGTACTTGAAGCCACCCTGTATTATCGGTAACACTTCCAGTAACAGCGTACACAGCAAAAGTAGAGGGTGCTCCACTTTTTCTAATCGTTATAAATCCTTCATGTGAATTATTAGTTCCATCATCAATACTAGCAATTAAATCGGATATATCATTACTCTCAGCCGTCTGTGCATCAAACGCTACATTAGTTACAGACGCTAATGTTGCATGGTTTAATCTAATTTTACCAGCAGCAGGATCACCCATAGTCGTACTGCTATCAAACGTATATTTCCAAGCAATAGAACCAGTAATATTGGTTACATTAGTTTCTGTGGCACTAGCATCACTAGCACTTGAAGCAGCAGCCGTAGCAGAGGCAGCAGCGTTGTCAGCATTGGTTGTACTTGTGTCAATCTGTGCGTCTACATAAGATTTATTAGAAGCATCAGTAGAAGCCGTAGGAGTGGTGAGGTCTGTAATCTTTTTAGAGAGTGCATCCCAACTATCAGCTCCCGATAAATCTAATGCTAGATGATTGTCGCGTTCATCTAGAGCTTCTTGAGACATATAGAAAGCTTGTTTAGAGTCTAAGTCTAAATCCGACTCAGTAAGATTAGAACCATCCACATAATCTACTAATCTGACAGTATCACTTGTAGCTCTCTGAATAATTACTTTGTTTGTATTAGCTACTGTAGGTGAAGTAACAGTAATCTGTCCATCATTTACCCAAGTAAAAGTAGCAGCAGCTCCGTTAACAGTAACAGTTACATGGCTTCTACTAATAAATGGAAAGGTTACAGCAAATGACTGTGTACTACCGTCTGCTGTGTATACATCTTTTGCTCTAGCCATTATTACCTCGCATTAAATAATTCAGGGGGCTGAAATCCTTGTACTGACTGAGGATTTACTTGTCTTTGTGCATCATTTATTTTATGGTCAACAAAGCCATCTCTAAGTCTATTAAACTTTCCTAAAGCACTTTGTTTCGCAGCTTGTTTTGCTTTTTTAATTATAGTTGTTAGCATGAGTTTCTGTAATCCTACTGGGGAATTCTTAAACATAGTAGAATTAATTAGTGGTTCAGCTAATTTTTTATTTAGTGAAGTCCATGTATCTATAACATAGTCTTTTTCTTCTTCATTTAAAATAACATTTCCCATCTTTTTGATACTTGAGGGTTGGTCAATACTTAACTCAAGTTCTGCTATTTTTTGTATTAAAGGACTTTTAGACGGAACTAAAGAAGGAGATGGGTTAAGACTAGTATTATATAAATTATGTATTGTATCAAATTCTCCGTCTGTTCCCGGATAAGCCACTACATTTCCTGCTAAATCTTTTTCTGGTGAAATCTTACCATAACCGGGAACTACATCTCTTAAAGCTTCTTCATGTGCTAAAGAGATTTCATTAGTTAGTTTATCAAAAATATTCTGTTCACCAGTAGTTCCTACTCCACGCTGTAGTTTTCTTGGCTTAACCACATCCGTTCCTCTAGTAACACCCCTTCTAAAGCTAGAGTAAAAGCTTATTCTAGGATCAGCTGCAGTAGCTAATCGTTTCATAGTAGGTGTTAACCCTCTAGCATCTCCTGATAAAAAGGAAATAAACTCTGAAATACCTTGTATATAATGTCGATCTTTAATTAATTCTAAAGTTCCTAATACAGACGAATTAATAACTTCATTATATTTTTCTTCTAATGCTCCTGTAGGATCACCTTCTTTACTAATACGGCCTTTTATATCTATCATACTTTTAGCCATAGTAGCCATAGTTGCTGAACTAGCCATTAAGAGTCCATAAGGATCAAATCTATCATACTTTTTCCAGCCACCACCAAAGTTAAAGCTGTGCCAATGAGCACCACCCATAGCTTTTTCCATACTAGCTCTTAATCGTCTATCTCTAGGAGGAGCACCAGTAAAGTTACCTTGAAAAGCCATGCCAAACATAGCAGTAGTAATAGCCATAGACGTTCCTACTCTAGCTTGAGCAATATGTCTAACCGCTAAGTCACTGCTAGTTAACTCATCTCTTAACTTCTTATTAGCAAACTGTAATATGGGGGTTCTTTCCCAAGTAAAATAAAGAATATTTGCCGGAGTCCTAAAGAAAGGAACAAATACTTTTAGAAATCCATATTTATCTAAAGTATTTTGAACACTTTTAGTTAAACCCGGAACAGGTTTTTGTTTACCAGTTCTTCCATCTGTAATAATCTTATCAGGTAAGTCATTAGTGAAAGTGTTTCTTCTTGCAGTTTCTCTAGCACCTTCGGTAACGTCTGTGTGATCACTTAAATTATTTAAGATGTCATCAAAATCTTTTTGTATTTTACTTTTTACCTCAGGTAATCTTAAGTCTTGACCTGAATATTTTTTCCTTGCTTTTCTATAAGCTAAAGCTCTGGTCTCACCTCGTATTACTAGTCCTTTAAAAGCTTCATCTTGTGCCAGTAATAGTTTTCCGGGGATATTTACAAGAGTTCCCATGTAATCTACAAGTTTACCTAAGCTTCCACCAAGATTAAAAAACTCTTTACTAATAGCTCTCTCTCTAGGATTAATAAAATCTGCTTTTATATCCAAGTCTTTAGGGCCATTTTTAAGAGAACTCAACATTGTTCTAAACGCATCAGGCATCCCTGAGATAAAATTCCAAGCTAATTCCATTGATTCTCGCATAGCAACATCATCACCACGCATACCTGCAAAGGCTCTTTCAAGAACGGTGGAAACAAATGCTGATGTATTACCAACTGGATTAACTACAGCAAGAGTTTTAAAAGAAGATAACAACCCATTGACATAGAACTCTAAGAATACATCCCCAGTTTTAGTAAACATACCTTTTTCTAATGAAGCAACTCTAGTTTTCAGTTGAGTTAAACTCATATTATTAATTTCTTCTTGTACTTCTCTAGAAGATTTTTCTAATAAGGTTGCTTCTAATTCTTGTCTAGTAACTTTGTTTTTTATAATATTTTCTTCTTGTGTAATGGCTGCTTGAAGTTCTTTTTCAAGTTCAGTTACTTCACGTTTAGGTAATGAGCCAATATTCTGATCTTTATTTATTCGATTCAGTAGTGCTTTACTGTACTTTCTTTTTAAGGATTCAATTCTTTTTTCAGTTTTTCTATTAGCATCAATCCTATCTTTTAACTTTCGTAGCTCCTTTTGCTTTGTAGCTTTTAATTCTGCTATTTCAGTTGGAGCTAGAGGTCTACCCTTCTTTTGAGGAATCAAACCTTTCCGTAAGTTTTCAATGTCTTCTGACAGATCATTAAATTGTTTACGATACTTCAGTTGTTCTTTTGCTTCTCTTTTAAACTTATTTTCTAGAGTATCTCGCTCTTGTCTGATCTTTTTAATTTGTGCTTTACAATAGTTAATCTCTGGTGTATCTGGAAGTTTCTTGTCTTTTGGAAAAGGCTGTCCTCTTTCGGGTCTTTTCTCACTTGCTGCCTGTTTTTTCAATCTTGTTACTTTATCTCTAATTCTTTCTTGTAAAGTTTTGGCTGCCTTTTTAAGTTTCTTAATACTTTCAGAAGCTTTTCTACCTGTGGCTGTTTCAGTTTTACTAACAGTAGTTTTTCTAGTTTGTTTTAGTTCTTCAAAATGAACCTTCCTACTTATCTTATCTTGATTCTCTAAAACTTGATGTCCACCATCTATTTTTTGAGTTAGTTTTTTAGGAGTATTATCTAGTTGATCTAATAGTTCTGTCTTTAAAGTCGCTTCACTATTTCTAGGGTCAACTGATTTTCCAAAAGATCGGAGCAAGTCTGAAGATTTTTTAGAGAGTAAACCACCGGCTCTTAAAATCATGTTAGTATTTTTAGCCCACTTCTTAAGTTCTCTTTTAGATTGTTTAGTTCCCTTTTTAGCGTTAACTCTACTAGCTCTTACCCACTGATCTTTAGCAAACTTAGCTAAAATCTTAGCAGACCCTACATATCTAATAGCATCATCTACATTAGCTGCAGCTCTACCTACTAATTCTACAGCTTCTTCAAAGCTTTCAGAACCCTCAGGATGGAAGTCAGAAACTAAATCCTCCACCACTGTCCTAAAGTCATCTGTAGCAACTCTAGGTTTAGTTAATCTTTTAATATCTAACAGATCACCTAAAAATTGAAGGGTATTCCTAGACTCAGCCTCAGTGTTTATCTTTAACCAATTCATAGAATTAATTAAAGGTACTTTTACTTTCTTTCCTTTTATAGTTTTGGTAACGGTAAAAGTTTGTAGGTCTAGTTCAGCTCCTTCACCTATCTTATGAAATGCCTCTAAAATTTCATCAGCAACCTCAGGGTCTTCAGCTTTTAATGTTTCCCAAACATCTTGTATATTATGTTGTGTTTGTTCAATTTTATTAACTGCTGCTGTAGCTTTATCAGGCAAAGGATCAACAGCTTCTTTTAACCCTTCTTTTGCTGCACCAGTAGATGTTCTTGCTGTTTCAATTATTTCCGTAACATCTGTAGCTATATCTTCTACGGCTTCCTTTAATTCTTTTTCCTTAATTGGGGTATCCCCAAATTCTTCTTTAACGGTATATTCATACGGATCAATTTCTTCTTCAACGGTGCTTGGCTGAGTTTCCGTAGGTTCTTCTTTAGGTTCTTCTTTAATAGTAGACTTAGGTTTACTTGTTCCTTTAGCTGAACGATAAAGATAACCTGTTCCTCTAACTAAAGCTTCTGTTAAAGCACCTGCCACTACTCCTGTTAGAGCATTTTTAAGTCTTGCTGTGGTTTCACTGTCAGTATCATCTTGAGCTAAATATTCTTTAACAAAAGCTGAAGCAGTTGGTGATTCAGAAATAGCTCCAATACTTAAAGCTAAGTTACCCATGTTTTGATCTTTAGGATCAAAGGCTACAATATCAGAAAAAGCACCAGCTCCAATAGCTGTTAAGTTTTTTCCGGCATTTGACAGTCTTCCTGACTTTTGAAATAGTTTAGCTAACTTTAGTCCACCTCTGAAAACATAGTTAGCTCCTCCAAACATAGGCAAGAACTGACCAATACCTTGTCCTAAACCTTCAGCAATATTCTTGGGGTCTGGTAAATTCCACGCATCATCCTCAAGAATACCGAAAGTTTGTCCAGTTTCTTCAAACCCTTTGGCAACCCCAACTCCTAAATGCTTACCAAATCCTGCTACATAATCAATAAAACCGGGTTGACCATCCTCAACATTTTTAAATTCTGTTTCTGCTAATTCTCCAACTTGATTATCCTTAATATCTTGTTGAAACTGGCTTTTACCTAAAGGGGAGTTGTCAAATTTATCACGATTGATTTCATTAGTTATATATTTTTCATCAAGATCAGGGTTGATCTCAAAATCAAATTCTGTAGTCATATATTACCCTTTGCCAGCTTTAGTATTATAAAATTCTTTCCAATACTTTTCATGGTTTGACATATCTAGCTTGTTCTTTGGAATATTAAGTAGATACAGACGAGCAGCTAAAGCTCCATATAAAGGTTTTCTTAAATCTTCCCATGTAACTTTAGTCCAATCTATGCCAGTTTTTTGTTTGATCTTTTTATAGTGTTCTTTTAATTTTGGATGTGACTTAATATCTTGAGTGGATTTAAAACCAATTTCATCTATTTGAAAGATGCCACCATGATAAGCTTTTCCTTCTTTGTTCTTAAAAGTATTTTTATCAGTTCCTTGTTTAGATTCCTTATTTGCGATAAACTTTAAAATTCCTTTGTCATCACCTAAAACTTGTGTAGCAGTATTTATAGCAGCATTAGTTACATCTTCTCCGACTGCTTCTTGTTGGATAATAGGTTCTTCCCCTGCCATACCCCCTACATTCTTAGTCTTTTTTTTAGTTCCAGATTTAATAGGCTTGGGAGCTGTGATAGTTATTTCATCTAAAACAATAGGCTCATCTGTAGATTCAGAAGCCTCAGCCTCCGTTCCACCAAAAACACTGAACATAGGAACTACTATCGCAGCTACTTCATCTGGAAGCTTTCCTGTATTTTTAATCTGTTTTTTAATAGAATCTAATTTTTTAGGTAAATCTTTTTCTTTAGTGTCGCTTGTTATGGTCTCTATGTCTTCTTTAATTGTTTGTCCTACGTCTTTACCTAACTTTTCTGCTGCTCTAAGAGGCAACATAATAGTATTCCAAATCTCATTTGCATACTCAGCAGCTTTTCTTTCAGCACCTATCAGTGAAGTATTATTAGATAAATCAAAGAGCTTATAATTAGGTAGAGGATGACTCGTTGTAGGAGAAATAGTGCCAGCTTCTTTTTCTCTTAGTTCCTCCATAGTATTTTTAAACTGTCCTTCAATCTCTTTATCCTCTGCATCATCTCCCTCTAGGTTTTCATCTTCTTCAAAGTCTTGAAAACCCTTTATTTTATCTAGCTCCTCAATAAAATTCTCTACTGCTTTATTGAAATTATCTGAGATTTTTTTAGTATCAACCTCACGGCCTTCATATAATGCAGCTTCAGCTTCTTCATCTATTGCAATTTTTAATTTGTCTCTTTCTTCTGCTAAACCTATTAAACTATTAACAAGTTTTTCAGGATCAATACTAATTCTACCGAATAATTCCTTCATGCTAACACCAGAATTTTTAATATCATCTGCACTAGCACTTTCAAGAATGTTCATCATTTTACTATTTGGTGCAATCTTTAACTTTAAAGCTGATATTAACCCATTGTTTACTGTGGTAGTTCTCTCTCTTAAGGTATTAACATTCTTACCATATTGATCTGTAGCACTTCGTAAAAAGACGTTTAGACGAGAGTACGCATCTGCATTTAAATTATTTCGTTCAACATACTCTAGTAAGTCCTTTCCATCTTTTATAATTCTAGCAGATATATTAATTTTGCCATCTCTGTACTCTTGTGTAAACTCATTATTTTTAACATGGTTCTCTTGTGTTTCATACACCCTTACTAACTGGTTATAGGTCGAATAATCAGCCCCAGTTTGCTCTATCATTATAGCTCTTAGAGTGGAAAATCTATCAGGATAGTTAGGATCGTCTTCATCTAAGTTGTCTAAGTATTCTATCCCTTTGCGTGTTCCTTCAGAATTTAAATGTTTTGCTGCTTTAATTTCAGCATTTTCCATATCTTTATAATTCTGGTCAACCTTATTTAGATAGGTTTCATACATACTATAGAGTTGTTTACCTGCATCTGTAGACCTAGAGTGCAATAACGCACTAAAAGTTACTCCTTTAGAAAACTCACCTTTAATTATATTAGCCATAATATCGGTATGATCTAACATATCTTCATTGGTAGCGAGTAGATTAAATATTGCTAATTTTGCATCATCTTCACCCACCCACGGTAAGCTCGTTCTTATATTTTTTACAGTATTCTGTACCCATTTTGAGGTAAAAATTTCTTCCGCAGGAATGTCTGCTTGTTCAAAACCTGCGTGAATATTCCCATTAACAGCACTTAAAGCTGTACCAAATTTCTGCCCCTGTTCTATAAGAAGTACATCTTCCATAGATTCATGCTTTAGTGTTTCAATCCCAAGTTTAAGCTTTTGAAGTGATGCAGGATTTTGTATAGAAGAAGCACCTATACTAAAAAAGTTATCAAATTTAACCCCTAAATCAGTATTTTTTTCTTTAGAAGTAATCTCTTGATTTTCAACAATAGCCTTAGCTTCATTTCCATCTTTAAAAGTTTTTGCATTAGCTAAGATTTTATGGGCGGTATCTATATCTTGAGTATCTCTAAAAGCCTGTTGAGCTATAGGTAACAAACCTCCCGGCATAATCTCATTTCTTACTGCTGCTTCTTGTGCGGTATTTATATCTTCAGATATTTGTTTTCTTTTATTATATGAAGCAAGACTATTTAAAGCATTTCCAAAGGCTGTCATAGATGACTGTAGCTGTTGATCTCTTGCAGTAGTATTCAATGGACTTTGGGCAGACACTTGAGTAACTGGCTGTGTTACCTGTGTATTTACTTCTTCCAATGCAAATAGTTTGTCTGGTGATGCCATTATTTATTATATCCTTTTCTGCATTTATTTATATTACCACGTTGCTGTTTGACCTGCCCTAGCTCCTTTAGCTGTAGTACCTGATTCTTTATCTATGCCAATCTGTAGACCTGATCCAGCTATTGCTAAGAGAGAAGCTCTCCCATCAGCACCTTGTGATATTTTAGAAAAAGCAATATTATTTTGACTAATAGTAGTTAAATCTATATTGGTATGCCTTCGTGAAAAGTCAGCATTTATTATAGATTGATTTAAATCTTTTCTAGCTAAGGCTAAACTAGCTTGTCGAGCAATATTGTTATAAGTAGAAGCAAACGAACCCCCAACTTCATCAGGAGTTCCACCAACTAATCCTCTTTGAGTAGCTTGAACGGCATGACTCGCTTGTTCTCTACGTCTTTTTTTAAGTAGTTCAAACTTATCTAAACCATATTTCTTTAAAGATAAGGCTTGTTGTTCGTTAAGAGCTAAGTGGGCATTATAGTTTAAATTATTATTAATAGCTGTTTGGGCTGCTGCTAAAGAATAGCTTTGTTGTGCTTGGGCATTAATTCTAGATGCGTTAAAAGCTGTCGTTCCTACATCATAAATAAATTTACTTGCATATAATAATTTAAAATCCATTAAGCTACCCTACAGAATTCATAAAATTTAACATTGTTAATCATGGTCTCTCCAATGATTTTAAAACCACACCACCTAATCCATTTAACATGAAGGGTGTTTCTACTATCAATTATATTGCAGAGATAAGGATGTTTTTTATTTAGCTTAATTACTTCCTGCCGACACTCTTTCAAGAAAGCTTTCTTAATTTTAGGTAGACCATTACTTCCTAACATCCATACTGAACCTGCGTATTTATCTAATGGAACTACTCCAAACATAGCTACAAGATTACCCTCGCTATTAACAATAGTTCTACAAGTAGAGCTATTTAGATAAGCAAACACTAAGGCTCTCTCAGGGGAGCTTCCTAAGGTTTCTACTTCGCGTTGATCCGCTTCTCTGAGTATAGGATATAATTCTACAACATCTTCAAGTTTACTTTTTCTATGGTAAGGTTTAATATAATCTTTGAATTTTACTAAAGACATTTTATCTCCTACTTACCGTCCTCACTACATAGTTACCTTCCCAATCTGCTCCTGTAAATGCACAGGGGAGATAGGAGTCAGATACAAGCTCAATCTTTAATCCTTTTGCATCAGCTAAAATCAGCTTCTTAAAATTACCAGTTTCAAATGGTACAGTTCCAACCTTATTTAAGGTAGACCCAAGTATTCTACCGGTAAAAGTGTGGTTAAACGCAGCTCTACCGGGAGCTGTGATTCGCATATCAAAGAATCCAGCCTTAAAATAATCTATGTTAAACTTCCTAATCTTTAGAGTACCACCAGCAAGTGAACTTAATCTACCTGCTACTTCTGTTTTAATCGTAGGCTCAGTAAACTCATAGAGGAACTGATATTCCTTACCCACCCATACTGGATAGGTAGA
>Ga0114934_10003313_pt1 | contig 10090 bp, 9 predicted proteins | sample 4SBtaG_2_FD_99695 | JGI IMG/M metagenome (GOLD analysis project Ga0114934, IMG submission 99695) | Deep subsurface microbial communities from Kolumbo volcano to uncover new lineages of life (NeLLi) - 4SBTROV10_white metaG | ecosystem: Environmental > Aquatic > Marine > Volcanic ...
TGCAGGGGAAGGGATTTGAACCCTTGAACCTCTGCAGGACAAGGCCCTGAACCTTGCGCCGTTGACCTGGCTTGGCTACCCCTGCATTGTGCACTCAAATCAAATTTTTATTTAAAAGGTTATCTCATGTCAGTGAAGAAAGTATCGCTGCCCTGAGAATACCATCGCTATGCCATGCTCATTTGCTGCTTCTATGACCTCCTTGTCTCTTATTGAACCCCCTGGCTGGATTATTGCCTTTACACCAGCATCTGCCGCCACGTCCACAGCGTCCCTGAACGGAAAGAATGCATCAGATGCCATAATCGAGCCTTTTATTCTCTCGCCCCCTTTGTGGACAGCTATCCAGCTTGCATCTACCCTGGACGTCTGCCCTCCGCCTATCGCTACTGTCCTTGTTCCTTTAACAAATACAACTGCATTTGATTTGATGTGCTTGACGCATTTTACTGCAAATACCATGGACTTTATGTCTTCTGGAGATGGCTTTTTTTCTGTTACAACTTTCCATTCATCGGGATTTCCTATTTTTATATCTCTTTCCTGCATCAGCAAGCCACCGACAACGCTTCTGAATACCATGTCTCGCTTCCTTTCAACTTTTTCCAGCCCTTTAATCTCGAGTAACCGAAGATTATTTTTCTTTGCAAATATTTCTCTTGCTTCTATACTGAAAGATGGAGCTATTACCACCTCAAGAAATATTTTTGTCATTTTTTCCGCCAGTTCTTTGCTCACCTCTCTGTTAACTGCAACAACCCCCCCAAACGGAGAATACTCGTCAGTAGCAAATGCATCTTCCCACGCTTTCACTATGTCTGGAGCAGATGCAATGCCTGAAGGGGTCGCATGCTTTATTATCACCACAGTTGGTTCATCAAATTCCTTTATGCATTCTATTGCACCATTTGCATCAAGAATGTTGTTGTAGGAAATCTCTTTACCCTGCAATTTTTTTGCGCTTGATATGCACGGCTCCTCTATCCTGCCAGTGTAAAATGCTCCTTTCTGGTGCGGATTTTCCCCATATCTCAACTCCTTGTATTTTTTGTATGGCAGTGTAATTATTTCAGGAAAGCCCTCGTCACTTTCCATCCCTGCTATAATGGCATCGTAGTATGAGGTTCTCCTGACCGCTTCAACCGCCAGTTTTTTCCTCACCTCTTCGTCAAAACCGTCTTTCAGGCAGGATATGACTTCTGGATACTGCGATGGATGGCTCACAACAACAACATCTTTCCAGTTCTTGGCTGCAGCTCTAACCATGCAGGGCCCGCCGATATCCATCCTTGATATCCCCACCTCAGGGGGATAAAAATTGCAGACAACCATATCTATGGGGGTTATGCCTTCCTTTTCAAGTTCTTCCATGTCTTTGCTTCCTCTCCTTGCCATTATGCCCGCATATATGGATGTGTGGATTGTTTTTATCCTTCCGTCCATCAAATCCTTGAAGCCTGTTATTTCCTCAACCTTTGTGACAGGTATGCCAGCCTTTTCTATTCTCTCTGCCGTGCCACCGGTAGAGATTATTTTTATGCCTGCATTGTGAAGCGCCTTGCAGAAATCTTCTATACCTTCCTTATCATATACACTGACCAGAGCCGTCCTCGGAATCATTTTTATTACCCACACGTAATGCAGTATACAAAAATAAATATTCCTGCAGAATTACATTTCATGAAGCGCGCACATGTGTTTATTTCAGGCAGGGTGCAGGGAGTATGGTTCAGGGCTTCCACAAGAGATAAGGCAGAGGAACTTTCGTTAAGCGGATGGGTTCGCAACCTTCCAGACGGAAGAGTGGAGGCTGTATTCGAAGGAGATGATAAGGCGGTGGATGAAATGGTGGAATGGTGCCATTATGGCCCGTCGCTGGCAAGAATCGATACTGTTAATATAGAATACGAAGAACCTCAGGGAGAAAGAGGATTCAGAATAATATACTAATTGTATGAAAAATCACTTGGCGGTACACTCAATGCCCTCACCCTCAAAAAATTTTTTGAATCTTCTGCTTTTCTTTCCGTGGAAATATGCAAATTTTACATCTGGCGTTGAATCAATTGCTTTTTGTATCATATCTTCATCAATGTTCGAGAGATTGTAGTCAGATATCATGTGACCGAACGCTATGTTTCTATGCAGCGCTATATCAGTGAAGCGGGGCGCATAGTGCCCTCCTCCAATCCCAATTGCCACATCTGCTTTTTCGTTCTTTGTTTCGATTATTACTTCAGCAATCGTCCTGCATGCCTCTCTGTCATTCCATTCCTTTTCGGTGCTTCCTGTTTCTATGAAAAAGGATGGCGTTGAGAGATAAGGTCCGTGATGTGTCGCCTCGTAGCAAACTTCGTAATCCATACTCTCTGCTTTTACCTGCAGGAGTTTTAGAGCATTTTTCATCAGGAGGGGAGCTGATAGAACAAGCTCCTTACTTTTCCCGCCAAACTTTGCCTCTCCAAAATTTCCTATGGGATGAACAGATAAAGTTTTTCTTCTGGATTCAGAGCTATGGCGCGAAGCAAAAATTATTGCCTCTGCTTTTCCCCACTTTTTAATCTCTTCATCAATGTTGTCATGGTAGAGATGCATGCCTTCTATAAAATACAGGAGTATGTTCCCGGAACGGTAAACGTTGGCCCCTAACTTTTCCCACTTTTGGAGGGACATAAGCTCTTTGCCTATGCATACGCTGGCTTCGTCTTTTTCTGAAATCACTACCGCAATCACAAAAGTTTATGTGTTGAGTCATATTTATGCCTTGATGCCCCACAACCGCACAAAAGACGAGCTTGGCCACTTCATAAAGAAGTTAGAGCAGCAGGCACTTGAAACAGCGGAGGAAAGGCATCCTATCTACATAAAGGCGGGGCTTAAAGATGTTGAATTAATTCTGGATGTGGGATGCGGCTCGGGCGCGGTGACAAAAGACCTTGCTGCCCATACAAATGGCACTGTCATAGCTCTTGATGACTCCCTGGACATGGTAGATACTGCGAGGAAAATGCTCCACGATTCCAAAAACGTTCAGATATGCACAGGGGATGCACATAACCTGCCTTTCAAAGACAACTCCTTTGACGTGGCAATATGCAACCTTGTTTTGATGTGGTCATCAGACCCCCAGACGGTGGTCAATGAAATGGCAAGGGTTGTAAAGGTAGGGGGAAAAGTGGTAGCATCTTTAGAGCCCGACTTTGGCGGCAAAATTCACTGGCCAGAGAATAGCAGGGTTGACCCAATTTTTGCAGGAGAGGCAATAAGGAAAAGGGGCGGAGACCCGCACATAGGAAGAAAGCTCAGGGCGCTGTTTGTGAGGGCGGGACTGGAAGTAGAGGTAGGCATAGGCAATCAGAGAATATGGAGTTGCGATGAAGATAAAGCATCATACATGCGCTCGAGGGACTTCTACTGGAATGTTCTGAGAAAGGCTGGAATGAATGACGACGAAATAAAAGAATGGGAGGAAGAATATCTAAAAGCGCTGGATGACGGAATACAGCTCAACTTCTTCCCTCAGTTCTATGCCATAGGCACCAAGATAAAGCAGGAGCATTCGCAAAAGTAATAAATAACTCAAATGATACATTACCAAATGAAATTAAAAATCATTGTTCTTATGCTTGCTATTGCTTCCATTGTGATGCCCTCCTTCAGCAATGCGTATGTGGATGCAAAATACTGGATTAAGGATGACAACGGCAATCTCATTTATATGATAGACGACAAAGGCAAGATTATTTACGGCAATGTTCTTGTCGGCCAGGACGTGATTTTCGACGCGAGCCAGTCCAGTAGTTATTACAAAGGAGTGGATAAGTACTACTGGGACTTTGACGGCGACGGGAAATATGATAAAATACTCTCTTCATCCACTGTGCACCATACATATTACAAGGCTGGCACTTATTACGCAAAGCTTCTTGCAGTTGACACAAGCGGGCCAAGCGGTGCTGCAGATACATACGTCAAGGAGATAAGGGTTGTCGAGAAATATGCTGCACCTGTTGCAAACTTTGGGGTTAAGATTGTGAAGAATACATCGTCTGAAAAAACATTTATGTTCAATGCTTCCTCATCATACGACCCAGATGGTTATATAAAATATTACAGATGGGATTTTGATGGCGACGGGAAATATGAGAAGGAAGTATACCGCAGGAGTAACGTATCTTTATCATTCGATAAAAGCGGTTATTATGTCATTACGCTGCAGGTGGAGGACTGGGACAGGATGAAGAATGAAATCAGCAGAGTTCTCAAGGTGGACGGGATTCAGGGAGAAAAGGTAGAGCAGGTCAAGAAAAATATCGCGGTTATAAATGATAGAGAAGCGCCAGTGAATGTGTCTCTCACTGTAAATAACTGCGATGTGTTCCATTTCGAGGTGAATGACAGGAGGGATATACAGGTGGAATTGAATCCTCACGGGCTTAACGAAATATGCCTCAATATCTCTAACTCATCTGAGAAATACTTTTTGTTTCACCCGGACAGTAAAGTGGAAGTCCATCTGCTTCCCGACGGGGGGATAGAGATTAAGACAACAGGCAAAGGCATCCCGGGGTTTGGCGTGGCAATAGTGTTGTTTTCCATAATATTTGTGTTTTACAAAAGAAAGTCTCTCAAAATTTAAGTATAAATGTCGCATATACCATCATGAAAGTTCTTGTTATCGGAGGCGGGGCAAGGGAGCATGCAATATGTGAGGCGGTGAAAAGAAGTGATGCAGAGTTATATTCAATCATGAAAAATTTAAATCCTGGGATAAAGAGGATTGCCAGAGATTTTTACCTTCATGATGAAACAGACATTGATAAAGTGACAGAGTATGCCGTATCAAAAAACATAGAGCTTGCAATAGTGGGTCCGGAGGCGCCAGAGGAGGCTGGCATCACAAATGCTTTGAGAGAGAAAGAGATTGCTGTTGCGTCTCCGTCTAAAGAAGCAGCTGAGATAGAAACAAATAAGGAATTCATGCGCTCATTGATGGAAAGGCATGGCATAGTAGGCACACTGAAGAGCAGAGCTTTCTCAGATATAAATGAGGCGAGAAAATTCATAGAGATGATGGATGGCGAGGTTGCGGTAAAACCTGTCGGGCTAACAGGAGGTAAGGGCGTGAAGGTTGCGGGGGACCATTTCAAAGATATTGAGGAAGCTGTAAGATATGCAGAGGAGATTATAACAAAAAAGATAGGGGGAGAGGCAAGAGTTCTCATAGAGGAAAAAGCTATTGGCGAGGAATTTACAATTCAGGCGTTCTGCGACGGCTCAACAATAATTCCAACCCCTGCGGTGCAGGACCATAAACGCCTTCTGCCTGATGATGAGGGACCGAATACAGGCGGGATGGGCTCTTATTCTGATGCAAGCGGATTGCTGCCCTTCATGGATAGGAATGATTATGAGGAGGCAGTTTCCATCCTTCAGGGAATCGTGGATGCAATGGGCAAAGAGGGCAGAGATTACAGGGGTGTCATATATGGGCAGTTCATGCTGACAGGGGAGGGACCAAAAGTCATAGAGATAAACGCGCGATGGGGAGACCCTGAAGCAATGAACATTCTCCCTTTGCTAAGAGCGGATTTTGTTGATATATGTATGGCAATGGTTTATGGAACGCTGAACAAAAAAAGAGTTGGCTTCGAGAAAAAAAGCACGGTATGCAAATACGTTGTGCCCGAGGGATATGGAACCAATCCCATGGCAGACAAGGAAATTTTTGTTGATGAGAATGCAATAAAGGAAAAAGGAGGACAGCTGTTCTATGCATCTGTGAATGAGAGGGATGGGAAAATATATACAACGCGTTCCCGCTCTCTTGCGGTCGTAGGCATTGCAGATGAAATGGAAGAAGCGGAGAAAATATGCGAGAAATGCCTTGAACATGTGAAAGGGGAGCACATTTTCATCCGCCATGACATAGGGAAAAAGGAACTGATACAGAAAAGAATAGACCATATGGCCATGCTCAGGGGATAGGATATGATTTGAAATGCGGAGGGTGATAGAATGATATTTCTATATATGGTAGGCACCGCAGGGGCAGGCAAGAGCAGTCTGACAGCTTCATTCCATGAATGGTGTCTCAATCAGGAATTTGATGCAATAACCGTTAATCTTGATCCAGGGGTTGTAAAACTGCCGTACACCCCTGACGTTGATGTGAGGGAATGGGTTTCGCTGGATGAAGTGATGAAAGATTACAATCTTGGGCCAAATGGGGCACAGGTCGTGTGCGCAGACATGGTTGCGCTGAACGCCAAAGAGGTGGAGGAAAGAATAAAAGAATTCAGAACCGATTATGTGCTGATAGATACGCCTGGGCAGCTTGAGCTTTTTGTTTTCAGGAGTACAGGAAGAGTGATTGTTAACCAGCTCGATCCGAGCCATTCTCTTCTTGCATTTATGATAGAGCCATCACTCGCCACCACGCCAACAAATTTTGTGTCCCAGTTAATGCTGTCTGCAATAACCCAATTCAGAATAGGTATCCCTCTTGTGAACATACTCAGCAAAATCGACATTGTTGATAAAGATGCGCTATCCATGATTCTGGAATGGGGCAAAAATCCAGAGAAGTTATACAGGGATTTGATGGTCAAGTCACCCTCCATGTATTACCAACTCAGCGAGGGAATGATGGCTGTCATAAGAGAAATGGAAGCCCATACCGCCCTCATACCCACATCAAATGAAACGCTTGAGGGCATGGAGGATTTATATACTGCCATACAGAACACGTTCATGGGCGGAGAAGATCTGGATAGGGAATGAAAATGCCATATACATTTATTCAGTTGACAGGCATTGACCCCTATTTTTGTGTTTTCCCTTTTTAGATGTTTCTTGCGCTTTGATTCTCCTTACTAAAGTCACGACAAATACGAAAGCGCCCAGAAACATGACTGTACCAAACGAGGGTGTCTTTCCCTCATTGCTGACATGTAGTGTGATTTCTGCTGATGAATTTCCACATCTTGCATATATGTGATGTTCCCCGTTTGCAATTTTTTCGGTATTGATGTCAAAATTCCAGAGAAACGTTCCGTCCACTTTCTTCCATGAGCCATTGTCAACTTTTATCTCCACTGTTTTCCCATCTTCTGCAATGCCCTTTACCTTGACCGTGCCGGATACACCGCTCCCATCTGCAGGAGAAATGATATAGATTCTGACAGGGCAAATACTTATGTTATAAGGATTCGGGGATGGATAATTGTCTGCATTGCCCCCATAAGGTATATCATAGGCGCCTGCTCCATCATAATCATCCCAGTAATTGCCTTTCTGATGGTAATCCCATCGGTTGTTCCTGCTGTAACACTTTGCACTCATATTGTTGTCTATGAAATTGTTTTCGAAGATGATGTTTTCCTCGCTGTCACAGCACAGATATATGCCGTCGTTTGAATTTTCTGTGATGTGGTTGCTCCTGATGGTGTTATTCTTTCCGCCCTGTATCTTTATGCCCTCTGTATTGCCTGTAACAACGTTGTTCTCTATAACGTTATTGCCAGCATCCTCCGCATAGATTCCGAAGTTGTTACGGTATACGCCGTTCCCGGAAATATTGTTTCCTTTCCCGTTCTCAATCCATACGCCATAATTCAAATTTTTGAATATTTTGTTCGAGTATATCTTGTTCCCGTTTCCGTGGATTTTAATCCCGTAAGAACTGTTCAGCACTGCGCAGTTTGACACCTTGTTGTTGTTTCCTTCAATTACGATAGCACGGTAGCAGTCCTCTACCACAAACCCTGAAAACGTGACATTGGCAGCAGATATGAGCACGGAACTGGTGAACGCATTCCTTCCCTCCAGAGAAATAGATTTGTTTATCTCTACATTTCCGTAAAACCCAGGAAATACAACTATTCTGTCTCCCTGCAACGAGGCATCTACTGCATCCTGTATTTCCGTGAAATTATTTAATCCGCTTCCCCCAACATATAAAGTTCTCCCTATTGATGCAGCATCTGCGTTAAACCCATTTTTTATCTCCATCAAAACAAAAGATGGTGTTATTACCCCAACTAAAACAAGAATGATTATGCCTATCTTTTTTGCCCGCATATTTTTACCTCTACCACATAAATAAAAGACTATTCAAAAATTTTAGGTATGCCCAATTGACAAATCACGATTTTTAAAAATGCAGGAGGCACACCATACCATTTCAGATGATGAGGGTAGTATCCCCCTTCTTCCCAAAATTGAATCAGCGCAATTGCCAGCCACCTCTCAAAAAATTTTTAACGTGCGGGGCATTTCACACCCATGAAGCATTTGATATCAATGATGGATGTGAAAGACCATCTGGAGGAATTAATAGATGATGCAATTGAAATGAAGAAAAATGGTTATGAGAAAGCTCTAAAGGACAAAATACTGGCAATGATTTTTGAGAAATCCAGCACAAGGACAAGAGTTTCATTTGAGGCGGGCATGGAGAAGTTGGGAGGACATGCTATCTTTCTCGGAAAAAATGACATTCAGCTTGGAAGGGGAGAAACGATAGAGGACACGGCACTTGTCCTTTCCCGATATGTGGACATCATAATGTACAGGGCATACAGCCATAAGGATATGACAGAGCTTGCAAAGCATGCCACCGTGCCTGTGATAAACGGACTGGATGACGAGGAGCATCCCTGCCAAGTCATAGCCGACTTAATGACAGTGAAGGAAGCAAAGGGAAAATTGGAAGGATTGCACGTTGTGTATTTTGGAGACGGGAAAAACAATATGGCAAATTCGCTCATGCTAGGATGCACAATGGCAGGTATGAGCATTACAATTGTTTCCCCAAAGGCTTACTGGCCTTCAGATTTTTATGTCAGCAAAGCAAGGGAGATGGGAAGAGTTGAGATTACCGAAATGAAAGAGGGAGTGGCGAAGGATGCAGATGTCATAGTTACAGATACATGGGTTTCAATGGGCGATGAGAAGGAAAAGGAAAAGAGATTGAATGACTTTAAGGGATATACTGTCAATGAAGCCATAATGTCACAGGCAAAAAGCGATGCCATATTCATGCATTGTTTGCCAGCATATTATGGGAATGAAGTAACAAAAGAGGTTGCCCATGGCCCACAATCAGTCATATTCGATGAGGCGGAGAACAGGATGTGGGCACAGATGGCAATAATGAAATGGTTACTCAAGTGAATTGCTGCAGCAAATATCGTGCTTGGCCTAAAATGATTTATAGCAAATATTGATTATAAAAGTAGAGGATATGAATTATATTGGTGCGGCAGCACGGGTAACATTATGCGTGCTGCTGGCATTTTCACTGGCAATACCAGCAGGTATTGCATGCCAGAATGACAACGATGCTGTGCCAGAAAAGGAGAGAATAACACTTGGGAATTTGCTTCCAAACCCGTCTTTCGAGGAAGGAGACAATAAGCCAACAGGATGGGACCACAAGGCAATGTGCGGTACAGGAAAATATCTGTGGGATTCCGATTGCGCGCAGGATGGTGAAAAATCTGTTGGCATGCTAAACGTTGTTGGCGGGTGCAGTGACTCAGCATACTGGTATACACTGGAAATGATTCCTGTGGACCCCCGCAATCATACATATACTGCATCAGTATGGTATAAATTTGAAGGAGATAAGGAAAGATGCCCGAGCGGTTACATGCGAATAATGGCATATGACAAAGACGAATATCATCTTGTCACCCTTGAAGTGCCCTGTCCTTATGAAGATAACGAATGGCATTATGTGCAGCATGATTATGATGCTAGAAATGATTCATCATCTACGCTCCCACTTGATGCAAGCTATGTAAAAATCTCTCTCTGCGCAATAGTCGAGCAGAATCAGAATGCTGATGCAGAAATCAGATTCGACTCGGTCTTCTTTGGCATTCCTGAGGATATCAATCTGCCGCCAGAGACACCATATATCAGCGGCCCCACATCTGGAAAAGCTGGTGAGGAATACAGCTATACCGTTGTTTCTACAGATCCTGATGGTGATAATGTTTATTACCAAGTTAACTGGGGAGACGGCAGCCCAAATGCAAACTGGCACGGGCCATATGCTTCAGGCGAGGCGGTGACATTCACA
>Ga0114934_10003314_pt1 | contig 10086 bp, 9 predicted proteins | sample 4SBtaG_2_FD_99695 | JGI IMG/M metagenome (GOLD analysis project Ga0114934, IMG submission 99695) | Deep subsurface microbial communities from Kolumbo volcano to uncover new lineages of life (NeLLi) - 4SBTROV10_white metaG | ecosystem: Environmental > Aquatic > Marine > Volcanic ...
AGTAAGTTGAACGCCGTCCTCCTTTGATGCTGGACGGCTTTTTTTTGGAGGAAACATGGAAAAGACCCTGCTCCAGATGTTGCGTGAAGGGACGTTGCCCGAGGAATTGAAGCCTGTTGCCGAAAATGAACACATTGAGGCCTCGGTGCTGGCTGAAAATATTCTGAGCGGCGAAACTGTAGTTGTAGGGCACAGGACCGGTCGCGGTGCCATGGCAGTGGGCAAAGAAGTGAGGACCAAGGTCAACGCGAACATAGGCGCGAGTACTCTTACCTCATCACTTGACGAGGAAATGGTAAAGCTCGATGCCTCGCTCAAGGCCGGAACCGACGCTGTAATGGACCTTTCCCTCGCTGAAAATATCGTGGAAATACGCAAAGAGATCCTTTCACGGTCCACAGTCCCTGTCGGAACGGTCCCGATATACGAAGAATCCACGATGGCCAGGACAAAGAGAAATGCGGTGATAAATCTCGATCCCGATGAATTTTTTGAAATAATAGAACGCCAGGCGGCAGAAGGTGTGGATTTCATAACTGTTCACTGCGGTGTGGTCAAGAAACTCGTGGACAGCTACTCTTCCAGCTCCCGGCTTGGAGGAATCGTTTCCCGGGGTGGTGCCATAACGGCGGCGTATATAAAAAATACGGGGAATGAGAACCCTCTTTATGAACAGTATGACAGGCTTCTTGATATCGCGGAAAAATACGACACAGTGCTCAGCCTCGGAGACGGAATGCGCCCAGGCGCGTTGAAGGACGCCTCGGACTTTCTGGAAATCGGGGAACAGGAAGTGTTAGGAGAACTCCAACAAAAGGCCTTTAAGCGAGGAGTCATGGCAATGATAGAAGGGCCTGGCCATGTGCCTCTTCATCTTGTTGAGCCATCTGTAAAGCGGATAAAGAAACTGACGCACAACGCCCCGCTTTACCTTTTGGGGCCCCTGGTTACGGATGTCGCGCCGGGATACGATCATATCACGTCGGCCATCGGGGCGGGTGTTGCGGGAATGTCCGGTGCTGATTTCATCTGTTATGTCACCCCTTCGGAACATCTGGGGCTTCCCACTGCGCAGGACGTGCGTGAAGGTGTTATAGCGGCAAGGATAGCGGCTCATGCTGCTGATATCGCAAAGCAGTTGCCTGGAGCCCTTGAATGGGACGAGAGGCTTTCTGAGGCGAGAAAGGCCCTTGACTGGGGCAGCCAGATCGAACTGTCAATTGATCCTGAAAGGGCCCGATATGTGAGACGCGAAAGATCAGGAGAAGGTGCGTGTACGATGTGCGGAGAGTACTGCGTTTTCTTGGTGCTCAACGACACAGACAGGAAATATGAATGAACAAGGAGCTGACCATGAAGGAAATTGATATCACTCGGGGCATAGTAAAGAGCCATGTCAACGAATTTCTCAATATACTTGAAAGTGATGTTGTAATCGTGGGGGCGGGACCTTCAGGTCTGGTGGCCGGAGGCTATCTTGCAGAAAAGGGATTCCGTGTCTCGATATTCGAAAAGAGACTTGCGCCGGGCGGGGGTATATGGGGTGGTGGAATGGGATTCAAGTATGTGATAATCCAAGATGAAGCCAAAGACATACTTGATGATTTCAATATCCCCTACAATACCTTTGAACAGGGAATGCTTGCTGTTGACTCTGTTTCTTTTGCCTCAGGACTCATTTTCGAGTCAGGAAAAAGAGGTGTCCATATCTTTAACCTAGTGGCTGTTGAGGACCTTCTGGTCCGCGAGGGAAGGGTAAGCGGGGTAGTCATCAATAACGCCTTCGTGAAGATGAATCAGTTTCCAATCGATCCCTTTACGGTTGAGGCAAAGGCAGTGGTAGATGCAACCGGGCATGAGCACGAGGTTGTAAAAACCTTTTCGCGCAAGAATGACGTGCGCCTGAACACGGAAACAGGAAGGCCTCTTGGAGAGCGATCGCTATTTGCTGAAACAGCGGAAAAGGCCGTCGTGACGAATACCGGAGAGGTTTATCCCGGCTTGTTCGTGTGTGGTATGGCCACGGCCGCTGTCCATGGAGGTTTCAGGATGGGGCCGATTTTCGGGGGAATGCTCCTTTCCGGCAAGAAGCTGGCCGGCATGCTGGAGGAGGCGTGCAGTTAAACCAGCATGGCTGGATTTAAGTCAATCATAGCCACCCCCGGACATAAAAAATACGGTCAGCATATTTGACCATTGTCGAGGGCATTTCACGGTAAAAGGTGCATTACTCATAACCTGCGGTATCACGAGATTTATCTTTCATATGGCCTCCAGGCGGGAAATCAACCACCCTTCTACAGTGAGGACGGACTCATCTGATGGCATCCAATGGATTGCTTGTTCCTCAGGGCGGCCTCCGCAACCATTATAGCAGACTGCAGCCCCTGAAAGAGGCTGATGATATCCTTTGATATAGGCGTTTCTTTATAAAAGTCCTCAACCCTTAAGTACATATGCCTGAGGTCTTCGACTGCTCGTTTCAGCCGTTGAGGGGACCTCACGATTCCCACATAATTCCACATGGTGTACTTTATCATCATCCAGTCCTGTGCAATAAGGGCCGGGTCTTCATTCTCTACATTTCCTGCCGGTATCCATCCACGGATACTCTCGAATGTTTTTTCCTTTACTGTCTCGCCGGAATGTATCCTCCCGGCAATGTCTTTGGCGGCAAAATAGCCCCAGATAAGCCCTTCAAGCAGAGACGTGGAGGCCAGCCTGTTGGCCCCGTGAAGACCTGTGCAAGAGACCTCACCTGCTGCATACAAACCGTCCAGGGTTGTCCTCCCTCGAGTATCTACGTGTATTCCCCCGCAAAGATAATGCGCTGCAGGTACAACAGGGATCGGCTCCCTTGTGATGTCGATTCCGGCATCCTTGCACGTCCGGAAAATGGTGGGGAACCTTTCCTTGATGTTTCCATTCACGTGGTTTGCCACATCCAGAAGCACATATTCTTGCTTGTTCTTGATCATCTCCATCCAAATGGCGGCAGTCACTTCATCCCTCGGTGCGAGGTCCCTGAGTTGAGGGTTGTATCGCTCCATAAAATACTCCCCTTCAAGGTCTTTCAATTTGGCCCCTTCACCACGCACCGCCTCAGAGATCAGGAATCTCCTCTTGCCCGGGACATAAAGGCTTGTGGGGTGAAACTGGATGTATTCCATATTGATTATTCGTGCACCGGCACGCTTCGCCATCACAATACCATCTCCCACCGTGCCCTTTTCACTGGTGGAATGGATATAGATATCCCCGAGGCCCCCTGTGGCGAGCACCGTGTACTGGGCCAAAATGACATCTACTTCCCTTTCCTTCTCAAGAAACACATAGGCGCCAAGACATCGGTCCTGAAGAACATAGCGTGACTGGATATCTTCGGAATGATGCTGCAGGGTAATAAGATCCACAGAGGTTGCCCCCGTGATAATCTCGATATTTTCCTCCCTTTCCAGGGTGGCAATCAAGACTTTTTCTATCTCTTTTCCCGTATAATCGGCTGCATAAAGGATACGGTTGACTGAATGTGCCCCTTCCCGTGTAAGGTCCAATACTTCCTCTTCTGCACCCTCGATATGGGTAAAATCAACATGGAGTTCATGTATCAGTAGCTCTTCAACAACCTTCGGACCATTTTCGGCAAGGAACTCAACCGCTTCAATGGAGTTGATTCCTCTCCCTGCCCGGATAATATCTTTTTTCAAAAGCCCCGGGCTGTCATTTTCCCCCTTATAAACAATACCGCCCTGGGCGAGATTTGTGTTGGTAATGCTGGGGTCGGCACGCTTCGTGATGAGCGTGACCTTGATGCCTTTCCTTGCAGCAACAAGTGCACAGGTGGCCCCTGCAATGCCGGTCCCGATGACAAGACACTCGGTCTCTTTTATTGATCTGCTCATTTTTATATTCTCAACATTCGCTCCAGGGCAATCCTGGCATCCCCGGCGATATTATCGGCGACTTTCACTTCATGGGCATTCTTGAGATCAGACAAGGTTAAGGCAAGTTTTTCGAGGGTAACCCTTGCCATGTCCTCGCACAATACCTTCCTGAGCGGCATTATCTCTAATGTTCCCTTAAAATCCGTCGCCACTCTGTTAACCATATTGAATTCTGTTCCTACGGCAACCTTTCCCCCCGGGGACAAAGCCCTTACATACGCCAATATCCCTGCGGTAGAGCCTGCATCATCACTTTCCTTCACTGTTTCAGGATCTGCCTCGGGATGTACAATGATCTTTACTCCCGGGTATGTTTCCCTCATTTGTTTCACATCAGAGGGAATAAGTTTGGGCCAGTGGACCGGGCACCATCCCCTCCACACGATCACCTTCGCATCCGAGATCTTCTCTTCATCAAGCCCACCCATCTTTTCTTTCGGATTCCACTCAACAACCCGGCCTTCAGGGATTCCCAGGGATAGAGCCATGTTCCTGCCAAGGTTCCTGTCCGGGAAAAACAGGATCTTGTCCGTCCTTTCAAGTGCCCAGGCAAAGACTTTATTTGCATTGCCTGAAGTGCATACAACTCCACCGTTTCTCCCGCAGAAGGCCTTGGTGAGTGCGCTGGAATTTACATAGGTCACCGGGGTAATATCTTTCGTGATATGTGTAATGGACTCCCAGGCCCGTTCTACATCCTCAATTCGTGCCATATCCGCAAGCGGGCAGCCTGCTGTTGGATCGGGGATAAAGACATGCTTTTCCGGGGCAATGATGGATGCGGTCTCCGCCATGAAATAAACGCCGCAAAAGATGATGGTTTCTGCTGCCCTGATACCAGCGGCCTTTCTTGCCAGCTCCAGAGAGTCACCAATATAATCGCAATATGCTACGATATCGTCGCGCTGATAGTGATGCCCCAAGATGATGAGCTTTTTCCCTAATGCGGCCTTCTTTTCCCTTATGATTTCCCGTGCCTCTCTGTCTGTCATGAGATCCCCTCTATCAGGATCGTAATATCCAATGCCTTCACTGAATGCGTCAGCGCACCCACAGAAATATAATCAACACCTGTCAGGGCCACTTCGCGTATGTTCTCAAGGGTAATTCCACCAGAGGCCTCGAGAGGGATCTTTGCATCCACAATTCGAACGGCTTCTTTCATATCTCCAGGTGAAAAATTATCGAGCATAATCCTGTCCACCCCAAGACCAAGCAGTTCTTTGACATCCGAGATGGACCTTGACTCCACCTCGACAGCCAGCCCGGGGAATGCATCGCGTACCCGTTTGACGGCCTCTCCGATAGAACCTGCTGCGTCAATGTGATTATCCTTGATGAGCGCCATATCGTAAAGGCCCATCCGATGATTGGCCCCTCCGCCCACGCGAACCGCGAGTTTATCGAGCATCCTGTGGCCGGGAAGGGTCTTTCTTGTATCGAGGAGTTGTGCGTTCGTCCCTTCAAGCCTTTTCACATAATCGGCAGTAGCCGTGGCAATCCCTGACATGCGCTGCAGGAAATTGAGCGCCACCCGTTCCGCCTTCAGGATGCTCCTGGCAGGACCATAGACAGATGCGATTTTGTCACCCGAATAGACCCGTTCCCCGTCAGCCAGGTGGGCTTCGACCCTGATAGTGGAATCTTGCCTCTCAAAAACCGTTTGAACAATATCCAGCCCGGCCACGACGCCTTCCTCTTTCGCAAAGAGGGCTGCACAAAGCTGTTCGTCCTTTGAAAAAATAGCCTCTGATGTCTTATCCTGTCCATCTTCGGCCAGCGCCAAATCAATGATCTGATTGAAAACGTCTTCGGTACCCATTGCGAGAGGCCTCCATGTCGTGTCTATCAATGCCATAATGCTCAAACTGCCGTCTTTTTCATAGCACCAGGCAGGTTTTGATACCAGAAGATATTTAAAGGATTTACCGGTGAACTTCGCCGGGATCTGATGTTTGGGCAAGGATATCCCAGGCGTTTTTGAATTGCGAGTATTTGCCTCGAGTAGACTTGCCGTCCAGGACAAGAGTGGAGTTGGTCCTGGGCATGTATCTCCGAGGAATAATGAAAAAAGCGCTCTCTTTTTCCCCTTTGCAGAAGAACAACACGAAATGAAAGTCTGTATTTGAACTCCTCACATTATTGATATGAAAATACTCCCTTCTCCCACCTCGAAAAGGCTTCAAGGCATACTTGAAGACCATCGTATAACCGTTCGCTGAAATCATATAGCAATGTTTTCTCTTATCAATACGAACGGGGAGGCCCAAGGATTTCAGTTTATTAACAGCCTCCACCAGAGGTTGAGGTGTTTCTGATACTCCGTCAAAGACCAACCCTCTCCCCCTTTGCCCTCTATGCTTTTTGCCCAGCAATTTCGTGTAGGGATGGCCATAAATCTTCTTGCAGACGTCATGGGCGTATTGCCTGGAAAACCCAAAATACCTGGCTACGTCAGCCAGAGACGTGTCAGGGTCTTCTGCCAGCTTTTTGAATCTTTGCACCGCATTAGGTCCATACGACTCTTCAAACCGCCTTCTGAATCCATCTGATCTCCGGATTCCAAATGCTTTCCTCAGTTTGCACACATAGTAGGATGAGATATGGAGGAGATGACCGATCTCATAATCGTAGAGGGATTCTTCTTCAACCTTCTGTTTCATAAATGCAGAGAGTCCCATCCCATAGCGGCTTTTCACAAAACAGTTCAACGCTTCTCTCTTTTTCATCTTGAATGTCCTTTTATCACCGATTTTCGCGTGACGAGATCATATAATACCATCATGCCTTGAATTATTTGATGGAAGCCAAATTATTCAAGATATCAAATGGTTGATGGGCTAATGAGCTCTGTTGGATATCAAGAATCTTATATTGTTTGACGGTTTAAACAGAACTATCCATAAGTTAAATATTCCTTTGCGCCATCGCGCAGAAAATAATTATCAATCAAATCCGATATTATACGACACGCCACATTTGTTCAATGCGATATTAGATGCTGAAAACTGCCTGCATAAAGCGTTACATGATATAAGAATACAACGAGTAACTACCTAATATCAAAGCTGTTATCGCTACAAATGTTATATCGGCATGACGGTTAAATCACATGCGAAAATCGGTGTTTATAAGAAAACCCTGCTTTCTCAACCTTCAGGCCGAACCCCGAGAGCGTTCAAGATCGATCCGCGAAGCTGAAGGACCTCTTTTCTTTGTGTAGGTTTTATTTACCGTCTTGTGTCAGTTGTCCTCCCGAAGGTCTTTCCACAGTGTCCAGAACCCGGGGAACGATTTATTCACACATTCGCGATCCTTGATTACGATGCCCGGGACTCTCAGGCCCACAACCGCAAAGGCCATTGCAAGGCGGTGGTCGTTGTGGGGATCGACCAGTGCTGGTTCCAGGGGATATCCACCATGGATAACAATGCCGTATGGGAGTTCTTCGACCCGTCCCCCGAGTTTTTTCCATTCAACCGCGATGACGCGCAACCGATCGCTTTCCTTGTGGCGTAAATGGCCCACATTTCGGATACAGGTCTTTCCCCCTGCGAAAAGGGATATAGCTGCCAGCGTCGGGACCATGTCAGGCATATTGCCCATATCGACCTCAATAGCAGTGAGCGGTGCCCCGCGGACCGCCACTCGGTCAATATCTCTTTGAACCAGGCAGCCCATTTCTTCCAAAAGTTCCAGAAAACGGATATCCCCCTGTCTTGTGTCACGAGGATAAATGTTTTCGGTTACAACTGTACCGCAGGTCACCGCTGCAGCAGCCCAAAAATAGGAGGCAGATGAGGCATCACCTTCAATGGTCATGTTTCGTCCTCTGTATTGATCTCCAGCCTTAATCCTGAAATACCCATATCCGTCATGATCCACTGAGATGCCAAACCTTTTCATCACATCCAGGGTGAGATCTATGTACGGAAGGGAAACTGGTTTTCCAATCACCTTAATCTCCACATTTTTTTCTGCATAGGGAGCACAGAGAAGCAGGGAGGAGATAAACTGACTGCTCTTGCTAGCCACTACGGTAGTCTTTCCTCCTCGAATACCCCTGCCGCGGATCAGCACAGGAGGATAGCCGTCCTTCCCTGTACACGTTACATCAACATGCAACTGTCTTAAGGCATCCACCAGATTTCCAACAGGTCGCTCACGCATACGAAGACTGCCCGTGAGGACAATGTCCCCACGGGTCAGTCCCGCAACAGCAAGAAGGAGACGCAGGGAGGTGCCGGAGTTCCCTACATAAATCTCCTTTCCTGCTGTTCGCGGCTCCAGTTTTCCCCCTGTCCCTTCGACCTTCAGTGTTTCTCCTTCGAGGGAGAGATCCACTCCGAGCTGGAGGAGAGCCCGGGTGGTGTAAAGCGTATCCTCACTTTTAAGGAAATCCCTGAGCTCGCTTTTTCCTCGGGCCAGGGCCGCTACTATGGCCGCACGGTGGCTCAGGCTTTTTGAGCCGGGGATTCTTACGCTTGCATTGATTAATTTCTGCTCATCCATGAAAAAATTGCCTGATCACCGGGCTTGCCCTAACGCCGCCTTAATCGCCTTCCTCATCAGAGATACAGGGGGAGCAATGCTTGTCCACAGCTGGAACTGCTCCGCACCTTGGTAGACGAACATGTTAAGCCCGCTAATGGTCACGCATTCCCTTGCCTCTGCCAATTCAAGGAGCTTTGTGTGAGGCGGGTTATAAATGACATCCATGACCACCATCCCGTCCCTGAGCACCGCCTCAGGAACGGAAGAAACGCCTGTCTCAGGGGTCATACCCACGGGTGTTGTCTGGATCAGAAGATCAGGTCGGATGCTCTCCATCTTGTCCCAAGGCACAAACGGGCATGAGAGCGTATCAGCAAGCTCCTTTCCCCTGGAGAGACTCCGGTTGGTAATGGCCAGGCTGATGCCTTTTTCCTTCAGGGCAATTCCGATGCTCCGGGCTGTCCCGCCGGCTCCTACGATAAGGCAATGGAGATCAACCAGTTCCCTTTTTTCCTCCAGAGCTTTCAATGCACCGGTTGCATCCGTGTTATAGCCAATAAGACGTCCTTCCTTATGAACGATGGTGTTCACAGCACCTATTTTTTCAGCGAGAGAATCAAGATCATCAAGGTAGGGTATGACATCCGTCTTGTGTGGTATGGTCACACTCATTCCTCGAATGCCGAGTGCCTTCATGCCGTGGATGGCCCCCTCGATATCCGTTGTCTCAAAGGCCAGGTAAACGGCATTTATCCCTTTGGACTGAAATGCGGCATTATGCATCACCGGGCTAAGGGAATGTCTCACCGGATGCCCTACCACAGCATAGAGGTCTGTGTATTGATCGATTCTCATAGGCTGCAATACTCCAGAATTTCCTTCATCTCATCTATGGGAATCTGCCCTGGCGCAGAGCGCTCTTCCTCACTCAAAGATACAAATGTCATAGCTCCTCCCATGAGGTGGGAGGTAATCCTGCTTATTCTCCCCATCGGCCCCATGCAAAATGCAATGATATCAACTCCCGTCTTTTTTGCCCAAGGTATCAGCACAAGCACATCCAGGTTATCTTCCCACGACCTTGCAAACGTAACAATTTTGACGATGTCGGCACCTGTACTTACCAACTCCCTGAAAATCATTTCCAGATCCCTGCGTGGCGGGGTATAATCGGTTATATGCATTGACATTATGATGTTTGAGGCGCCTTGCACCTCGAATATCTTTTTGCGCAATGCCTCTGGAAGAGTCAGTTCCAAATCCACATACTCGGCTCCGTGCTTTATGGCCTCAAGAAGATACTGTGCGCAAGTCTCAGCCTCTACGGTGCCTTCGCCACCCTGTCTTCGGGAACGATACGTCACAAGGACAGGCTTTGGCCTATGTCCAAGGACCTTTTCAAGATCAAAACTCTCCATCATATCGAGCCTTATCTCAAGGATATCTGCCTTTTGGCAAGCCCTCACCATCTTTGAAATGGCCTCAGCACTATCCCGGGCCACAATGGGGATGCAGAAGGCGGCTTTATGTTTCAAGGTTTCCATCTCAGGTTCTACCGGTCTTGGTTTTTATTCCGTGACTATCTTTCCATTATGGTCTCCGTGATCTTGTAGCCAAAATGCCTTCCTGCCTCTTCCACGTATCCCAG
>Ga0114934_10003315_pt1 | contig 10085 bp, 10 predicted proteins | sample 4SBtaG_2_FD_99695 | JGI IMG/M metagenome (GOLD analysis project Ga0114934, IMG submission 99695) | Deep subsurface microbial communities from Kolumbo volcano to uncover new lineages of life (NeLLi) - 4SBTROV10_white metaG | ecosystem: Environmental > Aquatic > Marine > Volcanic ...
CCGTGACGCTCAATACCTTCGAGACCGGCACCGTCCCCGACGAGCAGTTGGAAGCTGTAATTAAGAGGATCTTCGACTGCCGCCCCGCGGCGATCATCGACCAATTAGATCTAAGAAGGCCGATCTACAAGGACCTCTCGGCCTACGGCCACTTCGGCCGGACCGATCTAGACCCGAGATGGGAGCGGACGGACCGGGTTGAGGAGCTGAGGGAGGCCCTTTAACTCCCGAGGTCCTTGCTCAACTCGCGGAGGAATCGCTCGACCTCGGGTGAGAGCCGCTTCCCCCGGGCCCGTTCCTCGTAGAACTCCTCCAGTTTATCGATCACGGCCCGCAGCTCCGGCTTCACTTCGAGGATCCGATCGAGGCTCTGGTGCTGGTCCTCGGCCTTGGCAATCTCCTCCTCGGGGATGGGGAGCCCATAGATCGCGGAGAGGACCTCCAGCAGGCGGAGCGTCCCCATATGGTCCTCCTCCACCTGGACATAATGCGGCAGGGAGACGATGGACCACATGCTCTCGATCCCCAGCTTTGGAGCCCGTTGGTTGATGAGGAAGGCGATCGTCGTCGGGCCCTGATAGTCGCTCGACTGAACCCCGGCCCTCTCCAGAGCCTGCTCGGCTCCCTCGCCCAGCGCCCCACCGGTCACCAGGAGGGGCTTGGTGTGGGGGACGGCATCGAACATGCTCCCCAGGACGGTGTATCTCCGCACCCCGAGCTCCACCAAAAACCTCAGAATCGAGTCCACGAAGGCCTCCCCCCGCATATGAGGCTCAAGGAGGTGGAGGAAGATGAAGTCGTTCTCCCCTTCCTGCCTGGCATAGCGGATCTCGATGTTGGGGAGCCGCACCTGGCGGACGCCCTCCTCAAGATAGATCACCGGGCGGTAGCGGGTGAAGTCGAAGAAATCGCCCGGCTTGGCCAGCCGGCCCAACTCCTTCGCCCCCAGGAGGACCTCAAGATGGGAGAGAATGAGGCTGCCCACATTGTTCACATCGATCCAGGGCTTGATGATCGCCAGGGCCTGGGGCTCCTCCAGCTCAGGAAGCTCCGCAACCTCAATCTCCCCGATCCTTTTCTTCATCTGCTCCATCTCCTCTGTGCCCGAATCCCTACCGTGCCTTGCCTCTAGCTCATGACGATCAGGCCCTGCCTCTCCTGACCATCCACGTAGACCTCGAGGCCCTCTGCGAAGTATAGATGGAGGACCTCCGCATCGGAGGGCTCCATCAGGTGGCCTTTAAGAGCTTGGCGATTGAATCGATCACCCTTCTTCGCATCGTAGGAGAGGTAGAGTATCCCCGAGGCGACCATATCAGCGTAGAAATGGGTCCCATAAGAGAGCTCCGGGGAGAACCCCTCCGCGGCCATCTCCACGATCACCGCCGCGCCTGCGATCTCGCTATAGCGGACGGGGACGCCCAGTTGCGGGTCCGAAGTGGCCCATCTGCCCGGCCCCATGAGGATATATCCCTCATCGCCGAACAACTGGTCCAGTCTCCCAACCCGCCGGGCAACCGCGTATCCTTTGTCGAAGCGATATCGCTCGGGGTCCACCAAGATCAGGTGCTTGATCTTCCCCTGGTAGCCGTTGCCCAGCACGTTGTGGCACCTCAATAAGACCCTCTCCGGCGGCGGCTCGGGGATGGTGACGCGACGATGCTCCTCGCGGCAGCCGAGGTGCCGTGCCTGAAGGAGATAGAAGAGCCCCACCTCATCCCGGTCGGGGAACCTTTGCGCGATCGTCTCCCCGGCAGAGCCCGAGGCAACGATCTTTGCCAAGCGGTCTGTTTCGACGAAATCGAGGGCGAACTCGATGTCCACGGGCTTCCCAAAGAGCCGCTCCAGCCCTGCAAGCAACGACTGCAATATCGGCGTAAGCGGAGCATACTGGTCGGTCTCCACCAGACGATTGAACAGCGCGATACACCTCTCCCTACCCTGGGGGGCCCAGGTATAGTCGAGCAGCGTGCCATCCTCGCGAGCGATTGCCAGGACCTTGGGGAAGTGGGGGTTCTCCAAGGAATTTAACGGGACGCTGCTTAAGTTCCCCGCGGCCATATCGAGCACATCCACGATCTCCTGAGCATATCTGACGATCTCCTGGGGATCTGTCCCCTCGGGCCTGAGGCCGGGGAGCTGGGGGGAGAAGACCCGGGCGTAGGCCCGGCCGACGGCGCGGGTGCCGACGCCGATGACCAGGCGAGCCACGCCGTCCTCCTGCTTAAGCCGCTCCGTCCAGGGGTAGAAATTCCGCGAGAAGGCCACGCCGCTCACCAGGGGATAAAACAGCTGCCCGGGATAGTGGCTGCCGACCATGTTCTGGATGAGCACAGCCATCCTCTCCTCCTCCCAGGAGAGACCGTATCTCTTGCGGTAGGCCCGGGCATTCTCGCCGAAGGTGGAGACATAGACCCGCTTGATAGAACCGATGAGGTTCTTAAGCCTCCCCTCCAGATCGCCGGTGTTCGGCAAAAATTCGGAGAGATAGATCCCGGCGAAGGAGTGGTCAGGATTGTCCTCCATCAGCGAGGAGGAGCGGACGACGAGGGGCCTCCGCTCTCTCTCCAAGAGAGCCCTGAGCCGCTGGACGCTCCAGGCGGGAAGCCTGGCGGCAAGGAATCTCCCCCCCATCTCCCCCAAGCTCAGCTCCCCACGGCATTTCGCCTCCACAACTGGGGCGAGCCGGTTGCCTTGGATGAATTCATCGAAGACCGCCGTCGTCAGCACCGTTGAGTCGGGGAAGAGGATCAGGTCGTCATAGGGGGTGAGAGATGCTTGGGTCATATGATCTTTGACGAAGATGATCCCCCCAGCCTTCCCCCCCACATGGCCCTCCCCAATCAAGCGCACGCCGGAGGGAAGCTTCCCCGCCCGGTTGAGCTCGCTGATCAACCTACCCACTCTGGAGACCATCTACTTCTACTTCCCCGGACACTGGGCGATGACTGCCTCATCGATACCCTTGTCCCTGTAGATTTTGTCGAAGTGAGTGGAAAACTCCGCGACGAGCTTCGCCGCCCGCTCATCATATGCTCGCTTATCCCCAATCAAGGACTCCCGCGTGGCGTCCTCCCGAACGTCCCGATGTCCTCGTAACAGCTCGCCGAGCTCCCTTTCGAACCCCATCTTCCTACCTCCCCTAGGATGATAGATCAATCTTTGAGAGCTTGCAAACCCGCTCTCCAGCTACAGCACGCGGGGGAGCCTTTGAGTCAGGAGGCCTGTAGATATGGTGCTGGACCCGCATCTGAGTGCTGTCTGAAAGCACGATACCCATATCGATTATGGCTTCATCGCCTATCCTCAGGCGCCCGACACCCAGTCCAGAAGCCTGCCCAGGGCAATCAGGGGGGGTTCAGCATACACGGCATGATGAACGAAAATCAGTATTAGGGCTACTTGAGCGGCGGCTCGCCGAGGTCGCCTCCGGCGAGCGTGGGCCACTCCTTGATCCGGCGGCTGGGCCGGAAGAAGAGAGCCAGCACCCCCGAGATCAGCGGGAGGAGTGCCACCAGCGTCAGCACCGCGCTCAGGCTGAAGATGTCCGCGAGGTGGCCGATGACCGTCAGCGCCACCCCACCCACTCCCCAGGCGAGCCCCATCGCCAGCCCCGAGACCAGCCCCTCCTGTCCCGGGAGGGTCTCCTGGGCCGCTACTATTGCCACCGGGTTGGAGGCGAAGAGCACGAAGCCGGCGAGGGCGAGAGAGGGCAGAGCCCAGCCAAGGGGCAGATGGAGGAAGAGCAGAAGCAGCGGGGCGGCGAGCAGCATGCTCGTGACGATCACCGCCTTCTGCCCCAGGCGGTCGGAGAGGAGGCCCCCGATGATCCCGCCCAGTGCACCGGCAAAGAGATAGACCGTCAGCCCGGCACCAGCGAGCAGCGTCGAGGCCCCATAATGGGTGAGCAGGACCGGCAGGAAGGTGGAGAAGGCCGTCGCTGTCAGGGAACGGAAGACGATCACGAACCAGATCAAGATCAACATCCCCGGCAGGTGGCCTATGTTCAGTCGGGGTCTCCTCTCTTCTCTCCCCCACGCTCCCCGTGGCGGGAAGAAGCGATAGATTCCCCAAGCGATAATGATCGCCAAAACCAACCCCGGCCCGATGGTCCAGGAGACCCCATGAATAGTGTAGCGGGAGACGATGGCAGCGATGACCACCGGGGCGACCGCCCCACCGAACATCCCCCCTGAGGTGAAGAGGGCCATCGCCGTCCCCCGGCCTCCCCGACGAGAGGCAGTCAGCGCCGCGGCAGCCGGATGGAAGAGGGAGGTCCCCAGCCCAGAGGCGAAGAGCAGGAGGACCAAGGTGTTGTAATTACCGGCCAGGCCGAGGGAGCTCATCGCCAGGACGCTGAGCGAGATCCCCAGGACGATGAAGAGTCGTCGCCCTAGAAGATCAGAGAGGTAGCCGAGGAAGGGCTGACTGAGGGAGCTGGTGAGCGTCCGCACCGTTCCCAAAAGCCCGGCCAGCGCGAGTGAGATATCTAAGCGCTGGATGATCAAGGGGAGGAGTGGGGCGAGGAAGCTGCCATAGCTATCGTTTATAAAATGGGCTAAAAAGAGAGAGAGGGCTTGGGCGTGGCCTGTTGCTCTAGGCCCGGCTACCCCTATCGCCCGTTGCTCACCCTTCATCTTTCTTATCTTGCCTCAGTTAAGCTCACTCCGTCGTCGCCCGTTGGAAGATCGCTTGGCTGAGGAGCATGGAGAGCACCGCTAACCCGGCGGTAATCGCCAAGCCCGGCAGGATGCTTCCCCAGTTCCAGCTATGGATCACCAGCTCCCGGATCGGCTGCACGGCATAGGTAACCGGATTGATCCTCGCGATGGCCGCCAGCCACCCTGGCATCACCGCGATGGGGAAGAGCGCGTTGCTGGCGAACATCAGCGGCAGGGTTAAAAAGTTGACGATCGCCATCAGCGTCTCCATCGTCTTGATGGAAGCGGATAGCGATAGGGATATCCCGCTGAGGATGGCACTGAAGAGCATCGCAATTATGATAATTAGAAAAATCCCGGGGAGACCGGTGGCAAATCTGACCCCCAGGAGGGCGGCGAGGATGATGATCGCCACCACTTGGATACCTCCCTGGAGCATCACGGCGAGCATCTTCCCGAAGGGGATCGCGCCGCGGCCGATCGGTGCGGCCAACAGCTTCTCCAGATAGCCGATCCGCCGGTCCCAGACAATCGAAACACCGCCGAAGACGCCGCCGAAGAGGACGGTCATTAGGATGATCCCCGGGGTCATGAAGGCCAGGTAGTTGTTCGTCCCCAGAGTCTGCGCCATCATCGGGTTATTCGTCATCCCGCGCATCATATTTCCCATGAAGGCCAGCCAGATCACCGGCTGGATTAAGGTAACAACAAGCCGCACCCGCGCGCGGAAGAATTTGATCAACTCCCTCCAGGCGACAGACCAGGTGTCGGAGAGCACTGTCATCTCCTCCTGCTCCGCCCCCGCATGATCCGGGCCTTGACGTGGTCCTCCCGGCTCCCCTCCTCCTCGCGGATCTCCCGCCCGGTGAAGTGGAGATAGACATCGTCCAGTGAAGGTTTTTTCAGACTGACCGATTCGATAGAGATTCCATCTCGCTCGCAGAGCACGAAGATCTCGGGGATGAGCTTATCCCCCTCCTGGCCAACGACGATCCGGTAGGTCCCGTCCCGCTGGGGCTCAATCCTCCGCACCTGCGGGAGCTCTTTAATCGACTCTAAAGCATGAGAGGCCTGTCCATTGGGAGTAACAAACCGGGCGATGATGATATCCCCGCCGATCTGAGTCTTTAAATTCTCCGGCCTGTCCAAAGCCTTGATCTGCCCATGGTCGATGATCGCCACGCGGTCGCAGAGGGCATCGGCCTCCTCCATGTAGTGCGTCGTGAGGAAGATCGTCATCCCCTGCTCCTCTCTCAATCGCTCGATGTATTCCCAGATCGCCTTCCTTGTCTGAACGTCCAGCCCCAGGGTCGGCTCGTCGAGGAAGAGGATCTGCGGCCGATGGATCAGGGCCTCGGCGATGTCCAGCCGCTTCAACATCCCCCCGGAGAAGGTGTCGGCGAGGTCCCCGCGCCGCTCATAGAGATCGAACATCTCCAAAACTCCCCTGCTCCGCTCCACGATCTCGCGCCTGCTCAGGTGATAGAAGCGCCCCTGCAGATAGATATTCTCCAGGCAGGTGAGGCGGTCGTCGATCGCCGTCTCCTGGGCAGCGTAGCCAGTAAGCTGCTTGATCTCCCGTGGGCTCTTGATAATATCAATCCCCTTGAGCAACAGCCTCCCCTGAGTCGGCCTGAGCAGGCCGATCAGCACCTTGATCGTCGTCGATTTGCCCGCCCCGTTGGGGCCGAGAAGGCCGAAGATCTCCCCACGCTCAACTGAAAAAGAGATATCATCGACGGCGACGATCCCACCGCGATAGATTTTAGTTAAATTATAAACCTCAATCGCACTAATCGCGTTCGACATATGCTCTCAACCTCCGGATCGTTTCATGCAAAATCATGCAGATATCCTTAACCTCCCCTTCGGTGAGTTCTCTTGAGAGTAACTCATGGATCAGCCCTCGCAGTTGCGAAATCTGCTTGCGCAACTCCTGAGGAACTGCGGTGAGGTGGCGCCCATCCCACGGCTCGGTCAGGTCGTGAGCTGCCTCCTCGCCGAATATCCCGGCGAGGACCCGGATCGAGCGGCGGACCCCTTCGCGGGCCTCATCCTTGGCCTCCCGGGCCTGGGCCAACGCCCCCTGGCCCCTCTCGGTGAGGGAATAAATTTTCTTATCCCCCTCCGCTCGGTGCGCGATCAGCTCAGCATCCTCCAGGGCCGCGAGCAGGGGATAGATCGAACCGGGGGAGGGCCGCCAAAAGCCGGTCTCCTCCTCAATCCGCTTCATCAGTTCGTAGCCGGACATCCCGCGCTCGCCGAGCAGCTTCAGGAGATAGAACTTCAAAAAACCTTGTCTCATTCGGTGCATAATCGTCTATTTATCGCCCCCGATATATCGGGTCCGATATATTATACCGCCTCTCTCTAGCCTGTCAAGGGAGTCAACCGCGCCCAGGGGGTATCAGATCTGTTTGAACAGGGTCTCCAGTGCCCCCGGCTCAAGCTGGAGGCGTCGGCCGGGAGGGTAGCGCCGCCGGAGCCGCAAGAGCTCTGTGCTATAGGCGAAGGGTGCCAGCGGATCGGCGGGATAGCTCCGCGGGCCGATCCCCAGAAGCTCTACCCGGCCCTGGCCTTGGAGGAGCTCTCTCCACTGCGCCAAGGGGACGGTATCCCCCGAGCGGGCGAACGAGGGGACCAGGGCAAGATAGATCCGCTTGAACCGCTTGTTTTCAAGAAAATGGCGGGCGAATTTGAAGCTGCCGCGGTCGTTGAAGGGGAGCCAGAGGGCGGGGATTCCGGTGGTGACGTTGGTGTAAGGGCTAATGTAGCTGAAGCAATCGAGCATCAGTTCTTCTTTCGCTGCCCCGGCGGCCAGATAGGCCCGGTAGGCGAGCAGGCTATAGCGCTGGGGGTGGTCGAACTCCAGCTCCACCAATTCGATTCTGCGCTCGCGGGCGAACTGCCGCACATCTGCGGCCAGCCCCAGCGGGCAGCCCCACTCCGACTCCGGCCGCTCCTCCAGCGGGAGCTTTAAGCTCCATCTTTTTAAAAAACCCTCCGGCTCCACCCCGCCGAGCCCGCCGACCTGGAGGAAACTCCGTTCACTTAATCGATACTGCGGCCAGGGGTAGGAACAATTAACTAAGATTAATCGACCGCCCGGGGCGAGATTGTCTATGATAAAATCGTGATAGACCCCTGGCAGCCGGACCAGCCGCAGTCGCAAAAGGTCGGCGTATCGGACCAGGGAGCGGTCGTGGAGCGGGTCGTAGTGGTTGATCGCCTCAAAATCATCGTCTTCCAGGAATCGCTCAGCGATTCCCTTGCCAAAGCGATAATAGCCCTGGAGATCGTCGGGCTCGATGTGGTGGCGGAAGCTCAGGAGGAAGGAGGAGGTGAGGAACGGTGCCCCGAGCAGCGCCGCGAGGTGGGCGACGGCGCCGTTCGGTGAGCCGACGACGATCGCTGGGTATTTGCGCTGAGGATACTGAGCGACACACCAGCGAGGGAGGGAATCCTCTTGAAGCCCCTGGGGTGATCGCCCCAGCGATCGGGAGATGCCCCATTCGATCGCCCTGATCCGCAGATCTTCGGGGAGGAGCCCAATCAATCTGAGGAAGAGACTCGAACCGGGCGGGTAGGCTTCCAGGATCCCTCGCCCGCGGCCGCTGAGGGCCCGGGCGACCTCCCGGACCGTCCGCGTCGCGGAGTCGAACGGCTCAGGTCTCATCTCGGCCCGGCCTCGCGGGGGACGAGGCCCTGCGCGACGGCGAAGCGGACGAGTTCGGCCACGCTGTGCAGTTTTAATTTCTTCATGAGGCTCGCCCGGTGGCTGCGCACGGTCTCGGGAGAGCGGTAGATAAGCTTAGCGATCTCCTCGTTGGTATGGCCCTCGGCGATCAACTGGAGGACCTCCCGCTCCCGCGGGGTGAGCAAGGTTAACTTACTACTGCTGGGGCCGCTGCGGGCGGATTCGACGATCGCCTCCAGGATCGGCGGGGCGAAGTGGTATTCGCCTCGGGCAACTTTGTGGATCGCCTCGACCAGCTCTCCGGCCGCATTCTCCTTGAGGATGTAGCCCCAGACCCCGGCGCGGACCGCCTCCCTGATATATTCTTGACTCTTATACATCGAGAGGAGGACCACCTTAGTTTGGGGGACCGATTTAGCGATCCGCCGGGCGGCCTCCAGGCCGTTCATTTGCGGCATGGAGATGTCGAGCACCGCGACCTGAGGTCGGTTCTCTTCGATTAATTCCAAGGCTTGATGGCCGTCCCCCGCCTCAGCGACGACCTCGATCCCCGGCTCCCGCTCCAATAGAATCTTTAAACCCTGGCGCACCAGGGTATGGTCGTCGGCCAGCAGCACCTCAATTTTGTCCATGTGCCCATTCTACCAACTCTCCGGCGTTGAACAAGTTAGCTCTTAGCTAATAGCTAAATGCTAACAGCCGATAGCTAGAGATAGCCTAATCGGACCTCCGGTAGCGCAGGAGCCTCTGGCGGACGAGGGGGTCGCGGAGCCGCTCCAGGGCCTGCTCCTCCAGTTGTCGCACCCGCTCCCGCGAGATCCCCAGGATCTTACCGATCTCCTCCAGGGTGAGCGGCTCCTTTCCTTTTAAGCCGTATCTCAGCTCCAGGATCTGTCGCTCCCGCTCGGGCAGCTCTTTCAAGGACTCCTCCAGCTCGCTCAGCAGAAGCTCCTTGGCAATCTCCTCAGGGGGCGAGGGGCCCTCCACCCCCAGAAGATCCCCCAGGGTCCCCTCCCGCTCGCCCACGGGAGCCTCCAAGGATACGGGATAGGCCGCGGCCTCCTTCGCCTGGCGGACCTTCTCTAATGGGAGCTCCAGCATCGCGGCCAACTCCTCTAGTGTCGGGCGGCGGCCGTTGTCGTGGAGGAACTTCTCCTCGGCCTCGTTGATCTTTTGGATCAGCTCAATGATGTGCTCGGGGAGGCGGATCGTCCGTCCCTGCTCGGCGAGCGCCCGGGCGATCGCCTGGCGGATCCACCAGGTGGCATAGGTGCTGAATTTATAACCCCTCTCCGGGTCGAACCGCTCCACCGCCCGAAGAAGCCCCACGTTCCCCTCCTGGATGAGATCTAAGAGCGGCAGCCCGTAGCCAGTGTAGCGGCGGGCAATGCTCACCACCAAGCGGAGGTTAGCCCGGATGAACCGCTCCTTCGCCTCCGCGTCCCCCTCGCGGAGCCGCCGCGCCAGCTCCTGTTCCTCCTCTTCCGTGAGCAGGGAGACCCGCCCGATCTCCTGGAGGTAGCGCTCCAGGAGGCTTTGGGCCGTGACTTTCCCATCGTCCTCGAACTCCATCACCCCTCCTCGCCCCATTGTAGCGGGGGAATGAGGTAAAATTAAAGGGAAGATTTGCGACGCTCGGGCGTAGTATAAGTGGCTGGGGAGGCGAGGTGGCCAAAGATAGGGAGCGATGGGAGATGCTCTACCGAGGCTACAAGCGCGATGTGCTA
>Ga0114934_10003316_pt1 | contig 10084 bp, 7 predicted proteins | sample 4SBtaG_2_FD_99695 | JGI IMG/M metagenome (GOLD analysis project Ga0114934, IMG submission 99695) | Deep subsurface microbial communities from Kolumbo volcano to uncover new lineages of life (NeLLi) - 4SBTROV10_white metaG | ecosystem: Environmental > Aquatic > Marine > Volcanic ...
AAAATGTTTTTTATCGTTTATAGTCTTTAAATATATTATTTTTAGGCTTAATCACTTTTGTCGAAATTTGATTATTCAAATTTTTTATTCAATTTATGGAGCATAATTCTTAATCAAATAAAAAAAACTGCTCAAATCTTGAACAGCTTTTCTCTTTTATCTTCTGCTTAATAAAGCTAGTAATCGTAATATTTCCAGATATAGCCAAATCAAAGTTACCATTAGACCGAATGCACCGTACCATTCCATTTTCTTTGGTAGCCCTTGTGCAGAACCTTGTTCTATATAATTAAAATCAAGTATCAGGTTCAATGCTGCTATAGCAACAATAAATAACTGTATTCCAAGTCCTAAACCTCTTGGCATTGCAAAAACAGTAAAATCTGCACTAAAGAAACTAGCAACAATTGCTACCAAATAGTACAATGCAATTCCGCCTGTAGCAATGACTAATATTTTTACAAATGCTGGTGAAGCTTTTAGAATTCTTAATTTGTACATTATTAGCATTGCTGCAAAAATTGCTATTGTAATTCCTACTGCCTGAATTACAATACCTTGATAAAAACTTAGGTATGTTGCAGAAACTCCACCAATAAGCAAACCTTCAAACAAAGCATATAAAGGTGCTGTGACGTGAATTGTATTTGGTTTGAAAATAGCTATTAAAGCTGTTATAAAACCAGCAATTGCTCCAAAAGTAATTAAAGAGTATCCGGCCATATTTCCGGCTATAATCATTTTCCAGGTTATTGTTGCTGTTAGCAATACCAGTAACAACATTATAAATGTTTTGTTAACTGTTCCCTGCACTGTCATTGGTATTGCACTAGCTTCGTAAGAAACTTTTTCCATAGACCTCATTGCAGGGTTTGATGATTTAAACATTGTTCTCATAACTTGTATTTTTTATAAATTTTGTATCAATTTTTATTCCTTATTTTTTTATTGACATTTTGTCAGTCCTAATGTTGGTACAAGAATCTTTTAATGTTCTTTTTAGGAGTTTTCTCAAATTCATTTGGGAAAAGCTCAATTTTTGAAATTTGCTTGTATGCAGGTAATTCACTATTTATTTCTGTTTTTAAACTGAGAATAATTTCCCTTACTTCATCAAGAGTTTTTCCCAAAGCATCCATTTGTTCAAAATCAGGATGAATTAGAGCAATAAGCCTGTTTTTATCATCTGAAATAACTAAAGATTCTCCTACAAAATCTTTGTTATTTATAATAGATTCTATTTCCTCTGGATAAATATTTTCTCCTGAAGGACCAAGAATCATACTTTTGCTTCTTCCTTTGATAAATACGTTGTTGTTTTCGTCTAATAATCCTAAATCTCCTGTATGCAGCCATCCTTCCGAATCAATAGCTTGTTTTGTCGCTTCTTCGTTTTTATAATATCCTTTCATTACATTTTCACCGCGAACCATTATCTCTCCTACTTCCTTGAAAGGATTTTTTGAATCAATCTTAATTTCAAGAGTATCAACAACTTTTCCGCAAGAATTCGGCAAAGTCTTTTCCCAGTTAGAATAGCTAATTAGTGGACCACATTCTGTCATTCCGTAACCAATAGTTAAATTAAATTTCATCATACGAAAAAAGTCGGCAACCTCTTTGCTCAATGGTGCTCCTCCAAGTACTATTTCTCTAAAGTTACCCCCAAAAGCTTCTGTCAGTGATTTTTTAACTTTATTTAATATTAGCTGCTTTGTTAGAGGCAATTTAAGCATCGTTTTGACAGGTTCTTGTGTTATTTGTGGCAAAATTTTCTTTTTATAAACTTTTTCGATAATCAAAGGAACTGATAAAATAAGATTCGGCTTCACATCCTGATATGCTTTCAACAATACATTGGGAGTTGGCATTTTTGACAGAAAATGCACGTGTACTCCTTTTGTAAATGGCCATAGAAAATCGAAAGAACAACCAAAAGAGTGTGCCAAAGGCAAAATTGAAACCAACCTGTCACCAGGGTCTAGTCGCATATTATTCCACGCAAAACGAATATTTGCAGCAAGTCCATTGGCTTGCATCATCACTCCTTTTGAAAAACCTGTACTTCCTGATGTATAATTTATTACAACTATTTCTTCATTCGAAATATCATCGAAATTTATGTCTTGTGCTTGTAAATTAGGGTATTTTTCAACAAATAACTTTTCAATATCTGGCTTTTCTTTTTCATATTTGTACTCATAATCCAACAAACGACACATATTATAGACAGCCAAAACATCTATTGCCTCTGGGTCAATACTTTCCCACAATTTTTCGCTGACAAAAAGAACTTTCGAGTCAGAATGATTAACAATGTGGTGAATTTCGTTGGAATGAAAGTCAGGTAATATTGGAACTACAACTGCTCCGTAGCTAATAACACCAAGATATGTCATTGCCCAAGATGCTGAATTTTTACCTAAAAGTGAAATTTTATCCCCTTTCTTAATATCAAGGTATTTGAGTAATTCGTGAATTTTCAAAACTCTTTCAGCAACATCAGAATATTTATACGTTTTTTGTCCTAAATCAGTATATGCTTCATAATTCCAATATTGTTTCATTGGTTTTTCAACATAATCTTTTATAAGTTTTTCTTGTATCATTTTAGTATTGTTTTTCTTCTACAATAATTAAAGTATCTAAATTAAATCTTGTTTTAAGCCATTTTTTCAAAACCTTGGCATCTTTTCTTTTATAATAACTGGAAACTCCATAATTCCATTTTATCATAAAGGTTGCTAATGTATCTACTGTTGAATCATTTTCTTTCAAGGTTCGACTGAATGCTATTGATTTTATATAAGGATATTGCACTTTTACTTCTTTGTTCATTTGTTCAACTGGGATATATTTCTGTTTATAGCTTTTTAATTGCTCAGTTAATTGATTTATCGTTTTGTCTTTTTCATCTATAATCTGTGCATTTTTTTTATAAATATCTTCTAACACACCTATTCTCACTTCTTCTTGTATTGTTTTGTTCATTTTCTGAATTTGTTCCATTGTCAATTGTCCCATATCTGCTGATTGATATATATGCAAAACTGTTGTATCTGGCAACATCAAACGACTAAAAAATTTTTTTTTGGAAACCAATCCATATTCATCTAGATGCAAAACCCATTGATTTATCGATGAATCAGAAACTGGTCGCCCAATAAAATACAGATTTATCACTGCTATGCTATCATTAAATTCATACGTTGAGTTTACAACCTGACTATTAGGACTTTTAACTTCATTTTTTACAAAAAGTCCAACATTTGTTTTAAATCTGGATTCTCTTATTACTTTGAAAAAAAGAAACAAACTTGGGATAATAAACAATACTGCAATAAGTGTAATAATTCGACTTACTCGTTTTTCTCTTTCTTTGTTTATTAAGTGCTTTTTGGGGAATTTCATAATTTTGACAGTGATGAAAGTAGCTAGGCTGATAAATACAGAGTTTATAAAAAACAAATAAACAGCACCGAAAAAAAATTTCATTTGCCAAGTTGCAAGTCCGTATCCGGCTGTGCATAATGGTGGCATCAATGCTGTAGCAATGGCAACTCCTGGTATAACATTTGATTTCTCTTGTCTAGAACCAGCTATAATGCCTGCAAAACCACCAAAAAAAGCAATGAATACATCCAAAATCGTTGGAGTTGTTCTTCCAAGTAATTCAGAAGTAACATCTTTTAGTGGAGAAATCTTGAAATAAATCGTTGATGTTAGTAAACTTATTATAAATGCAATCAAAAAGTTTTTCAATGCACGTTTGAGTAAATCAAAATCATTTATTCCTACAGAAAGACCACTTGCAACTATAGGCCCCATCAATGGAGAAATAAGCATAGCTCCAATAATTACAGCTGTAGAATTTGCATTTAATCCGATGGAAGCAATTAGGATAGAAAATATCAAAATCCACGATTTATGACCTTTAAATACCATATCGCTGATGATACTTTTTTCGGTTGCTTCATAATCAGTCTCTTCGATTGCCATTAACGACTTAAAAAATCTTTTTAGCACTAGAAGCACCATATTTGAAGATATGTTTCTTCTTTCTTCCATACAATTTTTAAAGATTAAATTAGTTATCTTTACAGCCAAAAAATATGTGCTAATTTAAATAAAAATATTTAAACAATCATATTTTATTGATAACTTATTTTTTTAAAATTAAATACAAAAAGACGAAATGAAAAAAATTGCATTTATTGTAATTATATTAACACTAACTTTGAATGTTTTTTCACAAAAAATAAAAATATACGGACATATAAGCACATACACAGGAGATGCTTTGCCAAATGTTATTTTAAGGACTATTGATTCAAAATATTTTGCAACAAGCGACCCAAAGGGATATTACGAAATAATTCTTCCGGCAAACAAAGAATTTACATTCGTCATTTCGTCAATGGGTTTTAGTTCTGACACTATAACAGTAAAAACAGAAGAAAAAAGTTTTGAGAGAAATTTTATAATGAAATCCACAGATATAACACTTGACCCCATTGAAGCTATTGCTCACAGCATAAACAAGAGCGGAATGGAACGACTAAGCACAAGAAACCTTTCTGTGCTACCTGATATTTCAGGGAATGCAGTGGAAACATTGATAAAAACAAGTATGGGTGTAAGCTCTAATAATGAGCTGAGTTCGCAATACAACGTTAGAGGCGGAAATTTTGACGAAAATCTTATTTATGTTAATGGAATAGAAATTTACAGGCCTTTTCTAGTTCGTTCTGGGCAGCAAGAAGGGCTTAGCTTTATCAATTCAGATTTGGTAGATGATGTGCAATTTTCTGCAGGTGGTTTTGGTGCGGAATATGATGATAAAATGTCTTCAGTTTTGGACGTAAAATACAAAAAACCCATTGATTTCAAAGCTTCTATAACTGCCGGCATCCTTATTCAACAAGCATATTTGGAAGGTATATCGAAAAATAATAAATTTCAGTATATAGCAGGAATCAGACATAAAGAATCTGCTTATTTGCTCAAAACCCTTGAAGTCAAAGGAGATTATAAACCTAAATTCTCCGATTTTCAGACTTACTTAAATTATTCTTTCAACAACAGATTGTCTATTTCTTTTCTTGGAAATGCTGCATCTAATATTTATAATTTTGAACCAACAGTTAGTCGTAGCGATTTCGGTAGTTTTTCACAGCGTTACACCCTTAATGTTGCTTATGACGGTAAAGAACAGGATAAATACAATACATTGTTCGGAGCAGTGGCTTTGCAATTTATGCCCAAAAAAAATATTTCCCTGAAATTAAGTAATTCCTTTTTCTATACAGATGAAAGTGAAAAATTTGACATATTAGCATCCTATTGGCTCAATGAAGCAGCTTCACAGGCAGATTCTACACATTCACTTGGCGATAGTATTACAAACCTTGGCGTCGGTGCTTACTTATCGCACGCTCGAAATTTTTTAAATGCTGCAATCTATGAATCATCAGCAAATATTGCTATTTCAAATGGTAATAATTTTTTTAAAGCTGGAATAAAATATAAACGTGAGTATATTTTTGATTTTCTAAGTGAATGGAAATACATCGACAGTGCAGGATATTCAATAACTCCTGAACATATTCAAAGCGATACAGCTCTTTTTATTTACAAAACAATAAAAGGGCAAAATCAGATGATGACGAACAGATTTAATTTATATATGCTTGATGCATTTGACTTCAAACTGAACGAAACAAAATTTAAGTTAACAGGAGGACTGCGTTTTTCCTACAATGATTACAACAATCAATTTTTAGTAAGTCCTAGATTTTCGGCATTAATTGAACCTAATTGGTCGAGCAAATGGTTTTTTAGAACTTCTTGGGGTTACTATTATCAACCGCCATTTTACCGTGAAATAAGAATGTTTGACGGAACAATTGTTCCAAATCAAAAAGCGCAAAGAGCTATTCATTATGTTGTTGGTGCTTACCATACTATGAAAATATGGGGACGTCCTTTCAAATTTTCAACAGAAATTTATTACAAAGACCTTGACAATATCATACCTTATGAAATAGAAAATTTAAGAATAAGATACTATGCAGATCAAAGAGCAAAAGGATTTGCAGCAGGAGCTGATTTTAAACTCTACGGTGAATTTGTCCCCGGAACTGATTCGTGGGTTAGTCTTTCTTTTTTGAAAACAATGGAAGATATTATAGGGGATCATTACAATGTTTACTATGACAAAAATGGAAATGTAACGTATAATAAATACGAAATTGTTGATACAGTAACAATATACCCCGGCTATATTCCTCGTCCTTCTGATCAGTTAATGAACTTCAGCTTCTATTTTCAGGATTACATTCCCGGACACGAAAATTACAAAGTAAATCTGACATTATTCTTTGGAACTCCATTACCTTATGGACCACCTGAACGTGGGAGATATTTAGCTACTTATAGAGCTGGAACTCCGTATATCAGAGCTGACATAGGTTTTTCATTTCTACTGAAAGATCCAATGCGTGAATATCCGAAAGGTAGTTTTGGAAGTTGGTTCAAATCAGCTTGGCTGCAAGTAGAAATATTTAATTTTATGGGAGTTAGAAATATTGCCGGTTACGACTGGGTGGAACTAGTTCCAAACACTTCAAATCCTAGTCCTGTTTATTACCAAAGCGTAGGTATTGCAAGTCATCTGACTGGCAGATTGCTGAATTTTAAACTTATTGTAAAATTTTAAAAAATAAACAAATGAAAATAGTAATAATAGGTGCTGGAAATGTTGCTACTCATATAGGAATAGCATTGACAAAAGCAGGAATGAAACCAATTCAGATTTTCTCAAAAACAGAAAATAATGCTGCTAAGCTATCATTTCTCGTAAATACCGAATATACTATTAATCCTGATAATATAAAAGATGCTGACATATATATTTTAGCTATTCGTGATAGCGCAATAAAAGATATCATTGAGTATCCAAAGCTACAGAATAAATTTCTTGTTCACACAGCAGGCTCTGTTTCTATAGATGTTTTCAAAGACACAACGTCAAAATACGGTGTTTTTTATCCATTACAAACATTAAAAAAGTCATTAGAAGTAGATTTTACCAAAGTCCCGCTCTGCATCGAAGCTTCTGAAGAAGAAAGTTTGTTAATTTTGAAAAAAATTGCTTCCAAAATATCGGATAATGTTTACTTCATCAACTCTGCTCAAAGAAAAAAACTTCATTTAGCAGCTGTTTATGTAAATAATTTTGTGAATCATCTTTTTGCTATTGCCAATGACATAGTTGAAAAAACAGGTGTTGATAAAAAGATTTTATTACCACTGATTGAACAGACTTTTATGAATATTGAGAAAAACAATCCTGCACAAATTCAAACCGGACCTGCTTTGAGAAATGATATTTCTACTATTGAAAAACATTTGGAACAATTGAAACAATTCCCTAAAATTTATTCAGATGTGTACAAAATAATGACAGAGTCAATACAATCATTCAATCAGTAAATCGTTCAATAAAGTAATTTACTTTGACTTTTCTCTTTCACAAAGAAGGGTTGAAGCTCAAATAAGTTGAATTAATTAAATTTATTTAAACATGAAAAAAACAACTATAATTTTACTCATAATACTATTTAGCATAAATTCTTTTTCACAGATTTTAAAACCTGGATTTCAGAAAGAAGAATACATTGAATTGCTGAAAGTTATGATTCTTAGCAATGTTAATGACTTAAAAAAATAAATGACAGCATATACATTCCACACGATTTCAAATTTGCATATCGTTCGCAAGTTGTTGGGCTTGATAATAGATGGGATTTATGGATTAAAGGTGATTCTCTGGCAGCAATAAGCATTAGAGGTACCACTTCGTCGAGCGAAAGTATGCTTGAAAATTTCTACTCAGTAATGTCGCCAGCAAAAGGGACAATGAAGCTTAATGACTCAGTTTCATTCAGTTATATACTTTCGGAAAATCCAAGAGCATCAGTTCATACAGGCTGGTCATTGGCTTTAGGATGTATGTCCTATGATATCTTGAACAAAATTGATTCACTGTATAAAACAGGAGTAAAAGATATCTATATAGTTGGCTACAGTCAGGGAGGAGCAATTGCTTACCTTTTGACAAATTATTTTTATTACTTACAAAAAAATAAAAAGCTGAATAAAAATATCATATTCAAAACATATTGCAATGCTGCACCAAAGCCGGGTAATATTTATTTTGCATACGATTATGAAAGTCACACAAGAAACTGGGCATTCAATATTGTAAATGCAGCTGATTGGGTTCCACAATCGCCTTTTAGTGTCGAAACGCCAATGGATATGAGCATAACTAATCCTTTCCTTAATTCAGAATCTCTTTTTGGAAAACAAAAATTCCCAAAAAATCTGATAATAAAATATACTTTCAACAAAATGTACAAACCATTGTACAAAACACAGAAAAAGAACAAGAAATATTTTGGAAACAAGATAACTCCCAAAGTACAAAATTATTTACCGGGTTTCGAACCGCCTGAATTTTCAAATTACACTTACTATGCCAGATGTGGACAGTGTATAGTAATGTATCCTGATGCTGATTATTATAAAATTTTTCCCAAAAAAACAGACAAAGTATGGATACACCATATGCCCAAAGCCTATATTTATTTAGCAAAAAGACTTTAAACTAAATTTTATAAAATAAATCTAGAGTAAAAATTTTTAAACAAAAGAAAAAACGAATGTAAAAGTATTTTAAGGTGTAAAATTTTCTAATTTGATTAAATTATTTTGATAATATAAAAAATATATTATTATTGTCAAAATTCTTTAAGGAGAAAAAAAATCAATTCCTAAAATAAAGACAAAATTCTTGTTATTTATAATTTTTATTAGAATATTATCTATTCTTGATACTAGCAATATACCCATTCTAATTAAAACAAAACTTCTGACAAGCAAAATTTATTATATAGTAACAAGTAAAACAAAAATTAAAGGTGTAAAACTGACTTAAAATTCCGAAAAATCAGATATTAAGTCAAAAAATATTTTGAAACAAAAATAAATCTTACACCTTGATATGTAAAAATATATATAAATAGATGAAAAATTATTAAAACTTGAAAAATAAAAAAACAAAACATAAATTTAAACATTAAAAATCAAAAAAGTATGAAAAAAGTATTATTAGCAGCAATTACGGTAGCAATTTTTATTTTCGCAGGATGTAAAGAAAAAGACCCAGATAATAACTCAACAAATGACAGTAATAACAATTGGCAAATTGAAGTTGTTGATAGTATAGCTGGCTCTGATGTAGGAATTTACAATAAGTTAGCATTTGATGCTGATAGCGGTGTTCACATTGCTTATGTTGTATCTACAGGTACTGACTATAGTCTTAAATATGCCTATAAACCTTATGGAGGCTTATGGACAACCACAGAAGTTGACAATCTTATTGATGATGACATTATTGACATAGCTGTTGATAATCAAAAGAATGTATATATTGCTTATAGAGGATACAATCCCGATGATAATGACAATACAATTATGTACATTGCCGAAAAAAGCATAAACGGAACGTTCAATAAAGTAAAAGTTAATGCTTTGGGTGACCGTAGTTATCAGGCACGCTATCCTGCTATTTATGTCGATAATAATAATTTGATACATATGTCATTTGATAGAGCCAATTACGGTATGCGTTACACTACGCATCAATTTCAGGGAGGTTTTACATTAGCAGAAACCATTGATGATGATATTTCCGGCAGTACTTCAGATATTGTAGTTGATTCACAAGGGAATAAGCACATTATTCATTTTCATAACGAAAAGGTTTACTATTCTTATTCAGCAGCTTCAGACACAGGCTGGACAACAACTCAAATTGCAACAGGCGATGATGGCGGACAATCTTACGAAGGTATTAGCCTAACTATTGACCAATTAGATAACCTTTATGCGTCATATCGCTTTGGTAGTACTATCTCTGATGACAACATCCATTATTTGTACAAAGCTGTAGGGAACAATACTTGGTCAGAAGAAGGTATAGGAAATATTGGCGGTTCATCACGCTTAGACAGAG
>Ga0114934_10003317_pt1 | contig 10082 bp, 6 predicted proteins | sample 4SBtaG_2_FD_99695 | JGI IMG/M metagenome (GOLD analysis project Ga0114934, IMG submission 99695) | Deep subsurface microbial communities from Kolumbo volcano to uncover new lineages of life (NeLLi) - 4SBTROV10_white metaG | ecosystem: Environmental > Aquatic > Marine > Volcanic ...
CCGCCGTGCCAAAGTGACAGGGCGCGGTGTCTGACACCGCCCAAACGGTGGGCATAAAAAAACCCGACATTTATTTTGTCAGGCTTTTTTAATATGCCGTAACTCTCAAATAAGGACAGTCGAATCCCCTGTTGCCGCCGTGCCAAAGTGAGAGGGCGCGGTGGCTGACACCGCCCAAACGGCGGATTGCTTTTTAAAGTTCATAAAAACAAAAAAACCGATAATTTTTCAATTATCGGCTTCTTCAATATGGCGTCCCCAAGGGGAGTCGAACCCCTGTTACCGCCGTGAAAGGGCGGTGTCCTAGGCCTCTAGACGATGGGGACCTAAGCAATTTAATAGTTTGAAAACTGTGTTTTTGAAACTATTAATACACGTCTCTGTAAAGACGACGCGCATTCTATTGTTTTTTTAAAGTACTGTCAAACCAATTATAGATGATATTACAAATAATCAATTCTTGTATGGTGGAGCTAGGCGGGATCGAACCGCCGACCTCTACAATGCCATTGTAGCGCTCTCCCAGCTGAGCTATAGCCCCATACAAAGTTTACTTTAAAAAAGTTCGCGAATTTTAAGGGTGCTAGTGTTAACTGTCAACCTTTGAATGTAAATATCAACAATCCAGCACCTTTATTGTTTAAATACTTATTTATTTTAATTTATCTTTGCTTTACGCGCTTCTATATATTCCAAACCTCTGCAAACGCCTTCCAAGGTACGCTCTTTCCCTATCAATGATAAAGTTTCATCGATAGCAGGAGATGCACCTGAACCGGTCACTGACACCCTTAATGGCATGCCTATCTTGCCCATACCAATTTCTAACTCTGAAGCCACGGAATTAATGAGTTCACTGATGTGCTCTTTATCCCAATCTTTTAGATCTTTAGCTTTGCTATAAAAACATTGTAAAGGTGTTTCGGAGCTGACTTTAAGGTGTTTTTTGGCCGCTTTTTCATCTAAAGTTTTATAATTCTCATAAAAATATCGGCTATAGCATGCCAATTCTTGCAAAGTTGACACTCTATCACGCATAAGTTGCACAACATCTTCTAGAGCCGGCCCTTGCTGAAGGGGTATTCGCTCAGCTTCAAAAAATGGTTTTGCAAGCGTTACTAATTTTTCGATATTCGAATGCATCATATATTGCTGATTAAGCCAATTTAATTTCTGGGTATTAAACGCTGAAGGCGCTCTGTTGACATCTTCAAGATTAAAATACTCAATCATTTCTGCAACAGTAAAGAGTTCCTGATCTCCATGTGACCAGCCTAATCGAACCAAATAATTCAAAATAGCTTCAGGTAAATAACCTTCTTTTTGATATTGCATAACGCCAACGGCCCCGTGCCTTTTAGAGAGTCTTTTGCCATCATCGCCTAAAATCATTGGGACATGGGCATATTCTGGAACATCGGCATCCAATGCTTTAAAAATATTAATCTGACGAGGTGTGTTATTAACATGGTCATCCCCACGAATAACTTGGGTTATTTTCATATCAAAGTCATCAATAACAACAGTGAAATTGTAGGTTGGGGTGCCATCAGTTCTAGCGATAATTAAATCATCAAGTTCTGAATTAGAGACTTCAATTTTACCTTTTATCAAATCATTAAAAATAACACTTCCCTGTTGCGGGTTTTTAAATCGAACCACATGAGGTTTATCTAATGGATAATGTTCCAAGTGACGACAACAACCATCATACCGTGGCTTTATCTTCGCTTTCATTTGCTCTTCTCTGAGGTCATCTAAGCGTTCTTTAGAGCAATAACAAGGATACGCCTTACCCTCCTCTAATAATTGTTGTATAACCGATTTATAGCGCTCGAAGCGATGGGTTTGATAAAAAGGCCCTTCATCTTCATCTAGGTTTAACCAATGCATGCCATCCAATATTGCTTGAACAGACTCTTCGCTACTTCTTTCCCTGTCGGTGTCTTCAATCCTTAGTATAAAAGTTCCGTCATTTTTCTTTGCATGAAGCCAACTAAATAATGCTGTTCTTGCTCCACCCACGTGTAAATACCCTGTAGGACTTGGTGCAAAACGTGTTCTAACTTTCATAAAGCTTTCCACTATTGAAATAATGACAACATTATATCAACATTCAAAAATGTCTGACATGGTAACCTGAACAAAAAAATAAATAAAAATGAAAATAGTTGTTGACCAAAGGCAGGAAACTCCCTAAAATTCGCCTCGATTTGGGCGCTTAGCTCAGTTGGGAGAGCATCGCCCTTACAAGGCGAGGGTCACTGGTTCGAGCCCAGTAGCGCCCACCAAATCAAAATAAGGCGACCCTATGGGTCGCCTTATTTGTTTCTTGATTATTTCCGTGCTATAGCTACTGTCCCACCGGGTCTTCTGGGATCTGAAAACCCATAAATTAGTCCATCTTTAACTTGAACCGTTTGTGTATTACCTAGGGTTCTTCCCCTTTTAACGTGATACCCCATATGTTCCAATTTTTCATTGGTATCTTCAGAGATACCAGGTTCAACAAAAACTACATCAGGAAGCCATTGGTGATGAAATCTTGGCCACGCAGTTGCTGCTCCAATATTCATATTAAATGCCAGTACATTAACAATAGTCTCCATTGTCACTGTAATGATAGTGCTACCACCAGGAGAACCAGTAGCCATATAAGGCTTACCATTTTTAAGGATTAAAGTCGGTGTCATTGAACTCAAAGGGCGCTTCCCTGAACGAACAGAATTTGCATCCCCACCTATTAATCCGTAACCATTTGGTACTCCGGGTTTAGCTGAAAAATCATCCATTTCATTATTTAAAACGATACCGGTCCCTGGTGCTAAATGACCATTTCCATAACTAAAATTGAGGGTATAGGTATTACTCACCATATTGCCGTCCCTGTCAATGACAGAGAAATGGGTTGTTTCATGACTTTCATAAGGGACAAGATTCCCAGCCTTTACGTCTTTGGATTTTCTTGCTTTTCCTAAAGTAATATCACTAGCAATTTTTTTAGCGTAGGCTTTACTGGTTAACTCTTTTACAGGAACCTTGACGAAACCAGGATCGCCTAAGTACACAGCTCTATCAGCATAAGCTTGTCTCATCGCTTCAACCATGACCTGAATCGTTTTAGCACGGTTAGGGCCCCATTTTTGGATGGGGAAATTCTCTAAAATATTTAACAACTGAATTAAATGTACGCCACCAGAACTTGGCGGAGGCATAGATACTATTTGATAGCCTAAAAATGTCCCTTCAATTGGCTTTCTTTCAATGGGTTTATAGCTCTCTAAATCCTTATGTGTCATGATGCCGCTGTACTTATTGACTGTTTTTAAAAATTTATCGGCTACTTCACCTTTGTAAAAACCATCTCGGCCATGGTCTGATATGAGTTGCAATGTTTTAGCAAGATTTTTCCTTACCAATACGTGGCCGGGCAAATAAAAACCACCCTTTGGCGGATAAAACTCCGCTAAAAAACCAGGGTCTTGTTTTAACCATCGTGCTTTTGTCTTTAATGAATCAGTTAATCCTTTTGACATTTTAAATCCATTTTTAGCCAGAAGTATTGCGGGTTTGATAACTTGTTGTAATGAAAGTTTGCCATATTTTTTTTGTGCATAAATTAAACCAGCCACGGTGCCAGGAACGCCTGTTCCTTTGCCCGTATATCGAACAAGATGATTATCAACCTCACCGTCTACCACGTACATATCCCTGCTCGCTTTAATTGGCGCTACTTCACGATAATCTATTGCAGTATTTTTATGATTTTTTGCATCATGAATAATCATAAATCCACCACCGGCAATATTTCCAGCTTTAGGTAAAGTCACCGCTAAACTAAAACCTATAGCAACAGCTGCATCTACGGCATTTCCTCCCTGTTCCAGTATATGAGAACCTATATGGCTGGCGTAAGACTCCTCTGTAGCCGTTACACCATATTTACCGTACTGAGGATGATAAGGCCAAGGATAGTCAATAATAGGTGTTGCAGCATATAAACTCTGAATCAGTGGAACAAGGAAAAAGACGTATATTATTTTTTTCATTTTTTTAATTTCCAGATACTAAACAATGGATTTTGATGACAGAATTTTTAATGTATCATCATTAAGGGATTTTTCAAAATTAATCTTGGCTTTAGTGATAATTTGTCTATTGCCCTGCTTTTTTGCCGGGCAAATAATTAACCAACCATCTTCAAAATTTTCAGAATGCCATTTCGAAGCGGATTCAGCCAATTCAACAAGGGAAGGCCAACTGAGTAGTTCTGTTTCTTCTTCACAAAATGGGTATTCTATGGCGGCTATAGAACAAGAAATAGCAATTTTTTCATTTTCCGAGGGCCCATAACTGCCGTTTCGAAATATTTGACAGATTCTTTGGCACAGATCCTTGAGTTCCTGACCCTCTTCAATTCGAGCATAGAATAAAAAACAGTCATTATTCCAACGAACTAATTCATCTACTGGTCCACCAATTTTTTGAATTTCAGCAGCCAGTTGAATAACGATTTTATTGAGTAAAAATTGCCCTCCCTGCATACGTAATTTTTCATAACTATCAATTTTTATTATCAAAAAAAGCAAATGCGGAGGATCTTGAATCTTTGTTAATTGACGGTCATCAATTTCTTTGTTTTCCAATACATTACCAAATTGACGAATGGTATTATCAATTGAATATTTTATGAAATCTCGACTATGTAGTCCAGTTTGTTTATCAACCAAATGAAGCTCTTGAATTTGCAGTTCTACTAGTTCTTTATCTCTATATACCGAAGACAATTCATCTAAGAGTAAGTGATATTCATCATTTTTTTCATTTAATTCTAATTCAGTTTCCTTTAAGGTCTCCTCTAATCTTAATTGATCATTAATAAGCAACAACTTTTGTTCCTTCCATTTCTTATATCTGGTATTGACTCCCCAAAATATAACAATGGCACCTAAACTCATCAAAATCCAAGTGATATAATCCAGATAGTTAATGGATGTCTCAATGGTTAAACTATAATTTTTTTGAGTTAATAGATTTTGATGCCCAATAATTTTAGTTTGTGCTTGGATTTCATAATCTCCTTTTTTCAAATCATAAAAATTAAAATGGTGTTGTTTCGTCCAAGGAGACCATGTTTTAGAAAGTTTAGGAATTCTAATCCTGAGTTCAATATTCTTAGCATTAGCCAAATCCACAGTATCAAATTCGACTCGAATATATTTTGTGGTATCAGGAATGATAAAAGCATTTTGCTGAAAGTTAAATTGGATAGGTTTTCCATCGGCGTTAAATTCTTTTAATATAACTTTTGGTTTAAAGAATTTAAATTTTAATTTATTGGGATGAATGACATTTAATCCTTTGATGCCACCAAAATAAAGATTCCCTTGCTCATCCTTATTTTCGGAATTAGGGTTAAACTCCAGACTTTGTAGTCCATACCTTAGTGGAATCTTAAATACTTCTTCCAGAGTCGGGTTCAGTTTAAATATTCCCTCTATCCCTGCAATCCAAACAAAACCACTATCATCATTTTGAATTGCATAATAACTTTTTCCTTTAATTTCTTGGATATTATTGTATGAAAATACGTGCCAGTTATTATCAAGATAAAATATTTTGTTAATCCCCGCACTGGTGGCAATCCAGATATTACCAAATTTATCCTCACTAATATCATTCACTTCTCGATTTAAGATTTTGTAGGGAGCGTCTTCTGAATTGAACCAAGTTTTAAACTTTAAATCCTTGTCCATCAAAATTAAACCGCCATCGGTTGCAAACCAAAAGTCGCCAGTTGAGGATTCAAATATTTTTGAAAATCTCAATGAAATATCTTTAAACTTTTGGGGTAATTGCTTAATTAAGGATTTAAAACGATTCTTTTTTTCATCAAATAAAAACAAACCTTCAACTGCACCAACCAGAATTCTACCATGAGAATCTTGAAATACATCTAATATATAACGTTCATTACTATTGAATTTTTCATCAACAAAATTTTTCCACTCGCCAGATTTATTTCTAAAAAATATCCCATAGGACTCTGTTGAGAACCAAAGTCTATTTTCTTTATCAACCAATACATTTAAAATTAAATTTGTAGGCAATATTTTGGTGTTTTTTGATGTCCATTGCTTAATAATTTTTCCTGCCTGATCCATTTCAAAAACACCAGCACCTCTAGTTGAAGCAAAAATATGATTATCTGATGATAATGAAATTCCTGTGACATCAGCCGTCCAATGATTTTTTTCAGACGTGAATTTTGAGAGTTGATCCGTTTTTAACAAGGAGTCAATATATTGGAAATTAGGATCCCACATACTCATTCCTGCAGAAAATGTACCGATCCACAACAAATTATGCCTATCAATGAAAAGTCGATAGATTAAATTACTGGGTAAAGCATTTTTATTTAATGGATTAGATGTAAATTGTTGCCATTTTTTCTGTGATTTAAAGCGGTGAAACAATCCATGATCTGTCGCTATCCAAATATGCTCATTTTGTATCACAATATTAATAAAATTAATGTTGTTTTTACCCAAAGGAATATCAACTTGGGTTAAAGAATCATTATTTTTAGTTTTAATAAATATCTTGCCTTCACAGAGGAGCCACAACTTATTGTTTATAAATTTTAAATTATTACAATAGGGAAGATTTTTAGCTAAAAGTTTAAAACGTGTGAAATAGTTGTTTTGTACCGTATTTTTATTGGTTTCAAACAGAGAACCATTTTTATAAAACCATAAAGTTCCTTTATTATCAAAAGCCATCAATAAAATTTTCTTTTCAGAATCTCCAATAGAAATATTTTTAGAGATTAATGTTTTGGGATCGAATAGCCATAACCCAGATTTATTAATGACCCATAAATTATCATTAGCCGCAGGATAAATATGGGTAATTCTCTCTGATTGTCTTCCTCCAAAATTAATTTTTGGCACAATGAATTTTTGTAGTTTGGTATCAAAAAAACTTAATCCACTTTCACTTCCAATCCATAGTTTATGCCCATGATCGAAATATAAACTGGTTATTGATGCATTGGGTAGTGAATTCTTATCATTTGGATCATGATTGAATACTTTAAAGTTAACGCCATTAAATCGATTTAATCCAGATTGGGTAGCAATCCACAAATATCCTTGATCATCTTGTTCAAATGCAAAGATACTGCTCTGAGAAAGACCTTGTTCCAATCCATAATTAACAACCCGGAAATTTTTATTAGACAAAAAGGTTGGTGCTTCAGAAAAGACTAAAGTTGAATAAAGTAGAAATATGAAATATAGCTTCCTCAAAAAAATTCCTTTTTAGTGATTATTTACTCTTTAAATTGTATCGTTGATTTTTTTTCAGCATTAATCCCAATTTTATCATGATAGAACGATTTTATTTTCTCAAGATCCTTACCTTTATCACCGCTCAATTTGATAGTAGGCCCAAAACCCACTTCATGTTTACGTGCATCAATATAAATCATGACTATAGGGACGTTTGCTTCAAGTGCGATATGATAAAATCCTGAGCGCCAGTAACGCCTATATTCCCGTGTACCCTCAGGAGCTAAAGCTAACCAAAATCTGTTATTTTTTCTAAAGGCTTCCACTTTATCTTTTACAACATTATTGCTCTCATGTCTAATGACAGGCTGTCCACCAAAAAATTTGAAAAACCAACTATTATACCAACGAAATAGGCTGTCCTTGCCAAAATAATTAAGCTTTACATTCCGATTTATTTTAAACAAAATACCTATAATAAAATCCCAATTAGAGGTGTGGGGTGCGACTATTAGAACACATTTATTAAGTTGTGGCGTCTCCCCAACTAATTTCCATCCCAATAAATTTAACAACCAACCCGCTAAAATTCTCAAAATAATGTTCTCAATTTATTCAGGATTATACATATCGAGTCCATTCACTGTTTTGTCATAAAGATTATTTTCCTTTTCTTTATTGCTATCTTTCCTTTTCTGTTCTAATCGCTCAAGATAATCTTGATCAATATCCCCTGTCACATACTGGCCATCAAAAACACTCGCTTCAAATTCCGTTATTTTCGGATTCCCTTCTGTTGCACATGCGAGTAAATCATCAAGTTTCTGATAATACAATTTATCCGCACCAATACATTCACATATTTGCTCTAAATTTCGACCATGAGCTATCAACTCATCTGCACATGCCATATCGATACCATAGACATTTGGAAATCGAACGGGGGGTGATGCTGAAGCAAAATAAACTTTTTTAGCTCCTGCTTCACGAGCCATATTTATTATTTGCTCACTGGTAGTGCCTCTTACGATCGAATCATCCACTAACAATACATTTTTATTAGAAAATTCCATATCGATTGCATTTAGTTTTTGACGCACAGATTTCTTTCGTAATTCTTGGCCGGGCATGATAAATGTTCTGCCAATGTATCTATTTTTTACAAATCCCTGCCGGTAATCCACTTTGAGTATATTGGCTACTTCGATAGCGGCCGTAGTGGATGTATCTGGAATTGGAATAACGACATCGATATCGTGATCGGGCCAATCTTTTACAATTTGAAGCGCTAATTTTTCACCCATCCTCATTTGAGTCCTATAAACTGAAATGTTATCAATTAAAGAATCAGGTCTAGCGAGATAAACGAATTCAAATATGCAGGGGGTATAATAGGTGTCTTTTGAACATAACTTAGAATGTACCGTGCCATCAAATTCAACATAAATAGCTTCACCCGGAAGCACATCTCTAACGAGTTCAAATCCCATGGAATCTAACCCGACACTTTCAGAAGCAAACATATATTCAATGCCATTTTCAGTTTCTTTCTTTCCAAAAACTAGCGGTCTTATGCCATATCGATCTCGAAAACAGACCATACCATGATTATTTATCATGGATATAGCTGCAAATGCCCCTTTACAACGATCATGAAGTTTTGAGATAGCATTAAAAATATTTTCTGGGCTTAAATGTTTTTTAGGGTAACTATCCAATTCATGCGCAAAAATGTTCAAAAGAACTTCAGAATCTGAATTCGTATTGATATGTCTTCTATCGGTTAAAAAGAGTTCTTTTTTAAGGCTTTCAGCATTGGTTAAATTACCATTATGGGCCAGTACAATACCAAAAGGAGAATTAACATATATGGGTTGAGCTTCAGCAGAACTACTAGAACCAGCCGTAGGATAACGGACATGACCTATTCCGCTATTCCCTTTTAAACCCATCATATGGCGGGTCTTAAAGACATCTTTTACTAGACCATTAGATTTTCTTAAATGAAGTCGTTCACCATCGTAAGTGACAATACCTGCAGCATCTTGTCCTCGGTGCTGAAGTACGGTTAGAGATTCGTATATTCTTTGATTGACTGCTTCAAGACCTACAATACCAACAATACCGCACATACATGAGACCTCATAAAAGTAGGAAGAAGCATCCTCTTCCAAGTGGGGTGAATTTTAATGCTTACTGGTGTCATAAACAACCAGAGTTGCCTTTAATTTCTCTTGGCGATTAATTTTAGCAAGTATAGTTTCCGCCTCTTTTTTGTTGATAATAGGCCCTACCAAAACTCGAGTGAGTATTTTACCTTTTCTTCTAACCTTTTCTCTGCCTATATATGCTAAATAGCCCTGATGTTTTAAGCGTTGGACCATTTTCTGGGTATTGATAGGATCTGAAAAACTTGCTACTTGAATAATATAGGCATTTTTAAGTGCAATGTGGCTTTTAGTCACATCTTTCCGATGTTCCTTGCTCGGTTTGATAGACTGGCTCGAATGAGAAACTTTTTTATTGTTATCGGTTTGTGTAATATTATTTTGTTGTAATTCTTTTGCCAACTGGCGTAATTTCTTATTTTGAGGTTGAGGTGGAATGAAATTAGCTTCAAATTGTTGTTTTTTTCTTCCGTCTAATACGGCAGGTAAAAATAATACGGCGAGTGAAATAAGTACAGCTGCACCAATTAAACGTTGTTTTAAACCTGAATCCATAGATTCAATCTCCCAAACCATTTGAAATTAAGTGGCTCTTATGAGTTAAAAACTTTTTACTGGCTTC
>Ga0114934_10003318_pt1 | contig 10077 bp, 18 predicted proteins | sample 4SBtaG_2_FD_99695 | JGI IMG/M metagenome (GOLD analysis project Ga0114934, IMG submission 99695) | Deep subsurface microbial communities from Kolumbo volcano to uncover new lineages of life (NeLLi) - 4SBTROV10_white metaG | ecosystem: Environmental > Aquatic > Marine > Volcanic ...
AGAGCAAATATAGGTGTTGCTAAAGATAGGGTTGATATTGGCAGGAAACATAATGAGGGTGATAATGTTCCAAAGCGTGAATGGTTTGGTATTGGATCCAGAGCCAAAGCAAAGATTGAACGGCTATTAGCAATAGAATTAAAAGAAAAGTTACGGATATGAATATTGAGGACTTGCGAGAATATATGATGATTTCCGTTGAAGCAAGTGTAATCAGAACAACGGCAGACATTGAAGAGTTTGCAGGACTTATGGAAGCAACAGGTGTATCTGATATTAATATTTTAAAAGAATTAAAAACAGATTTAAAAGATAAAGGTCGTATTTTCGGGGCGTTCTCAAATAAAAGTAAGTCAATTATGGCAAATGGTGTTGAGAGTGCAGGAGATATAGCGGTCGGTAATGTATATGCAGATGCAGGAGTTAAGCATTTATTATGGGTTACAGCAGGTGGTAATGTTTGTCCTGATTGTGATAATCGTGAGGGCGTGACAGGAACGGCTGAGTATTTTCAATTAATTGGAGAACCTAAAAGTGGGTTCTCTGTATGCAGGGAACATTGTCAATGTGAATTAGTACCCATTGAATACAGCGATGAGGGAACAAAAATTATTAAAGAAAAGAAATAATTATTTTATTTAATCAAAAAGGAGTTATATTATGAGCGTCAATCCAAATGACAAAAAACAGGAAACAGCCAATCCAACTGGCTCTAATCAGGGCGAAGCCAATCCTACTGGCGATAATCAGGAAACTAAAACTGAACATTCAATACCTTATTCGGTTTTCAAGCAACAGAAAGATGAGTTAAATGCTTTAAAAACGCAGATGTCTGAACTTAGTGAGGAACGACAGAAGCAAAAAGAGGCAAAGATGCAAGAACAAGGTCAGTTAAAAGAGTTGTTGCAGGAAAAGAACACATTGATTGAAAAGCAAGAAAGCCAATTACAAGAATGGGCAGGTTATAAAGCGAGTAAGCGTGAAAGTTTACTGGAACAGATACCTGAAGATGATAGAATCATTTATTCAGACTTAAATTTAGAAAAATTAGAGGCTCATGTGAATAAGACCATAAAAACAACGGTTCAACACACATCGAAAGCAACCAATCAGAGAACGCAAAATGCGGAATTTGGCGGTTATGCTAATTGGCAGGAGTTTGCGATTAAAGACCCTGTTGGTGCTGAGAAAGCCTTAAATAATAGGAGATAGTAATGGCGGCAGTCACAAATCAAACGGATACAGATGTTGCGGTAGGATATGCGAGTGGCATAACTACTGCAAAGGCAATTATACAATTTAACAAAGCAAATGTAACTTTTCCACTTGTTTCAACAGAATATGCGGTAAAAGGAACAACAAATGTATCATTCCCTGAATGGTCAAAACTTGCAGTAACAAGTGTTACAAATAACGCAGCAGGATCAGAGGGTGATAAACAAGATGCAACAGCATTAACCTCAGTTGCTAATACAGTTGAAGTATTGAGAAATAATATCAATGCAGAATTAACTGATTTAGTTGCTCATGGTACTTCTGAGGGTGCATTATTACAAGCAGGTCAAGTATTAGGAAATACTGTATCTGCTGAATTTGATAATGCTGTATGTGCATTATTTGATGGTTTTACAACTTCAAAAGGAACATCAACAGATGGCTTGAAATTCTTGGATATTATGGATGCAGTTGGTTCATTAGAACAGAACGATGCACCACGACCTTATAGTGCAGTATTACATCCATTGCAGATGTGGGGTTCATTTGGTTTATCGAATGAATTAGGCGGTTCTGCTGTTAATGGTAGTAACGCAGTATTTAATGCAAATAATATGGCAAGTGACCAAATATTTGGTACAGGCTTTGTTACTTCATTAGGTGGTGTTAATTTCTATACTTCTTCACAAGTGCCTAATGGTGCAGATGCAACTGAGAAAAAAGGTGCTGTATTTGCTAAGACTGCTATTGGCGCAGGACTTATTGATACTGGTGGCGGAAGTTTCATCGAGATTAAAAGTGAACGAGATGAAAAGTCTGCATCAACAATTATAGTGGCAAATGGTTATTGGGTTGTTACTGAATTAGTTGATTTGCACGGCGTCGAAATATATACTGAAATATCTTAACTGATTGATTAAATAGATGGGTAGAGGGTGGACTTTTTCACCCTCTATTTATATCATGAAAGATATAGGAAACTTAAATAATAAAGAATTTGGTGTTCAACTCGATCCGAGCAACAACCTCAAATTAGTTGAAGATGAGGACAAGGGGCAGAAAGCCTATTACAAGAATAAGCCAATGAAATACATGGATTATATGCAAGAGGTTAGTGACCGTATTGTTCGTAACAAGCAAGGAAAAGGTGCTGATAATTTAGGCTCTTTTTCAGGATTTGGAGTAGGCACACTAAAAAAACCATTCGAGGAGTAAAGTAATGGCAAAAGCAAAGACTTCTAAAAAGGAAAAATCAAAGAAGCCTATAAAATATAAAATAACGAAACCCAAAGGCATAATCTACCGATATGATTTAGGCGAATATGTAAAAATATACGAAGCTAAAGGTTACAAAGTTGAACAGGTAGGTAAATAATGGCAGATTTTAGAGCAAAATCAGTAATTGAAACACTAAACGCATCAACAGGTGTGGGTGGTGAATGGACTGTTTCCACTTCAGGAACAGCAGGTTCAAATGCTTCTGATACCAACACAATACATTTTTCAATTAGTGCAAACACGGCACAATTAGCAATTCATTCAGCAGTTGAAATATTATTTTCATTTACAGCAACAGATACGGATATTGTAGTTGCAAATGCAGATGATTTATTACTTCCTGCTAATACATTGACCTTTTTAACAGTGCCAAGAGGATTAGGTGATACAGTTAAGTTAAACTATATATCTAATTCAACAACGACTGGTTCTGTTAGAATAGTAGAGGTTTAAATGTTAGGCGGAATGATGCAGTCTATCGGTGTAGGTGGGACTGTTGAAGCAAGTGAAATCGGTATATTAGATTCTTTAACAATTGAATCCTCTGATACGAATAAACCTTATATTATAATGCAAGAAAGTGGCAATTCAGGTGACTTTGTATTTGGGAGAGGCTCAACTGCTGTTTCAGGTGGTGGGGCTGATGATTTAGGGATTCGGACAAATTCAGGCAATATGTTATTTGCAACAGGTGGAGTTACCGAACGAATGCGTATTGATTCCACAGGCAATGTCGGAATCGGAACGACAAATCCATCTGCGAAACTTGATATAACTTCAACTACAGGCGGGTTTTTACCTCCAAGAATGACTACAACTCAAAGAAATGCAATTTCATCTCCTGCAACAGGATTAGTTATTTATAATACTACAGATAATGTCTTGAATTTTTATAATGGTACATCATGGGGAGCAGTATAATGGCAAACTTTACAAGGACACAAGCAAGAGCGAGTAATATCGTTAGAATGGAAAAGAAGATGAATGGTTCTACATTCGTTGGATGGGTGTTTGGTATTACTGATGCAGATGGCAATTATTTAGATTGGTTAGATACAGATACCTCTGATAGGGCAACAAAGAGAACGATTAAAACAGCTATTGAAAATCATTTGCAGACATTGACAAAAAGGTCAGCCCCTGTTGTTCATACTTTTTCAGATATAACTGATAAGGGCAAAGGTGAAACAGTCGGATAAAGAATTGTTAGAGAATTTGCATAATAAATTAAAGTTAATAGAACAAGAGTATTGGAAGACAGTCGGCAAAATTGAGATATTGCAAGAGTTAGACAAAAAAGAAGATGACAAAGAACTTCAAAAAAAGTGAATTAGAATGTGAATGTTGCGGAGTATGTAATATGGATGATACATTTATGGAGAAGCTTCAATTATTAAGAGATAAATGCAGTTTCGGGTTTAAAATTAATTCAGGATATAGATGTGAAGAATATAATGCAAAAGTATCATCTAATTCAAGAAACCAACACACTCACGGCTTGGCTGTTGATATTTCACTTAAAGACCGATATAAACGCTATACTTTTCTTTATTATGCCTTAGACATGGGATTTTTCAAAGATATTGCAATTGCAAAGACTTTTATTCACTTGGCTAAAGGCAATAAGCAAAACGGGATTGGGATATATTGATGAAAACTATTGAAGATACAAAATTTAGAGATAGGATTATTTCAACATTGAGCAGAACTGAGACGGAGATTAAAGCGATTAAATCGGATACAGAGCGAATAATTACAAGGCTTGATGACCTTAGTGTGAAAGTGCAAGATAATGAAAATAAAATATCAAAGATTAATGGCATAATGACCTTAGTATTTGTATTTTTTGGAACGATATTAGCATTAATGGGATTTTATAAATAATGGAAACAATGATACAGGAATTAGGTGTTGTTGGTGTTCTTGCAGGTGCGTTAATATTCTTAATTAAATATTTAACAAGTGATTTAAAAGCAGAAATTATCGAGTTAAAAAATATAATCATTAAATTGATTGATAAAATTAACAGACTTAAAGAAGTTGTTGATAAGGGGAGCAGATGAATTTATTAAATTTAGTTACAAAGATAGCAGGTAAGAATAAAACTGTTGAGAATTTAACAGGGTTATTTGTGGGAGAAAATTCCAAGAAGCGTAATATTGGGTTCGGTGGATTCGCAGTAACGGTTATATTATTTCAGTTGGGTTATATCGATGAGGGATTATTTGACACACTTATTATGGTGTGTGCAGGATGGACTGGTGTGGCATTCTCTTCTAAACTTAGTAAATTGGGTGAAGCAATTAAGGAAGCGAAACCAAAAAAGGGTAAAAAGAAGTGAGAATGGAACATCCAATTAACGATGATTTCCAACCATTGCAAGATAATAATGGTAATTCTACCTGTTTAGAATTATCTAAATATCATGGTAAGATTAGACGGCTTGATGTTACTGAATATGGTAATGTACCAACTCCAACGGATAAAATGCACTTTGCCAATAAAGGATATGCAGATTTATACAAAGGTTGGCATGGTGATGACCGTATTAAGATTATGCCGAGAGATTTTGTAGGTGACGATGATTCCACTTATTCAATAGGAATAGAAGATGATACAGGAACTTATGGTGTAAGAGTTAAATCCTCTGCAAGTGAGATATTTTGTTTTGTTGCTATTCCAACGAATTATAAAGCAACTCATGTAATGATTTACGGAAATTCTACCGATGCAATTACTGTATATGAAGCTGATATATCAAACGGAACTTATACGAGTAGAGGAACAGGGAATACAGGCACAGAGATTGATATTACAGATGTGGATTCAACAAATACAAATTACCTATCAATATTTATTAATGTAAATTCTACCTTAGATATTATCTACGGTGGATATGTAACGATTGAGAAAATATGAGCCTAACCGATAAACCCATATCATCAACTTATAAAGATTGGCTAAGTATTAGCAACTCTAATAATGGATTTGATACTAATTTAGACCAAGTTAAATCAGGCAATGGTGTAGGCTCTGCTCTGTATTTGTCTAAAGACGGAAGTAAATTACAGCCAAGTGCAGATTCAACAACTTTAAAACAAGTATTTGATAAAGACGGCAATTTATTATTCTTAATTGATTCAACTAATGATTATGTAAAATTAGGAATTAATCAGTATCATGCGAATACACAATACGCATATTTCGGTATTGATTCACTTTCTTCTTCAACTTATGGCTCAACAGACCATATCCAAGTGCCTTTTGGGGTTGCTAAGACACAAACAGCAGGTCGGTTTGGGACAGGGACTAACCCTGATACATCTTATACAATTTCAACTGATGCAGATGATATTGTAGTTGGCTTATGGTATATTCCAGACGGAATTACGATTGATGCGTGCTGTGTATGGGTAGGCGGTGATGCTTCAACAGGAGATACAATAAGATTTCATTTAATGAGTTTTGATATTGATACTTCAAATACTTCAACAGGTGGTGATTTATCTAATGGTGTTGTTTTGGCTGATGGTTCAGATATTACAACGGCAGGATATGAACAAGCATATTTTCAGCAAATGACTATTCAATCATCCGCAGTTACTTCAGGAAAAGTTGTAATGTTCTTTTTTAAAGGCGATTCAACAAATTCTGATTATTCAATTAAAACGACAGTTAAATATCATTTGACTTAAAGGAGATTTAATGCCAAGATTTAACGCAAATTTAAATATTACTACAAATAGAGGTGATACACTTTCGGCTTCTAAACAAGGTAGTTACGAGGATATACTAAATATCCGTCAAAAAGTAGGGAGTGATACAACGCCGATACAGCTTATTACTGGGAGTTCAGCCAAAGGACAGGCTACATTATTAGATTCAAAAAGTTTGATAATTAAAAACATTGGGAATGTTGGAGCTGAAATAGTTGTGAAATCATTGACTCATACAGACGGGACTCCTGATACTACTGGTGCTGATTCATTTCAGAAATATTTAATTGGCTCTAATGATTTTATTTATCTACCTAATATGCGACAAATGTATGGCTCAACAACACTTTCATCTGCAAATTCTTATCAATTATCAAATGAAATACCAAGCATATTAACATACAGGGCTTTAAATAATGTAGGTGCAACAGACCCACAATTAACAGCCGAAGCGTTAGATGCTTCTGAAACAGGTGTAGATGTTGATGAGGGTGAATACTTTTATATTGGTGATTTAATTCGCGTAGAAGATGAAATAATGGAAGTTACAGCAATATCATCTAATACATTAACGGTTATTCGTGGAACTCACGGCTCAACGGCAACAACTCATGTAACGGCTTCTGCAATACGAATGCCATTATTTAATAATTTGGCAGACTACGATAAATACTCAACGGCTCAGACTGATGCAAATGGTCAATATACAGCCACTAATTTCTTCGGGTTTGGTAGAAATACAGACGGAGCAGGAAATAGAGAAAGCAACGGAATTGTAGCAGGTTCATTTGCTATTAAATTCTATGACGCAGGTTATCAAGAACTTGGATTGAGTAATATAACATCTGCAACAAAATCAGGTCTTGCAGTATCAACAGCATACCAATTTACGGTTACGGCTGATGGAGGAAGTGCAACGGATATTACATTCACAACAGATTCAAGTGATGTAACATTTGGTGGAACAAATGGTATAATTGCAAAGATACAAGATGCTTTAGATACACAATTTTATACAACAGGCTCAAATTTATTCGAGAAAAAAGTAACAGTATCAATAATAAAAGGTGACATAAGATTTACAAGTGGTCAATATTTGTCAGGCTCTGCAATTGTATTGGGTGATTCAAGTGGTGGAGATACGGATATATGGGGCGTAGGTCGGTTTACTGCTGTTGCTGATGTAGAAGCGTCAGTAGGTGGTAAATTACCACCTGATACAATGACGGATAAAAAGAGCGGATTATCCGTTCAAAATACTTCTAAGTTTGGTTATGATGATGGATTTGGTAATATCACAGGGTTCTGCAATGGCTCAATTAATTATGAAACAGGTGCTATATCATTAACAAATTGTCCTGCTAATGCAAATTTTGTAGTAAGTGCAAATTACGGTTCTTCCCAAAGTGGTGGTAATAGATTTACAACTGATGATGGTAATTGTATTACGGCTATTTCAGGCAGAAGTGTAAATGCTAAAATTGATACAACAATAGAGATTATAGGACTTCAATAATGGCTAATTATCCGACTTATGCAACTTCTTCTGACCTTAGAGATATTTATCCGAATATAGATAAATACGATACTAAGATACCTATTTATGGTTGGGAGGTTGATAGTGGTTCAAGATATAAGGCGACTAATTCAGGACTTATTAATCAGTTATTTGCTGATGGTTCAGATTTGGGTTCTGCTCAGGCAAATAGTACTGATGTAGATACTAATGGCGAATGGTATTATGATTCAGGGACTGATACGGTATATTATTTTAATTCAGCTACAAATCCTGCCGATATGTTGATGGAAGCAGGTGAAGATTGGGCAACACATATTACTGATATATTATATAAAGCATCGAGATATTTCGATTCATATATTGATAATTCACTTCCAAGACAATCATGGAAAAATGATGAGAATGTCTATGATTATATCGTAATTAGAACAACAGCACAAATAGGTGCTCATTTCTTAATTTTTGCACATGATCCTGAAAATGAAGATAGTTTGAAACTCAAAGAAGAATATGAAGCGACTTTAGATAAAATCAATGAGGGCGGAATTAAACTCGGATTTGAGAAAACGCAAGATTCCAGTCAAGGCATATTGAGAGAAATTACTGCAACAGGAACTTTAAAACCTGTTGATTTAAAGGGTAATTATTACGGAGTATATGATAAGATTCGATTACAGATTACCACAGCAGGAGAAATAGGAACAGCAACATATTCTGTATGGGTTAAAGGTAACGATAAATTAGGCATTAATAAGGGTTCTCAAATTGTAACCGATAAAATTATCACAGGTGAATACCAAACATTATCAAGCGGTTTACAGGTTAGATTTGGTGCTTCTTCAACAGTTGGCACAGCAGGAACAGAAACGAGCTTATTAACAGCTTCAGGCGTGTTAAATGATGTGTGGGAAATAGAGGCTCATGGAGTGGGTGAATCCATTCAAGATTCTAAGATGATTAGGTCAATTGAAGCAGTCAGGATATAATGGCAATAACATTTACTAATAATTGGCAAAATATACTTAATAAAATTCAATCTGTTTTTAGGACTGAATTTAAAAATACTTTGCCTGTATTTATTGGTGATGAGAAAGCAGGTAGTCAGTATTTAAGGTTAGAGCCAACAGGGACAGACTTGTTAGAATATAATGCACAAATGGAAACAAGGGAATATTCATTAGAGTTCTTTTTACATTTTGCAGACCAATCAAAAACAAGAACAAAATTAGATGCAGTATTAAGGCTCGTATCAAGAATAGAGTATTTAATCCACGATAATATCACAATGACATTGTCAGATAGCAGTCGAATATTAGATTGCAGGATTGAATCCACAGAGCTTGATGCAGTAGAGGATTCAGAAGATTATATAACTAAGATGGAATTTAGATGCGTACATTCGCATTTATAGGAGATAATAATGGCAAGTAATTATTCAGGTAAAGAATGGCAAGTAGTGATTGGGAAAAAAGACCAATCAGTTTCAGCAATTGGGACTTCAACCAACGCATTTGTATCAAATTCAAATGTATTTTTTAGAGTTAATGCGGTTAATGATTTTGCTTTTGATGCAGGATTTCAAACGGCAGAGGTTCAAAGGTCAGGTCGTAGAGCATTAACAGATGAAGATATGATTTCACATTATGGAAGTGGAACATGGACTTGGGACTTTGAATACTTAGTTGAAAATGAAGTTGCAATACAGAATTTACTTAGCTTAATTTATGGTGGTGCAACAGTAACAACATCATTAACCATACCAGCCGAGCCAGTAACAGCGGATTTATCTCATGGCAAAGGTGGAACAACAGATACAACAGCTGAAATATTATTATTAGCATCAACAGCAACAGATATAGCAGACGAGGACAAGCGATTACATTCAGCGGTATTAACTGATTTAACTTTGGCTTGTGATTCAGGTGCAGACGGTGGAAGATTAAAAGCGAATGGTCAATTTATGTCAGGTTATAAGCCTGTAATAAGTAATTCAGGATTAACAGGCGTAACAACTGCAACAGATTATGAAAAGACTATATTTGATTTAACAACTTTAACAATTGGCGGTTCAGCTGTAACGGTTAAGTCGTTTTCTGTAAGTTTATCAAATCCTGCTCAAAGGGTTGGATTTAATGGTTCAACAGGTGAAGCAGATGGATATGTTCAAGGCTCTGAATTTGCAATTACAGGCACGATTACGGTGAAATATGATGGAACAACAGCCGATTTATTAGATACTTGGATTGCAGGTGCAGGTTCTTCTGTTGCAATATTATTAGAACAAAGTGCGAATTGGTCAATAAGTATTCCGTCAGCACGATTACAAGGTCATAATATCGATTATGCGTC
>Ga0114934_10003320_pt1 | contig 10071 bp, 8 predicted proteins | sample 4SBtaG_2_FD_99695 | JGI IMG/M metagenome (GOLD analysis project Ga0114934, IMG submission 99695) | Deep subsurface microbial communities from Kolumbo volcano to uncover new lineages of life (NeLLi) - 4SBTROV10_white metaG | ecosystem: Environmental > Aquatic > Marine > Volcanic ...
ATGCGCCGCGGCATGCGTTACGGGTACATGCTTGGGTTTCGCCAGCCCTTCATTTACAAGGTATCTGACAAGGTAATTGAGATGATGGGAGAGGTTTATCCGGAGCTTGTATCCCATCGGGAGACCATTGAGAAACTCATCTACAGTGAAGAAGACCGTTTTTCTGCCACGTTGAGCAACGGCATGAAAATTCTGAACGAGACACTGGAAGAGCTGAAAGAGAAAAAGCAGACACGAATTCCTGGTGATATTATATTTAAACTTTACGATACCTTCGGTTTCCCCGTGGACCTGGCCGAAGATATTGCAAGAGAGAGAGGTTTGACACTCGACCAGGAAGGTTTTCAGGCTCGAATGGAGCAGCAGCGGAGGCGTGCCCAGCAGTCATGGAAGGGATCGGGAGAGAAGAAAATCCCTCCAGTTTACCGGCGGATCAATACCCGCCTGGGAGGAGTCACATTTTCGGGATATGAAACGATGTCCTTGGAGACTACCATTCGCGCCCTTATCCGGGGCGGTAAGGAGGTTGACTTGGCCCAGAAGGGGGAAACCGTCGAGGTTGTTTGTCCTGAAACACCTTTCTATGGCGAGGCCGGAGGACAGATAGGCGACCGTGGTGTCATTGTTGGTGAGAATTTATCTGCCGAGGTGCTGGACACCCAGAAGCCTCTTCCCGATTTTATTGTTCACACAGTCAAGGTTCGGGAAGGGAAACTGTCTGTGAACGACAAAGTTACCTTGATGGTTGACGAAAAGCGCCGCCAGGCGATTGCACGTCACCATAGTGCCACTCATCTGCTCCATGCGTCCCTGCGCCAGGTCCTGGGGGAGCATGTTAGACAGGCTGGATCTCTGGTGACGGACACGAGGCTTCGATTCGATTTTACCCATTTTCAGGCCCTTCGCCCTTCTGAGATCTTGCAGATTGAGACGATGGTCAATGAGAAGATTCAAGAAAATCTCGCATTTCTTAAAGAGGAAAAGCCTTTTGACAAAGCCGTGGAAGAGGGAGCACTTGCCTTTTTTGGTGATAAATATGGGGATGTCGTCCGGGTTGTAAAGGTTCCGAATTACAGTACGGAACTCTGCGGGGGGACTCACGTGGAAAGAACGGGGGATATTGGAGCCTTTTTTATAGTTGGTGAAGAGAGTGTTGCCTCGGGCGTCCGGCGAATCGAGGCTGTTGCAGGGGCTTCAGCCATCCGCTACGCCCAGAACCAACGCGAGATGATCGAGAGTGTAGCGAGACAGCTAAGGGTATCACCCCATGAAGCAAGGAAGCGCGTGGTGGTTCTTCAGGATGAAATCAAGTCGTTTGAAAAGAGTTTAAACGCCCTGGAATCGAAGATGGCCTCTTCCCGCGTATCGGATTTAATCAACGGTGTGAAGGTGATAAAAGGTGTCAAACTCATAGCTTCCCATGTCGCCGGTGCTGACCCAAAGCTGCTTCGTTCCATGGGGGATGAGATTCGCAATAAACTGGGTGAATGTATCGTCATCCTCGGCAGTAAGAACGAAACGAAGGCTCATCTAATCGTTATGGTCTCTAAGGGATTGGCTAAAAGTTTTAACGCCAATGCCATCATTAAAACACTTGCACCGGTAATAGGAGGACAGGGCGGAGGACGCGATGACATGGCCAGTGCCGGTGGGAAACATCCGGAAAACCTCGAGAAGGCCCTTTCAATGGCTGAATCCATCCTTTTTGACTGAGCTATGAAGCAAAAGATTATCCTTGCCTTTTCAGGGGGAAGTGATAGTACATTTCTTCTGGATGTCATTTATCGCTATACAAACCGGATATGCCACGCCGTCTTCTTTAAGACTCCTTTTGTCTCACCGAGAACCGATGAAAATGTCTGCAGATTTCTCGAAAAGAGGGAGATCAACTATACGATTTTGCCGATTGATACCTTACAGGACCCTGATATCGTCGTGAATCAACCAGACAGATGTTTTCACTGCAAGAAGCTCATGTTTGAAACCCTTTTTCAGCACTTTGACTATCCCGTGGAATCGCTCCGTTTTATGGAGGGGACGAACTTTTCTGAGGCACTGAGTGAACGGCGTCCGGGGCTTGCAGCCATCGGGGAACTGGGGGTAGAGAGCCCACTCTGTCTTGCAGGGATCACTGAAGAGGATATCGCTGCCCTGAGGGAAGATCATAACTTAACAAGTGCAGTAGATGATGTGGGGTGCCTGGCAACGAGAGTTCCCTATGAAACTCCCATTACTGAAGAAGTCCTTAAAAGGATTGATGATGCAGAAGATTTCCTTCGTCAGCGGGGTTTTCGTGATGTCCGGGTTCGCTTTTTTGATGAGACGGCAAAGATAGAGGTAAACAAGGATGATTTGGAACGTCTTGTACGTCGGCCCTTTAGAAGCACTTATTTGGATCATCTTAAAGACCTGGGATTTTCCAGGGCCCTGCTCGATATGGAGGGATATCAAAAGGGAGCCCTTGATAAATTGGGGACACTTATGTAGCAGTAAATTGCTCAATGGAACGAATAGATTATAAAGGGCAAAATGGATATTATCTTTCACCCCATCGGTGTGATTCATACCCCCTACCAGGGAAAAGCGCCATATCAACCTGTTGAAACGGACGAGGGGGATTTCTGGCTGGAAGTACTACCTGAATATGAGCCAGGCCTTCAAGATCTGGAAAGCTTCCAATATATCTATGTCCTGTATTATATCGACCGCCTGGTCCGCGGGGTTTCCATGAAAGTGGAGCCCCTCTGGGCAGGCGAGATCGAGGTAGGGCTCTTTGCCAGCCGTTCTCCCCTGCGTCCGAATCCCATCGGGCTGAGTGTGGTTAAGTTGATTAAGGTCAATGGGAACAGAGTAATCACCACGGGGCTGGATGTCTTTGATGACACTCCCCTCCTGGATATCAAACCTTATATAAAAGACCTCGATTCAAAGGCGGATGCCAACTACGGGTGGGTAGAAAAGACGGGGGACCTTCGACACCTTGCACTGCACATTCTTGGCATTCCCCACGAATATTGATTTATGTCGGGTCGAGTTAGCGAATATGGAAAGGGGGCAAGACCCTTTGACCTCCTTTTCGCCGATTATGATGCCTGGTATGAAAGAGAACCGGGGAAATCCATTTTTACCATCGAGGCCTATGCCCTAAAGCAGGCCCTGCATCGTAAACCTGAGAGCTGTCTTGAAGTCGGTGTAGGGACGGGCAGGTTTGCGAAAAAGCTTTCTGTCAAGTTTGGCGTGGACGCGGCGTTTAAGCCCCTTTACATTGCAAGAAAAAGAGGGGCATTGTGTGTACAAGGGGTGGGGGAGCACCTGCCATTTCGGGGAAATACCTTCGATGTTTCCCTGATGGTTGTAACCCTTTGTTTTGTCAGTAATCCACAAAAGGTCATTAGAGAGGTATTCAGGATCCTACGACCTGGTGGTCAGATCGTAATAGGGATGGTGTTGCGGGAATCTCCTTGGGGGAAGACTTATGCAAAAAAGGCGAAAGAGGGACACCCCTTTTACACAATTGCATCTTTCTATTCCTGTGAAGAGATTATCCGTTGGTTGAAACTATCGGGATTTACAGATATCGGTATTCTTTCCACTCTGTTTCAGCCTCCGGGGAAACCGAATTATAAATTTGAGATGCCACGGGAAGGTTATGAAATATCAGCCGGCTTCACCGTGTTCAATGCGAAAAAGGCCGGTGACTGATATACTCTATCGGGTTGCACCTATCTTTTAGTAGCTTTCCTACTTGACGAACCTTATAAACTTCTCTAAAAGAGACAAGACAAAGGAAGGAGATACATCTTTCATGAGTGACCGAAACAGCTTGCGTGATATGCGATTAAAGAAGATAGAGGAACTGGCCGAGAAAGGGATTCCTGCCTTTCGAAACGATTTCCGTATTTCCCATAGACTCGGACAAGTTCTTGAACAGTATCAGGACTGGAGCGAATCAAAACTTGAGGGCCTTGATGTTTCTTTTTCTGTTGCGGGCCGGATGGTAGCACTTCGAAGTTTTGGCAAGGCAGCTTTCGTCCAGCTTATGGATATGACCGGTAAACTTCAGGCATACATACGTAAAGACAGTGTGGGGCCCGAGGCGTACGCGATCTTCAAGCGTCTTGACGCGGGTGACATAATCGGTGTGACGGGGAAGCTCTTCAGGACAAAAACGGGGGAGTTGACCGTTTTGGCGGATTCGGTTGACCTGTTGACGAAGTCAATCCGTCCACTTCCTGAGAAATGGCATGGATTGACTGATGTTGAAACCCGCTATCGGCAGCGTTATGTGGACCTGATTGTCAACCAGGACGTGAGAGAGATCTTTTTTAAACGAAATCGGATTATCCGTTTGATCCGCCAGTTCTTTACAGATATGGGATTTTTGGAGGTTGAAACTCCCATGATGCAGCCTGTCTGTGGTGGTGCAGCTGCCCGTCCCTTTGTAACTCACCACAACGCCTTGGATATGGACCTCTACCTGAGGATTGCCCCGGAACTTTATCTAAAGCGTCTTGTTGTCGGGGGGTTTGACCGCGTCTTTGAACTGAACCGGAATTTCAGGAATGAGGGCATCTCGACCCAGCATAACCCGGAATTTACCATGTTGGAGTTTTATCTTGCCTATGCAACGTATCACGATCTTATAAATCTGACAGAAACGCTTGTTACCCATCTCGTGGATAAACTTTACGGGGCGCGGAAACTTCCTTATGGTGAGATGACCATCAACTATGACGCCCCGTGGAAACGCATGTCTGTAAGAGAGGCAGTACTGAAATATTCCCCTGGAATTTCAGAGGAAATCCTTAATGATACCTCGAAAATGGAGCAGTATCTACGTGAAAAAACTGATGCAGAAGTTGTGGGCACTCTTAGCCGGGGCAAACTACTCGTAATGATTTTCGAGGAAACCGTTGAAGACAAACTTATTCAGCCGACCTTTATTACACACTATCCAGTAGATGTCTCGCCGCTCTCCAGGAGAAACGAGGAGGACCCTTCTCTGACAGATAGGTTCGAACTCTTTATAGCGGGCCGTGAAATCGCCAATGGCTTCTCGGAACTCAACGATCCGATTGATCAGAAGCAACGGTTTTTGAACCAGCTCAAGGAACGGCAGGCGGGAGATGAAGAGGCCCAACAAATGGACGAAGATTATGTTCGTGCCCTGGAATACGGGATGCCTCCAACGGCGGGGGAAGGGCTCGGAATCGATCGTCTCGTGATGCTTCTGACGAACGCCCTGTCTATTCGTGAAGTGATTCTTTTCCCCCTGCTCCGCTCCTCCAAGGACACGGATAATGAAGTATGAAACCTTCATTTCGCTTCGTTATCTGAAATCCAAACGGCGACAGTCATTTATTTCGGTTATCACGCTTATCTCCATTGCCGGTGTGACACTCGGAGTCATGGCCCTGATTATCGTCCTGTCTGTAATGCGGGGGTTTGAAAATGATTTGAAGGGTAAGATCCTTGGGATGAATGCAGACATCATAGTCCTGAGGAGCGGGGGTGTCATACGGGACCCTGGCCGGATAATGAAAGAGATCAAAAAGGTGCCAGGTATTATCGGGGCCAGTCCGTTTGTATATTCTCAGGCGATGGTTTCATCTACGATGTCTGCGACAGGCATAGTGTTGCGGGGCATCGATACCCGGACGATTGGGGAGGTGACCATCCTTCCGAAGATAATCAAGCAAGGCAAGATGGATCTAAAACCTCATGGGGGACTACCGGGTATCCTGATTGGAAGTGAACTGTCAAGAAGCCTGGGAATTCATCAGGGGGATGTGATTCGCGTGATCTCCCCGCAGGGTATGGTCATCACGCCGGCGGGAAGTATCCCCAGGTTTCGGCGGTTTCGAGTAGCAGGGGTTTTCGAGTCCGGCATGTATGATTATGATTCCGGTTTCGCCTTTATCGATCTGAAGGTTGCCCAGCAATTTCTTCGGCTCCGTGGGGGTGTCTCGGGGATAGAGGTAAAGGTAAGGGATATCTATGCCGTCAGGGATATTGGGAAAGAGATACGCCGAAAACTCCAATTTCCCTATTTTACACGTGACTGGATGGCAATGAATCGCAACCTCTTTTCCGCCCTGAGGCTTGAACGTATTACCATGTTTATCATCCTTACCCTGATTGTGTGGGTTGCAGCTTTCAATATCGTCAGTTCCCTCATTATGGTTGTCATGGAAAAGCACCGGGATATTGCGATCCTGAAGGCAATGGGGGCAACTAACCGGTCGGTGATGAAGATATTTATGCAGGAGGGGATGATTGTTGGTATATTTGGTACGTTTCTTGGCTCCTTGTTGGCCTTTATAGCTTGCAGCCTCCTGAAGAAATACCAGTTTATCAAGCTTCCTACTGATGTGTATTATATTTCAACACTTCCGGTCCAGATGTCCTGGTTTGATTTCATCATTATATCCGTCTCGGCGGTTGGGATATGTTTCCTGGCAACCTTATACCCGGCACGCAAGGCGGCCAACCTGCCGCCAGTTGAGGGGTTGAGGTATGAATAGGGAATTGCTAATTGCCAGAGATCTTAAAAAGACATTTTTTTCTGCTACGAGAAAGGTTGAGGTGTTAAAAGGTGTTGACTTGACGGTACGTCAGGGTGAATCAGTCTGCATTCTTGGGGTTTCCGGGACGGGTAAAAGCACATTGCTGCATATTCTCGGGACACTCGAAGTGCCAACTGGAGGAACCGTCCTTTATGAAGGCAGAGAGGTCTTCGGGTTTTCCCCGGATGAAAAGGCAGCGTTTAGAAGCAAGACCATCGGTTTTGTCTTTCAGTTTCATTACCTGCTCCCGGAATTTACTGCCTTGGAGAATGTCATGATGCCTGCCATGATTGCACGGATGCCGGCATCAAAGGCGAGGCATCGTGGTAAGGAGCTCTTACACAGGGTAGGGGTGGAGCATCGATTGAATCATAAACCCGGGGAGCTGTCGGGGGGTGAGCAACAGCGGGTGGCCATTGCACGTGCCCTGATGATGTCGCCAGCCCTGCTGCTTGCCGATGAGCCTACGGGAAATCTTGACACGGAAACCGCGGGAAAGGTTCACGAACTGATTCTTTCTCTGAATAAAACTGAGGCTCTTACACTGGTCGTTGTGAGCCACAACCCTGAACTGGCGGGATACATGGACAGCGCTTATACCCTGTTGGACGGACGGCTTGTAGCGAAGAAAACGTTAATGGAGGTATGATGTGAATATTGCAGATAAAAGGGCTGATAGGATAACCCAGCTTCCCCCGTATCTATTTGCGGAGATTGATCGGAAAAAGGCCTTTGTTCAGAATATGGGTGTGGATATTATCGATCTGGGTGTGGGGGATCCGGACCTTCCCACGCCAGAACATATCGTGAAGAAGATGCAAGAAATGGTTACCAAACCTGCCTATCATACCTATCCTTCCTATGCGGGTATGTACTCTTTCCGGGAGGCCGTGGCGGACTGGTATAAGAAAAGGTTTGACGTTATACTGGACCCGGATACGGAAGTCCTGACCTTGATTGGCTCAAAGGAGGGAATTGCACATATTCCCCTTGCCTTTATCAACCAGGGGGATGTGGGTCTTTATACCAGTCCAGGCTATCCCGTGTATCGAGTGGGTATACAGTTTGCGGGAGGGGAACCTTATCCTGCCCCCTTGCTCGAGGAAAACCGCTTTCTACCGGATCTGAATTCCATACCGGATGCAGTCAAAAAAAGGGCTAAGATCTTTTTTCTCAATTATCCAAACAACCCGACCGGTGCCGTTGCGGAGCCGGATTTCTACGAAGATCTAATTGCTATGGCCAGAAAATACGAGATTCTCATTTGTCATGATGCCCCCTATACCGAGATGAGTTATGATGGGTATCGACCCATGAGCTTTTTGCAGTTTGAAGGTGCAAAGGAGTTAGGTATTGAGTTTCACTCCCTTTCCAAGACCTACCGGATGACAGGCTGGCGCCTGGGATTTGCCGTGGGCAATCGCGACGTCATTCAGGCCCTCGGCAAGGTCAAAAGCAATATCGACTCCGGGGTATTCGAGGCGGTGCAAGCTGCAGGAATAGAGGCTCTGACCGGTAATCAGGCCTGTGTGCAGGAGATGCGCTTGGTTTATCAGAGGCGAAGGGATTTGATGGTTGAGGCCTTGAATGAAATGGGGCTTTCAGTGACCCCGCCAAAGGCAACCTTTTATCTCTGGATCAAGGTCCCTCCCAGGTTTAGCTCTGCAGAGTTCGCTACCAAGGTTCTGGAAGAGACGGGGATCGTGATTACACCCGGCAATGGTTTCGGAGCGGAGGGAGAAGGCTACGTGCGCATGGCGCTGACAGTGAATGAAGCCCGTTTGAGAGAAGCTGCGTTAAGGCTTTCCAGATTGGAGTTTTAGTAGAGTACCCGTGGCTATTTCCGTTTAATGATAAAGTGAATAGGCAGGCCGGAAAAGTCAAAAACCTCCCGCAATTGTGTTGACAGGAAGCGCCGGTAGGCAGAAGGAATGGCGTCAGGCGCATTGGAAAAGAGGATGAAGGTTGGAGGGAAGGTTTTGAGTTGTGTCCCATACAGGATTTTTATTTTCTTTCCCCTGTAGTGACCGGGGGGATGTTTAGCCACAATTCCCTTAAGGTATTGATTAAGCAGCGGGGTTGCCACCTTTTTTTGCCCACGATGGTAAATTTCGATGGCTGTATCCAGAATCTTTGACGTTCTTTTACCGGTGTGGGCAGATATGGAAATTACCGGAGCAAAAGAAAAAAAAGGGAGATCTCTATAGACCCCCTGAACGTAAGTCTTGAATGTGTTCGTTTCTTTTTCTATAAGGTCCCATTTGTTCAGGGCGAGGAGGCTCCCTTTGCCTTTATGTATGATAAGATCGGCAATCTTAGCATCCTGATCCGTTACACCCTGGGTGGCATCTATCATCAGTACGGCGATGTCGCATCGATCAATGCTCGAAATGGCAGAAACCACCGCATACCTCTCTACCTTTCGGGAGATGCGGCTCTTGCGCCGGATGCCGGCGGTATCGATGAGGGTGACGGGGAGATCGTTGTACGTAAGTGTTGTGTCGATGGCATCTCGGGTTGTTCCCGCTTTATCCGACACAATTACACGTTCCTGCCCGATGAGGCTATTTACGAGAGATGATTTACCCACATTGGGTTTCCCCACGATGGCAAGCCGGAGCCCTTTCGTTTTATCTTCTTGGGAAGAGATATTATCCAAGAGAGGTGCCGTGGCTTCCATCAGCTCCTGAATGCCTGATCCATGGAGAGCAGAGATTGGAAAGATCTTTTGGAGTCCGAGGCTGTAAAAATCCAGAATACGACCCTCGTGGGATGTATGATCGATCTTATTTACAAGGAGGAAGACGGGTTTTTGCGTTTTGATAAGGAGACGCGCGAGGTCGTTGTCATTCGGAATGAGTCCGCTTTTTCCGTCCACCATAAAGAAAAGAATGTCTGCTTCCTCGATGGCCATCTGGCACTGTAACTGTACCTGTTTTCTGGTTGGTTCGTCAGGGTTGGGCTCAAATCCTCCCGTATCGATGAGGGTCACAGGAAAGGTATCAATAAGGATTGTCTCCCCGTAATTTCGATCTCGAGTGACCCCGGGGATGTCTTCCACAACTGCCTTTCTGTGACCCATGAGGCGATTGAACAGGCTCGATTTGCCCACGTTGGGCCGGCCGACAATGGCAATAATGGGTTTTTTTGTTGTTGCGCTCATCGAAGGGAGTTATGGCATATCACTGCTTTTACAAAAAGAAGAATCAATCTATGCCAGGGTTAGGTTTTAACGAGGCCTTGCTCTGAGAAATCTCTAACGATGAAGGGTGTGCTTAATTTGGCAAAGTCTGTGATGGTAAAATTCCGTGTCATGTATTATGTTTCAGGCTTATAGGTGTTGTAGGATTTATCACAGCTTGGCAACCTTGCGAAAGTGATGCCCATAGATAGCAAAAGTGATAGCCTGAGGCAACAGCCCGGGTTTGCGAAAAATTGTCCAGAATAGCATTTTCCAGTACTGGAAACGTTCCTTCCCTATAATTCCCAATTGAACGTTTGCCTG
>Ga0114934_10003321_pt1 | contig 10071 bp, 10 predicted proteins | sample 4SBtaG_2_FD_99695 | JGI IMG/M metagenome (GOLD analysis project Ga0114934, IMG submission 99695) | Deep subsurface microbial communities from Kolumbo volcano to uncover new lineages of life (NeLLi) - 4SBTROV10_white metaG | ecosystem: Environmental > Aquatic > Marine > Volcanic ...
AATCGACTGATCTGTCCTGTGCCCAAAGGGATTCCTCATCGATCACTATGAGAATGAACTCTCTTTTGTCTCAAATGATCCTTCGGGAAAAGATTTCTCTTCTCGCCGGAAAGGACGGCATGAACACGCCCGGAATTTTGCGTTTCCTCATTCCGACGCTCGAAATGGCAAACAGACCCGTCGGCGTGGGCGGTGTTCCGGCTACCTATTTTGGAGCAGGGATTTCATTTGCCGCTATATGGGACACGACTCTTATTCGGGCGGTTGCCAAAGCCATCGGCGCGCCCGAGGGGAAAGCTGATGGCTCCCAAAACCGGCCTTTACCGGCCTGGAGTGAAAAGCAAAAACGGCAGCCAACTGTTGGTCAATGGAAAACTGTCCGTAAACAACTGGGGAAATCACGATTTTCAACTCCGTAGTAAACGAATTTTTATGAAAAAGGGAAAGCCTGTCTCTATCAAGGCGGATTATTTTGAAGTGGGAAATGCGGCACGTGTCCGGCTGGAATGAGAACCCAACACCGAGGAAACGTTTGATCCCCGGGCTGTGAAACTAGATCGTCAAGCCGATGCGGCTATTTTGTGGGCGGGATTGAACCACATGTTGGAAGGAGAAGGATTGGATCGTGCCGGCATGGACTTGCCCGGAGCTCAGAAGAAGCTGATTCAGCCCGTGGCCCGGGCACAAAAAACACCGGGGTGATCTTTTTTGGGGAAACGCCGGTTTGCATGGCCGATTGGGTTTCGTCGGTGCCTGCTATTTTGGATGCCTTTTATCCCGGGCAGGAGGGAGGACATGCCCTGACGGACATCCTTTTCGGGGATGTGAGTCCCTCGGGCCGCCTGCCGTTGACCTTTCCCAAAAGTTGGAAAGATACTCCTGTGCACGACTCCTATCCGGGGCGGAAGGAAGTGGCCATTTATAAAGAAGGGATTTTTGTAGGCTACCGCTACTATGACCGAAAAAATAGTGAGCCCCTGTTCCCGTTTGGGTACGGACTTTCGTACACAACCTTTGCCTACAGCGATTTGAAGATTTTCCCGAAAACCATCAGTCAAAAGGACACGGTTCAGGTACAGCTCCGGATCACAAACACCGGAAAAATGGCCGGGGACGAGGTGGTTCAGTTGTACGTGCACGATGTTAAGGCCAGTTTGCCGCGTGAAGTTAAGGCATTGAAGGGATTTGTCCGGGTAAGCCTGAAACCGGGTGAAAGCAAGTGGGTGACGTTTAAATTAAACAAAAAACACCTGTCGTTTTACGATCCAAACGCCAAAAAATGGATAGCCCAGCCAGGCTGGTTTGAGGTACTGGTTGGAAGTTCATCACGGAATGTTCGGTTAAAAGGGAAGTTTTTGCTTAAGTAAATTTGCCAACGCGAAACAAATAAAAATCCCGGCACTGTCAAAGCGCCGGGGACTTTTGATCATTCACCCTGAAAACTGGCAACTGCGCGGTCCGTGTTTTCGTAGGTTTCAAAAATAGTAATCAGCTTTGTAATCATAAAAAGATTTTTGATTTTTTCAGTGGCAGAAGAAATTTTCATCTTGCCACCGGCATTTTGAACCGAGGTTAAGCAAGCCATTAAAATTCCCAGCCCGGAGCTGTTCATCCATTTTACCTTGCTCAGGTCAATAACGATTTTTGTTATTTTATCCTTGAGCAAACTTTTTACTTTTTCATGAACTTCCATTCCCTCAGGTCCACCCATTAAGTTTCCTTTCAGATAAAGAACAGCCACATCTCCACGAATTTCTTCCTTAATCTGCATAAAGGGTTTCCTCCTTTTTTTACCTGCTTTAGTGACGAATAAAAGACTATTCGTAGAATCCAACCGAGAAATGAAAAAATAATCTTTTTAATTTAAGATAAATTGGATCGTTATGCAATGACAAAATTAGACTGTATGGTCTTTTAAGGTTTGGGCGATTTTAATTCCTGTTTGGGCTTGAATTTTGTCAGAATGACCTCCGTCCCTTTGGGGGAAAAGTGAAATGCAACGTTGTCCATGAGTGATTTTTGAATTAAAATCCCCCGACAATTTTCCCGCATAATGTTTTCGGGTGCAAGCGGATCGCAAATGGAGCTCGGTTGAAATCCCTTTCCCTGATCTTTTACGTGAACTTCAATTCGATCTCTTAATCCCTTAATGGTAATTTGAACTGTTTTGTTAGGATCCTTTTTGTTTCCGTGGACGATTGCGTTGGTAATCGCTTCCGTTGCCGCGATAACAACATTGTCCCGATTTTCAGGGCAGTAATTGAGGTTGATGAGAGCCTTTTCCACAAACAGGGCAGCATCTTCAATTTTATCCAATTGACTGGGTAACGTCAGTTTGTATGTTTTCATGAAGATTTTTGTAAGCGTTTCATGAAATGAGTCCACTTCAGTAAGAGGCGAAGGCCTCTCAATATTGGTTGTCTATTTTGCGCCGCTATGAGCATCCTTCAGGATGCTTCCTCTTCCTAGCCCGGGGGGTGACCCGCGGGCGGGGATTCAATAATCAAAAAAAGATTTTACACACCGCCTGTGAAGAAAGGGGTCATTGAATAATACAATCAAGCATTATTTAAATATACAGAAAATTTCCAGGCGATGCAAGCCTGAAAACTCTCCATTTAAAAATGCCACAACGCCTGTAATTGGATCTGATTGATCAAATAAGGTCTTTCGTCCCTGTTTTTTACCCGAAGAGTGGAAATGGAAACGATTCCCTGTTGGCGTTTTGAGTTTAACAAATATATTTTTAGAATCGGGCCATAGTTTCTAAATAATTTAGGTTTTTCCGATTTTTGAAGCCTATTTAAAACAATCTTATATGACCATTCTTTTCTAAAATATCCCTGGAAACCGCCAAAGACTCGAAATGTTTGAAAAACGGGGAAATCTACTATCAGAGAAAAATAGTGATTATGCCGGTTCAGCAGAGGCTGTTCGGAAAAGGCATCCCAAAACAGACGCCCATTTTCTTCAAATTCCAGGCGGTAATAAGCGGAAAGATTAGTTTGCCCGAATAGCCTCCAGAAAAGCGAATCTGTTATTGAAAATTCTCTAAACACGTAGCTTTTAACCTGCTGCAACAGGTATTCAAAGTCGTAATCGGTGTAATTGGCAAGAACTTCAGCTCGCTGTTTAAATTTAAAATTGGGAAGCTGAGAATAATTCAAATCCGAATATATATTAAAAATCCGGTTCCAATTGTTGTCCGCGCTCTTTTGAGAAAACAAATAGACGAGGTGTCTGAGCCGAACATTTCCGCCAATTTTCATCTGAAAGTGAGGAGAAAAAAGGTGCGTCCATTCGATCAAATGAATGGTTCGCAGTTCATCGCGATCGTCAAAATTGGAGCTGTCCGGCGTGTCATATTGCAATCGACTGGCCGAATTTTGAAAAATCAAACTGTCCTGAGCGCCGAGATAGAAAGACAGGTAGCTGCGGATTTCCAGCAAGCGATTCTTGTTGTCGGGTGTACCTGGAATTCCGCTAAATGGGTTGACCTGAAGAGACCGGGAAAAAGTGTACGCTTCCGATTCGTATGTATAAAGCATTGTCAAGGATGAGGCCAGAGAATTGTGACGAAATTGAAGTCCTGTTTCGGTGGTTACGCCAAGGTTTTCTCTGTTTCTATTTCCCCCATTGGCAGTCAATAATCCCTGGTCGATGTGAGTGTCGCGGGAATAAAATGTGGAAATCTGCGTCATTTTCAGCGATCGGGAAATGGGATATAACAAATAATTGGACAGCCGCCTGCTTTTTCCGCGTCTGGATTCCAGATCGCCCTTTGTTGAAATATAATAATCTCTGCGCGTGTTGTAGTAGCGAAAGGAAAGGGAATCCAGCGTCCCCGGGTAGAATTCTTTTGAAATTTTATAGCCGATCCCAAAGTCGTAGTCCCTTCGCTTTCCCAATTGATTTCCCTGCCAATTCAATCGAATCCTGTTGACATAACCCTGCCAGGGGAAAGGGTCCAGCGCAGCGTTTGTAAAATAATATAATCCCCGGTCCCGCTGTCCCTGGCGTTGATCCCATTTTTCTCCAAGAATGCTTTTCATCTGAATAGTCTTGAAAAGAGATGTTTGCAGTCCCCACGAAAAAAGGTGTGTTCTGGCGCTGTTCTTGTAGCCGGTTTGTTTGTCAATGTAATTGGAGGAAGTCACCCGAAAAATCTGATTTACCCCATTTCGAAAGCGACTCCGGTATTCAAATAAAATTTGAGTGTTGTCACGCCATTTATTCTGAGAAAGAGATGTTCGAAGCAAATTGCTGACATAATGGTTTTGAATGATGAGTGAACGGTGTTTTGGGAGTGTTTTTGCATAGTTCAAATCGCCTTTCCATGTGTAGGATGTGTAATTTTGTTGAAAATTCAGGTTAATGTTTGGGGGGGACGTTTGAGAAAGTAAGGGCGATGTCGCAAGTCCCAAAAGGGGGAAAAGAAATGAAATGAACGATGCCGGGAATTTTGCATTCATATTCCGCTAAGAACCGGTTTTTTCTTTTTGTTTTTTGTTCTTTCGCAAGAAAGAAAAAAGAGAATTGGTTTTTTCCTCTGTTTTGATGATTTCAGAATTTTGCACTTCCTCGGGATTAATGGCTCCCCCGGAAATGACCAATTTTATGGCTTCTTCAATGGGCATGTCCAACTCAATAGCGTCTTCCTTCGGAACAAACAATAAAAAACCTGAGGTCGGGTTGGGTGTGGTTGGAAGAAAAACGCTGATGAGGTCTTTGGGTGCTTGATTTTGAACTTTTCCCCTGGTATCCTGTGTCATGAAACCGATAGAATAAATACCCTTTCTGGGGTACTCAATTAGCATAGCTTTCCGGAAAACTTCTCCTTTATCTGAAAATAGGGCCTCCATAATTTGCTTGAGGGTCATATAAATGCTGTTGAAGAAGGGAATTTTGCCAACAATCCAATTTCCAAGATCAAGTAATTTTCTGCCAACGTAAAACCTGGTCAGCATTCCAACCAGGATAATCAGAAGAATCATTACAAGAATTCCAGACCCCGGGATGCGATGATAATAATTTGCGATTCCAAAAACCCGAACAAAAAGAAATTGGAGAAACCCGGTCATCCAGCTGTCAAAAATAATGAATATTTTCCAAAAGATGTAAATCGTTAAAGCGATAGGAGTAAGTACAATAATTCCGGTTAGAAAATAGCTTTGTATTTTTTTGGAGAATTTTTGGTTCATGGCTTCACACTGTTTTTATATTATATGATCGTCGTTTGTGAAAATGTCATTATGAGTCCGCCGCACGCTTCGTCAAGCTCAGCGACGGGGCGGCGGACGAAGAATCTATTTTTCCCCGCCTGAGTCGGACACGCGACAGGCTCAGAATGAAACCCTTCTTTAAAGTTTGCCGAACTAAAATTACACAAGATAGTCATCGTCTTTGTTTCGATCGGGAAGAGTCCTTGGATTTGGGAACCATCAGGTAAATTGTTTCCCCCTTTTTGGCCAATTTGTATTTTTCTCTGGCAATCTTTTCCTGATAGGCTGTGTCTTGTGTTAGCCTTGAAATTTGTTTGTGTAAATCGCTTTGTTCCTTTTTTAGGGAATTTATTTTTTCCCGGGTCTCTTTTTCCTGCCTGCTCAAGCGAATTTGGGTAATCACGCCATAATCACTTATAATGAAATAATAAATGACGGCAATCCCAAAGGCAATCCATAGAATGGCTTTAAAAAATTGCGTGGTTGTTCTTGTTTTTCTAATTCGGCGATTTTGCAAGGATACCCGTCCCATTTGAAAAAAGATTGAATGTTAAATAGCAGTTTGTCAAAAATATCATTTTGAGTCCCGAGGTTGCCGGACGAAGAATCTATCCCCCTACCGGAGATTCTCTTCTTTTGAGTGGGACATGCAACAAGCTCAAAATGAGACTTTTCCTTAAAGTTTGCCAAACAACAGTTGTTAAAGACCTTTTGAATTGTAATTGTAATTTTTATATTTTCAATGAAACTGATTAAGCTGTGGTTCCTACGAGAGTTTTTATTTTTAACTCTTGAAAGTTGCCATAAACATGCCATCGCGACCACAGTTGATTTCCCCAAATGGCAATGCATTTCCTTTGTTGTGCGGACGCGGATAATGTTTGTTTCAACCCGCGCATGTGCCAGAAATAAACATTTTTTTACTTCCGCATTTGATTTCTGGGAATCGATCCGACCCTTTTTCAAACCCCATCAGGAGCAATGTGTTTGCAGATCGGCTCGGAAGGGTTCAAACAAACCGCCTCACACCGTTAGATTTCTATGTAATAATTTTATCTACGATTGATTTATCTACAAATTTTCCAAATCAATAAAAGATATAAAAAAAAAGCTGAATTTCAAATAAGAAATTCAGCTACAGGGGGAAAGTTATTTAATTTGTGAAAACGTTTTGTGCGGTTTCCCGAATCAGAAATTGATTTGCCGCGAAAAATTCAATTCTAACAAAACAGCCGCGCAAAAGCAGCCGCAAACAGGAATCCGCTGAAGGCGCATACTGAATTTACAACGTCATTATTGATCCATTCTTTTCCGCTTTCAAAAATTGTTTTTGTATTGTTGCAGTGAATACGTCTCTCCGTAATTTTGTGACAGACCGTACATCGGAATTGTGCCTGAAGAGTGGCTCCAAACAGGCTATCCACGAGGCTTGCTGCAGCGCCGGCAATTGTGACGATGAGAACCGCGCGAATGGGTGAAAGGAAAAGATGAGGTGCCTCCGAAACTCCAACAGCAGCGATGAAAAAAGAACCCATCAACGCCCCGGATAGCCCCATGGCAGAGATTCCCCCCGATGTACCAGGAATAACTTTTTTGAAGGTCGTAATCAGGCGCGGAGATCTCCTGGAAAGAACCCCGATTTCCGTGGCCCACGTATCGGCGGTTACGGCGGCCAGGGACCCCAAATATATAACATACCAGATGGGTTTTGGCCAAATGTACCAGAAAATCATCGAAAGCCCGGCCATTCCTCCATTTGCCAGCACCTGTGCCCAATCCCTTTGAGATGATTTCTCGAAAAGCAGATTAGATTCTGCTTTTCTTGATTTCCACATTTTGGATAAAATGCTGGACGTAATGAAAAATGTGAGAATGGGCCCCGCCCAGAGCCAGCCACCTACACCAAAAATAAGTGTTCCCAGGAGGAAAAGAGCTACCGTGCCGCTGGGATCCAGGAAACGCGCACGGAAAGATAAAAGTCCAACCAGAGCTGCAAGCGTCAAACCGATTGAAAATTGTGTCAGTAGCTCTGGATGTGCGATGGCCAAATGCAGCACAAAAGTGCCTGCCAGTGGCGCAGTGATGTTATCCGATCCCGCCCACGAAAGGGTTTCGGTAACGGTGGAAACGAGAGCCGTTAAAAATGCAATCCACAGCAGGGCAGTCCACGACATAGACTGCCGTTGAAGAAAGTGAATACCTAACACAACAATGAGAAATGTTGTGACCCCAAATACAAGTGAGCCTTCAATAGACTTTCCATCACGAGTTATTTTAAATATGTGTGCGTTTTTAATATTTTCTCCCACAATGGCTGCAAAGGCGTCAGAAAAGGCCAGAATAAGGGTCCCAATTTGGAGAATGAGTGGGTAGCGATTCCAAAAAAGAACGGCCATTAAAATAATTGAAATGGGATAAAAAACGGTTCCGTAAGTGGTGCGTTCGGTTTCGTGCATTCCTTTGAAGGCTTCGGCCTTGAGCGAAATGGCATTAATGATTGTGAAAATACTTGCGAGGACAATCAGGGGAATATTGGTTTTGAAAAGGTACGGGGTAAAAAAAACAACAATTCCTGTGGAAATATGAACAAACTTACGCGTTACCTCCGGTGACCATCCCAGGGCAGAACGAGTTTTTTCCGCAATTCCGACAAATAAAAAAAGGATCAGGAACAAACCGGTTAGATAAAGCCATTCGGTTGTTGTGGGCATTAAAAATTCTCCTTAAAATAAACTTTTTCCCTTTTTCTTTTTTCAGAATTAAATGTAATAATTTTTTATTTGATGTCAAATAGAAAAAGACTTTTTTTTGAGAGAAAAAGGAATTGAGTGCAAAAAAACAATCTATTGGGGAATACAGAAAAATAAATGAAACTTTTGAAGGGGGTGAACCTTCGTAAAGTAACGAAGGATTTCTATTTAGAATTCTTTCGTAACGTAAAAATGGCCGCCCGCAGCCGGACTGGCCCGAATAGTCGTACAAGCGTTTTTTTCGGCGTTTTGGCTTTGGAATGCCTCGAAATCCATTGTGTCTTATTTATAATGCAATAAGATTAAAAGGCTGGTTTTTTTCAAAATTATTATTTAAATTTCCAAGAGAAATGATGTTTTTTATCATATTACATGATATATTGCAGGTAGTTGAAGACATACAACCTGCTAATCGGAGAATACGGAAAAGGTAACTATCGATGTGTATTTGCATTGAATGAATTTTGAAGGTGAACCGTTCAACGTCAAAAAATAAATTAACTAACAGGAGGTGCCATGAAAACCTTAAGAATGTCCATGATGCTTTTCATTGGAGGTATTATTTTTACGGCTTTTGCTCGGGCTCAGCTGCCCCAAACACTTCCCCGAACCGCCGTTCCTTCCACACCCACTGTACGGGGGCTCAAGGATACGGTAGGCTTTGCCATTTCTGCTGAGCAAATGGATTTGACCGTTCGCCTGAGCCGCAAGGCCGATACCAAAATGCTGTCCGAAAATGCCCAAAAATATCATTTAAAAGAAGGCAGTTTTTTCATCGCCGGCATTTCGCCTCACGACGATTTCATCTACGCAGGGCCGGTTTATTCTCATCTTTATCCTTATTTAAGGGCAAAACGCATTGTCATTTTTGGCGTCTCGCACTATGCACGGCGCTGGCATGTGGAGAACACTCTTATTTTTGACGCTTTCAAACAATGGCGCGGTCCTTACGGACGAGTTCCTGTTTCAAGTCTGAGAGAGGAAATTCTTGGCAAATTACCCAAATCGGATTACATCGTCAGTAGCCCGATGCAGGCTGAGGAACATTCCGTGGAGGCTTTAATCCCCTGGCTTCAATATTACAACCGGAACGTGGAAATTGTGTCCATTCTGGCACCCTACATGAGCTGGAACAAATTGGACAGCCTTTCTCTCGATCTTTCCCGAGTTCTGGGGCAAATCATCCGGGAAAACCATTGGAAACTGGGCAAGGACATTGCCTTTTTAATCTCCAATGACTGTTCTCACTACGGAGACCAGGGCTGGGGCGGACGGAATTTTGCTCCCTTTGGCGTGGATTGCCAGGGACTGAAAAAAGGTACGGCCCGAGACCGGAATATCGCTCACGAAACCCTTTGCGGCACGCTGACTTCGGCCAAAGTACGGGATTTTTACGGTCGGGTGCTGGATCCGAAAGATTATCACAAATACAAAGTCACCTGGTGCGGCCGATTTGCGGTTCCTTTTGGAACCAACACACTGGTTCACTTAATGAAAGTGCTCAATCACAAACCGCTTATCGGCGATTTCCTCCGCTACGGGGACAGCGTGGAATTGGGTGAATTGAAGGTTCGCCAAACCGGAATGGGCGTTACCGCTCCGGCTAACTTACACCACTGGGTGGGCTACGTTGCTATTGGGTACAAATAGAATTTGGTGAGTAAGTGCTCTAATCCATAAATTCAGTCGCTTGGCAAATTTTAAGGCGGGCATTCTGAGCTTGCGGGGTGCCCGACTCAGACGGGGGAAAATAGATTCTTCGTCTGCTGCCCGGTGGCTGAACTTGTCGAAGCATGCGACGGACTCAGAATAGTATTTTTGCCAAACTACGACGGATTTACCGAATATTTGAAAGAACTATCAAGTGATTCCTATCTTCCATGGGTATCCCGATTTGTTGTATTCTATTGGATTAAGGGTAAGTGAAGTTGTAAAATTAATGGTGCAAGATAGTGATCCCGTTAGAAATCCTCGTTGCTGGTTATAATAAATTATTTATAAAGAATTTAAAAATCTCATGTTAATTTCTAACGGGGTTGATACGATGCGAGGCAAATTATGAATGGAGAAATCATTACGATAGTTCTTGTTGCGATTTC
>Ga0114934_10003324_pt1 | contig 10070 bp, 8 predicted proteins | sample 4SBtaG_2_FD_99695 | JGI IMG/M metagenome (GOLD analysis project Ga0114934, IMG submission 99695) | Deep subsurface microbial communities from Kolumbo volcano to uncover new lineages of life (NeLLi) - 4SBTROV10_white metaG | ecosystem: Environmental > Aquatic > Marine > Volcanic ...
AACGCAATTTGGAACCATTGCTCCGAACTTTATTTTTTTTGAAATCTAATATCAAAAATATTTCTTATTTTTGTTTTCAAAAAAATCGTTCTCGCAATGGAACTTCGTTTAGCGACCCTTTATCGCCAATTAGAACAAACGAAATAGCAGAATGAAAATTGAGAGAATAAATGGATAAAATATTAATTACAGGAGTAGCTGGATTTGTTGGATTTCATACTGCAAAAGAACTATTAGAAAAAGAACAGCAAATAATCGGAATTGATAATGTAAATAATTCCTACGATATAACACTAAAAGAATATCGTTTATCAAAGCTGAAACACTTTAAAAGTTTCACTTTCTACAAACTTGATATTGCCAATCTTGATGAATTAAAAAAAATATTTTCTCAAAACAAAATTGAAAAAATAATTCATTTAGCAGGTAAGGCAGGAGTTCGGAAAAGTTTAGAAGAACCCCAAGAATATATTAGTTCAAATATTGTAGGAACAGTAAATTTATTAGAATTATCAAAAGATTACAAAATTAGCAGTTTTATAAACGCATCTTCATCATCAGTATATGCAGAAAATGAAATACCCTTTGTTGAAAACAACTGTATCAATAAAATAAGTTCACCTTATGGTGTTACAAAACGAGCAACAGAACTTTTTACTTATTCATACCATTTGAATTACAAGTTAAATATTGTAAATTTTAGGTTTTTTACTGTTTACGGTAGTATTGGCAGGCCAGATATGAGTATTTTTAAATTCATAAAATTAATTGATAATAATAAGACAATTCACATCTTTGGAAATGGAGAGCAAACAAGAAGTTTTACATTTGTTGACGATATAGTAAATGGGATAATTAAAGCATTAGAATTAACAGGTTTTGAAACAATAAATTTAGGAAACGACAAAAGATATTCATTAAATTACCTGATTAAGGCAATAGAAAAAGGAATAAACAAAAAAGCAAAAATAAATTATGAAGATATAAATAGTTTAGATATGGTTGATACTTTACCAGACATACAAAAAGCAAATGAATTACTAAATTGGAAACCTAATATTGATTTAGACGAAGGAATTTTGAAAACTGTAAATTGGCATATTGAAAATAGAGATTTGGTTAATAAAATTAATTTGTAAGGAGTTTATAAAACAAATAATAGCCATAATAGGAAACGCAAATTTCGCAACACGATGATTGATTACCAGAAATATGTAATTATAGGAACAGCAAGAACAGGAACGACAATGTTATGGTCTTATCTAAATTCGCATCCGGAAATTTTGTGTTTGCGTGGAGTTTTTGGAGCAACTCAAAAGATAAATTTTGGGAAATATTACGATAGTTTACCAGACGAATGTTTTGATGTGAAATTGATAAATCAACGAAATACCCAACCGGTAGAATTTTTAGAAAAATATGTATTCAAAAACTATCAGAGGGATTATAAAGCAGTAGGATTAAAATATTTCTATGACCATGACAAGCATTTGGATGATAAAAACAGTTTGATAAATTATTTTATCAAAAATAAGGATATTAAAATCATTCATGTTAAACGAACAAATTTGTTAAAAACGCTATATTCATACAAAAGAGCTTTAAATAACAAAAATTGGCATGGCCAAGAAATGAATGAATTTAAAATCGAATTATCCATAAATGAATGTGAAATTTATTTCAATGAAATCACTAAACAACAACAGCAATTTGATGCTTTATTCAAAGGCAGGATTTTTCAAGTTAATTATGAAAAGTTCATTTCAAAAACATCTGAAATACTTGATGATGTTCAAACTTTTTTAGGAGTCTCAAATCAAATACAACAAAATGAAATCAAGCAGAATGTAAATAGACCACTTAATCAGGTAATTTTAAACTTTGAAAAGTTAAAAAAACATTTTAATAACACAGTTTACTCACAATATTTTAACTTAAAATAATGAATACAAAATATAATTTATTTCCAAATTATTTTGACCAACAATTTGATTTATCAGTAAATCAAAAAACTTTGGTTATTGGAATTGGTGGCGGTAGTGATATAGTCGGTGCGTTTGGTATAGCAAGCATATTAAAATCTAAATCACCAGAAATTATAATAGAATATGCTTTGTGTGTATCTAAAAAAGAGAATTATAATGGGTTTAAACAAATAAATCACTTTTTACATAAAAGGACAGAAAAAAATGTTGATAATAAGGAAATATCTCCTTCGCTTATCTTAGCCAATAAAATGAGAGAATTTGATAAACATTTGCCCAATCCATATTTAATTTCCCGTCCCAAGCCATCAAAAGAAAATCAAAAGGAAGTAACAAGTGCAATAAATTCAGCTTTGTCTGAAATTAAACCTAAGAATATTATTGCAGTGGATTTAGGAGGTGACTCGCTTACTTGCGGAATGGACGGCAACGAGTTTGGGTTTGACAGAACGGGAATTAGAGCATTACAAGAAATTGGCATTCCATTTACATACATTGTATTAGGTTTAGGTTGTGATGGAGAGTCGACAAAAGAAATGTTACAAAATGCTATTGATAGAGAAGTTGAAAAAGGCTCTGTCTTTGGTTCATTTCGAATGGATAAAATTATCGAACAGATGTTACCTGTAAGTAAAAATCTATTAGCTGAAGACAGAACCCCCAGTATTATTGCAAAAGCTTATTCAGAAATACAGAAAGATAATAAAAAATCTTTTGAACTTAGCAAGATACAAAGACACAGAAAACCGCTAATTCCAAATAAGTGGTTAATAACAGGAATTGCTTTTGATGGTTTGAAATTTTCAGGAAAATGTAAAAAAACAAACAACAGATGAAAAAAATAATTGCCGTAATAGGAAATGCAAATATTGAAAACGATATTGAAAAACAGAAAATATCTTTTGAATTAGGGAAACTAATAATTGACAATGGTTTTGTTTTGGCAACAGGTGGTTTAGGTGGAGTAATGGAGTATGCGTCAAAAGGAGCAAAAACATCTGAAAAATATACAGAAAATTCAATAATTGGAGTTTTACCAGACTACAATTCTGACAATGCAAACAAATATATCGACATAGCAATACCAACAGGCTTTGGGTTAGCAAGAAATCTAATGCTAATAAGTATGGCAAATGCAGTAATTGCAATTGGTGGTGGTTCAGGAACATTAAATGAAATATCAGCATCTTGGCAAATGAATAAACTTATAATTGGTTTGCAAGTGAACGGATGGAGTGAAAAACTTTGTGGCAATCCACTTGATGAAAGAAGAAATGATATTATTTATTGTGCAAAAAATGCGAGAGAAGCAATTGAAATTTTAAATAATAAAATTTCATACTATCAAATACGAAAATTCACAGGAATAAATAAGCCAAGAATTAAAAAAGATAAAGCAGAACAAATAGTTACCAAATATTTTAAAACAAAAAACAAAGTCGATTTTTTAGGAAAAGGAAGTGAAGGTTTTGTTTTTACAGATAATCAATTCATTTATAAACTAATTGACAATACAGAACAAAAATTGGAATTGTATTGGTCTTTGTTATCGCTTTCTGAAACCTTGAAAAAGCATCAAGAAATAAACACAATACCTAATTTTGAAGTTTCATTTTATCAAAAACAATATATTTTAATTAAATACAAATTTGAACAAACAAATGAATTTGTAGAAAATACCAAAGTCGATATTGATAAATTCGTTGAATTATTAAAGCAATTTCACAGGATTAATTGGACTTTAACCGATTTTAAACCACAAAATTTAAGAGTTACAGAACAAGGAGATTTATTTGTTATTGACTTGGGAAAAAGTTTTTTGCCAATCTCTGATTATTTATTTACAAGTATGTGCCGTAGAGCATTTGTAACATATAAATTACAAGGGAAATTATCAAATCCACAAGATTTTAAAAAATATTTATCGTCTGTTAATGAAAAAACAGATTTCTCGCTAATGACTGAATTTGGTTTTATTGAAGACGATTTAAGACAAGAATTTAACGCATTTTACAAAAATGTTATAACTGTTGGCAAAAAAGATATTCTAAACCCTATTATAAAAAGTGTTTTTAGTAGTTTAAAAGTAAATAATGTTTTTGATTATGGTTCAGGATATGGCGATATGTCTAAACTTTTAAAAAATATAAATTTATCAGTTACAGCTTATGAACCTGACGAAAAAGTAGTTGAAAAATATAGAAAAAAATATTATCAAAACATTGATATTTTAAACTATGCTAAAACTAAAGAATTAATTGCCAATAAAACAAAATTTGATAGTGTTCTGTGTTCTCTGGTTTTATGCCACCCTTTGGCTGAAACCAAAGAAAAACGATTAAAAATTATCAATCAAATTATGCTTGATATTACAGCTCTTTCAAAAAAATATGTTGTTATGGTTGTTTGCAATCCATTATATACATACCAAACTTGTTCAAGCTTACAGCAACGTATTTTACCCGATAATTTTGATTATAAGAACGAAACAAAATTCATAAAAAAGATATATTCATCAGGTAGAAAACGTTTTGATATTCATAGACCTTTGGCTTTTTATGAAAATTTATTTGAAAATTACAATCTTAATATAAAAGAAATTATACAAACAAATGATGACCAAAACACAAATGGAATATGGAATTCTGATTTTATAATTTTTGTTTTAGAAAAAAATGATGAAGCCTAATATATTGATGTTTCATAGGGTAAATTTAAATGAAACCCATACTTTCAATGACTTGTATTATAAACGTAATATGGTATGTGAGATTAAAGAAATATTTGCATTAATTGATTCTTATTTAGAACGAGGACAAAAATTTGGTAGCATAGAGCAGTGTTTGAAATCGCAAAATTATTTTCATTTAGTTTTTGATGACGGTTTTAAAGAGCATTTAGAAACAGCAATTATCCTTAAAAATCGATATCCATTTTTAAATTATTATGATATGTCATTTTCTATAAATCTAAATAACTCTTTGAACAATATCTATTCAGGAATGGATGTTGTTTATGAATTAATAAAACAAAAAAAAATCTTTTCATTGAATAATTTTATCGGCATTAAAGAGAATAATAATTTTGATATTGAAAATATTAAAAAAAAGTTATCAAAAAGTAGCCCAAGTTTTTTTAATGAGTTAAATGAAAAATTTAAAATTGAATTACGGAATCTAAAGAAAACTTTTTTGAACGAAGTTGAAATAATAGAATTATCAAAACTATTTCAAATAAATAGCCACGGAATGTATCATAGATTTTTAACATATAACAAAAAATATAGTAAAGATGAAATTATAAAATCAAAAAATATTATCGAAAAAGTAATTAAAAAGCCAATCAATACTTTTTGTTATCCAGAAGGAAAAAATGATAAAATTGTTCAGACTTATGTAAATGTAGCAGGATTTAAATATGCTTTATCAATAAGGCACGAGCCAAATAATAACTTTTGTATTGGTAGAATTATCAAATAAATATTATGAAAATTGTTGTAACACATAAAATGTATTTTCTAGAAAAGCAAGTTCAAAAATTAAAACAACTTGGAGATGTCGTTTTTTATGTAGATTCAGCAAAAAGTGTTGAAGAATGGATAAAAAGATGTAAGGATGCTGATGTAATTTGTTGTGAAAAAAAATATATTTCAAACGAAATTTTGCAGCATTTTAAAAATGTTCTAATTGTAATCCCTTACAAATCACATTTTGATATCGATAAGGAACTTTGCAGAAGAAATAATATTGAAATACATACATTCTCAAGAAAATATGTCGAAGCCGTTACAGAATGGATAATTGGTATGATTTTCTATTATTATAGGGATTTACAGAATTTGATAAGAATTAAAAGAGAAAAAGAAACACCTGTTTTAAAGCTACGAAAAAGTCTTATGAATAAAAACATTACAATTTTAGGCAATGGAAACATAGGAATAAGACTTGCAGAAATATGTAAAACTTTGGGAATGAATGTAAAAATCTACAAAAGAAATGATGATTTAATTAACTTAGTAAAAGATGCTGATATTATTGCAAACTGTTTAAGAAAAAACATTGAAACTGAAAATATTTTAAACAATAATTTTTTCTTAAATTTAAAACAAGGTAGTTTTTTTATCTCAGTAACACCTATTAATATATATGATTATGAAGCTATGAAAAGAGCATTGGATAATGGAATATTAGCTGCTGTTGCTGATGATGCTTCAAGTAAAGATGTTGGTAATTTAGAAAATGAAGTATATCAAAAATTATTAAAACATCAGAATATTTTGGTTACACCACATATTGCATGGATGACTGATTATGAAGCAGAACAAACTTATGACAGAATGATTGATATTATTAGAAATTGGAAAGATGAGAAATAATACAGACCCAATAATTGTAATTATTGCAACAAGTTTTGCAAGAACTAAACTTTTATTAGAGCGTTCTTTAAAATCTGTTTATGAGCAAACAAAAATTAATCCTCATCAGATTTACATTGTTGATGATAACCCTATCAAAAAAGGTAAGCGTTATTCTGACGAATACAAAAAAATCAAAAAAGTTATAAATGATTTACGACAGAAAATTTTAAAACCTAAATTTGATAAATTCAAAAAGAAAAGAAGTGCAGATAATCTAAAATTTGATGGTTTTTTTCATACAACTTTAATTCAAAATACAAGAACAAAAAGATTTTCAGGGACAGGAGCTTGGAATTCAGGAGCATTTAAAGCTCTACGATATTCCAAAAGAAACTATTTTCTTGCTTTTCTTGATGATGATGATGAGTGGAAGCCTAATTATCTGGAAACTCTATTCAAAAGCGTTGTCAAACCAGAGGAAATAAGAATTAATGGGAAATTAAAAAACATAAAAACAATTGCTGCAATTGCCGGTTTTTTTAGAATTGAAAAAGATAAGAGAATAAAAATACAAGCAAAAAAAGAGAGTTTTAATAAGGAAAGTTTTTTTGTAAGCAATCCAGGATTACAAGGAAGTAATTTGTTTATTGAGTTAAAAACCTTTTGGACTATTGGCGGTTTTGACGAAAGTTTAAAGAGTGCAACTGATAGGGATTTAGGAATTAGATTAGCAGAATATGTAAGAATTAGACCATCAAAGAAAGTAGTTTTTATTGATGATATTTTAGTTAATCATTATGCTATTTCGGAGAATAGAGTAACAACAAATTCAGACAATAAAAAACAAGGTTTAGATTTATTTTACCGTAAATATTATCATCAATTTTCAAAAGAATTACAAAAAAAATCATTGCAAAGAGCTAAAAAACTTTTTAATTATGACATTTCTAATATAACACCTATTACAACAGACAATAATTCTTTAAAAAATAAAATAAAAAAAACACCTGAACCATTTAATTTAATAGTAGGAACCATCTCAGATAATGCAAATAATCTAACTGAATTATTAAAATCATTTTATAATTTGTATCAAAAACACGGCAAATGGTTAAATGATTACAAGTTTTTAGTTTTAGAAAATACAAGTAATGAATATGAGATAAGACCAATAGTTGATTATTTTGTAACAAAGAAAAATCTTAACATAGAATTGATTGAGAATATTAAAAATGGCCTTTCAATAGCCGAAAATAGGACTTATTTACAACAGAAGGTTTACGAAAAAGGAAAGGAAGAATTTGATAATAATCAAGTGTCCTGGATAATAGATGATGACAATTTATTCAAGTTTGATACAGAAAATGGAATTCAAATACCAAATTATTTTAAGATAATTTCTGAAATAAAAAATCATAAGATTGATGCTTTCTTTGGTTTAAATTCTGATGCGCCACCGTTGCCATTTTTAAGCACTTTGAGAACTCAACTTATAGACTTTTATTATAATTTGACATATTTTGCAAATTGCAATCCGAAAGACAAGTTTGAACTTAACAATTTGCAAAAGCTAAACATAGAACGAAAAGAATTTTATTATGACCTTTCAAGCAAAAACTACCAACATCTTGAATATCCATACTACCAACACTTGGGTGAACAAACAAATAAAGAAGCATTTCAAAGTTTCCTCAAAGAAACAGCACTTTTATCAAACGGAGTAAATACATTTAGAAAACTAACTTTCAACTCTGAAACAATAGGGAAAATCACAAATAAATCATCAATATATCGTGATGGTAATACTATAATTTACAATTCAAAATTATTACTCACGCCAAACTACACACCTGAAAACGAATACAACAGAAGAAGTGATTTTAATTGGTCAATTATTAATAAAAACATTCTTAATTACAAACTTTATGAAATCATATTGCCTTTAAAACACGATAGAAAACTACAAAATACACCATTAATCACAAATGAAAAAAAATTACAAGCAGACATAAAAGGATTGATTTTTTATAGGCTTTTTGAAAATATAATAAGTAAAGAGAACTGGGAAGATAAAACTGAACATAAAAACGAATTAAGATATTATGAACAGATTAAAAATCAAACATTCAGAAAGATAAAGATTAATAATTACAGAACGCAAAATTTAATTCATTTAATATTAGAAATTTTGAAAGACGTGAAACTTTGGTGGTTTGAAAATGAATATCGTGCAGAAATAAATTATGATATTCAACAAAACATATTTACATTAGAAGTTTTAAAGATTGAATTAGGAAAACGAAAATTTCAAATTTTAATTCAAGATTTGGAAGATAATATGAAAATTGATAATGAGTTTATAAATAGAGTAATAGACGAAATGAAAAGAATAAAAGGCGATAACAATGTATAAAAATAATAGCCGAAATAGTAGTAAAAATAAACATTGTAGCCCGCATAAAATTTAGTGGTAACTTGAAAAATTCGAGTTCCGCAATCGGCTACTATTCTTACACTGACCGTTGTAGGGCATTAGAAAGAAAAAAATAGGAGAAATAAAATGGAACTAAATAAAATATATAAAAAATATGAAAGAAATTAAAAAACTTTTACAAATAACTGATAATTTAAGAGAGAAATATCCAAGGTCATTCCCGTTAGATGGTAGATTAGTTGGAGATATAGGGGAAATACTTGCTTGTCACAATTACCAACTATATTTAATGCCTGAAAATGAAAAGAAAATTGATGCAAAAGAATATATTACTGACAAAGAAGTTCAGATAAAATCAACAATGAAAAAATATTTTACTTTTCCTTATGATAAACCAGCTGAATATTTATTAGCAATTAAGATTAATACAGACAGAACCTTTTATACTAATAAAAAAGGTGAGGAAATATATAGTGCAGGAAGTATTAAGGAAGTTTACAATGGTCCAACTAAGTATATAACAAATTGGATAAATAAAACTAACAAAAAAGCTTTCAGGAAATCATATTTTTCATTTAGTTTAGGTCGATTAGAAAAACTAAATCAACTTGTAAAAGATAATGAAAGAATAAAAAAGAGAAAATATTATTTTAGATTATCATCCTTTGGTTATATGCCAATTTGTAACAGAACTACTATTGAATTAATTAATGATAACCATCTACTTTTTGAAATAAAAAATAATAGTGGTAATTTAATAAATAGAGAAATAATTGAAATAAATAGTGATAAACTAACAATTCTTATTGATATAATCAATAAGAATGAGTGGAAAGAAAAATATGAAAATAATAATATATTGGATGGTGGAGGATGGGATTTCCGTTTAATAAATAATAGTGAAAATTATGAAATTGTATCTAGTGGCAGTAATTTATATCCAAAAAATTATAATAAAATCTATAAACTACTGAAAGAAATGATTAATCGTGATTTTTAATAATATTTTTTACTTTATTTGTATGTAAGGTAATAATAACTGAAAACGCCCTACAACAAAACCTATACGTAATTTGGTCAACGTGCTAATATTGAGGTTTATAACACTAAATAAAATTAGCAGTAAATTGAAAGTTAATTGTTTCAAAACCCCAAACTACGCATAGCTTCAACCGTTGTGTGTAACTTTAAAAACTCTCGTTATGATATGAATTGACCATAAATTCATTAAACACATCAAAGTATGAAAACATAAAAAATGAGACCTATCGAAAAAATGTATAACTTAATAAAA